>Ga0105047_10011611_pt1 | contig 14273 bp, 14 predicted proteins | sample MAT04_FD_78384 | JGI IMG/M metagenome (GOLD analysis project Ga0105047, IMG submission 78384) | Freshwater microbial communities from Lake Fryxell liftoff mats and glacier meltwater in Antarctica - MAT-04 (megahit assembly) | ecosystem: Environmental > Aquatic > Freshwater > Ice > Liftoff... | reverse complement strand
GGGCAGGACATAGTCGAGCTGCAGCGTGCCGCAGGTCCAGGTCCGGCCGATGGCGTCCTTGACGATGAAGTCCAGCTTGGGCGCGTAGAAGGCCCCGTCGCCCTCGGCGATGACCGGGTCGACTCCGGCCATCCGCGCGGCCTCGTCCAGCATGGACTCGGCCTTGTCCCAGAACTCATCCGAGCCGGCGCGTAACTCGGGCCGGGTGGCCAGGGCGATCTCGTGCGTCTCCATGCCGAGGTCGGCGTGGATCATCTGGGTCAGGCGGATGAACCGTTCGGTCTCCTCGACGATCTGGTCCTCGCGACAGAAGATGTGGGCGTCGTCCTGGGTAAAGCCGCGCACCCGCATCAGCCCGTGCAGGGCCCCCGACGGCTCATAGCGGTGGCAAGCCCCGAACTCGGCCATGCGCAGCGGCAGTTCGCGATACGATCGCTGGCCCTGATCGAAGATCTGCACATGGCCCGGACAGTTCATCGGCTTCAGGCTGAGCGTCTCGCCCTCGACCGTCTCACAGACGAACATATTGGGCCGGTATTTCTCCCAATGGCCCGACTTTTCCCAGAAGGTCCGGTCCAGTACCTGGGGCGTCTTGACCTCGACATAGCCGGCGGCGTCCAGCCGGCGGCGCATATAGGCCTCCAGCACGCGCCACAGCACCCAGCCCTTGGGATGCCAGAAGACCATGCCCCGGCCTTCCTCCTGCATGTGGAACAGGCCCATGGCCTTGCCGATCTTGCGGTGGTCGCGCTTCTCGGCCTCCTCGACCCGCAGCAGATAGGCGTCGAGGTCCTCTTTCGAGGCCCAAGCGGTGGCATAGATGCGCTGCAGTTGCGGATTGCGGTGGTCGCCGCGCCAGTAGGCCCCGGCCAGCTTGGTCAGCTTGAAGGCCTTGCCGACAAATTTGGTCGTCGGGAAATGCGGGCCCCGGCACAGGTCCAGCCACCCACCCGAACGATAGACGGTGATTTCCTCCGTGCCCGGAAGATCTCGGATCAGCTCGGCCTTGAACGTCTCGCCGACGCCCTCGAAATGCTTGATCGCATCCTCGCGGGCCCAGACCTCGCGGACCAGTTTCTCGTCGCGGTCGACGATCTCGGCCATCTTCTTTTCGATGGCGGCGAAGTCGTCGGTCGAGAACGGCTCTTCGCGGGCGAAGTCGTAATAGAAGCCGTCCTCGATCGCCGGGCCGATGGTCACCTGGGTGCCGGGGAACAGCTCCTGCACCGCCTGGGCCAGCACATGGGCGGCGTCGTGGCGGATGGTTTCCAGCGCCTCGGCGTCATCGCGCATGATCAGCTTGAAGTCGCCGGAGCCGCCCAGCGGCCGGTCCAGGTCGCGCTGCTCGCCGTTCAGGGCGACCAGGGCGGCGCGCTTGGCCAGCGACGGCGAGATGGAGGCGGCGACGTCACGGCCCGTGGCGTCGTCGGGATACTGGCGCGCGGCGCCGTCGGGGAATTTGAGATCGATCATCGGTCTGTCTTTACAGGCGGCGGAACCGGGTCGTAGCCCGATTTGCCGAAGGGGTGGCATTTGCACAGGCGTCTGACCGTCAGCCATCCCCCCTTGATCGGTCCATGCTGGATCAGCGCGTCCCGGCCATAGTCCGAACAGGTCGGCAGAAACCGGCATTGCTGCCCGATCAGAGGCGACAGCGTCAGCTTGTAGCCACGATGGGCCAGCCGCACGCCGCGTTCATAGAGAGTTCCGCCGGAAGCCATGTCGCCGCGCTTATCCCCCGCAATCAGCGCAGGGGCAACCTGGCCTCAAGGTGCGCACACGCGCGTTGGGGCCAGGAAGGAAAGCCAGCGCTATGCAGCGCCGGCGAGGCTGGTTCGGGTATCGGGGCTTTTGCGAGCGAGCGCCTGCCGCATGGCGTCGAGCGTCGCCTCGATCGCGACCATGGTCGAGGCGTGGCGCGCGGGATAGGCAGCCACCTGTTTCAGGGCGCACAGGCCCTCGAAACGGCCCGTCGGGCCTTCGCCACCGGCCTTGAGCATGGCCGACAGGGCGTCGCGGGCCGAGACCAGTTCGTCCAGCGAGGCCCCGATCACGCTCTCGCCCAGCACGCCGGCGGCGGCTTGCCCGAGGGCGCAGGCCTTCACGTCCTGCGCGAACGCCAGAACCCGACCGGCGTCGTCCAAACTCACGTCCACGATCGCCTTCGAGCCACACAGTTTGGCGGCCCGTTCGCCCGTGCCCCATCTTTCTCCGGGTCGGGGCGCGACCAGCCGTCCGCTATGCGGCAGATTGGCCGCCAGCTTGAGAATGCGCGCGCTGTAGAGCTCATCGATCATGGACCGAATATAGGCGATCAGCCGCCCTGGAGCGAGCCCCAGGTGCGGGCCTGATCGACGCCGGTGCCGTTGGCCCGATCCCGCAACCATCGCAGATTGGCGTCGGCGGCCTCGGGCGGCAGGTCGCGGCGCAGGATCTGTTCCGCCTCGTCGATCTTGCCGGTCAGGCCCAGCACCATGGCGAGGTTCAGCCGCACTTTCAGCGAGGCCCCCGGCTGGGCAGCGGCGCGGCGCAGCAGCGGCTCGGCCGTGGCGACGTCGCCCAGGGTCATGGCCGACATGGCCATATTGGTCAGGACGGCGGGATTGTCGGGCGAGAGGGCCAAGGCCTGGGCCCAAGCGGCGCGGGCGTCGTCGGTCCGGCGCACCTGCTGATAGGCGGTCCCCAGCAGCGACCACACATTCCAGTCGCCGGGCCGGGCGGCGCGGGCCTGTTCGAGGGCGGCGACGCCATAGAAGGCCTGTCCGCGCGCGATATGGGCGCGTCCCACCTCCAGCATGGCGTTGACATTCTCGGGCTGGATCACCAGCACGCCCTGGGCGGACTCGGCGGCCTGATCGTAACGGCCGAGGTCGCGCAGCGCCTGCGACGCCTTCACGCCGGCGACGGGATCGCGCGGATCAATGGCCGCCTGATCGGTCCAGAACACCGACCGGCTCAAGGCATCTGAGCGGTCATAGGCGGCGCGCACCTCGGCGCCGGCGGACTGGCGCGGGGTGGCGGCGACCGACGGTCGCGCTTGAGCCTGAGCTTGAGCCGGAGCTTGCGCTTGGGCCTGAGCCTGGGCACTGAGCGGGCTTGCCGCGGCCGTCCCGGCGGCGGCGGATAACAGGACGAGGATTGCGATAGAGGCGGTCGTGCGCGACATGGAGGCGCTCCCGAAGGTTTGAGGGCCAGCCTCGGCTCTTCGCGTCAATCCTTGGTTAAGATCGGCCGCCGCCGGCCGGAAAGGCCACCGTCCATGTTCGCCCTGCACCTCGATCTGCTGACCACCGACGCCGAGGGTGCCATTCCGGTGCGGTTCGTCGGACCCTCGGACCGGATCAATGAGACGACGCGCGGCTGGGCCGAGGCCAACGACTTCAAGGGCAAACCCGGACAGATGCTGGTCGCGCCGGACGGGCACGGCGGGATCGCCGCGGTTCTGGTCGGGGCGGGAGAGACCTTTGATCCCATGTCGGCCCGGGCTCTGCCGGCGCGGTTGCCGCCCGGACTGTACCGTCTGGAGGCCGAACCCGAAGACTCCCGCAAGGCCGCCCTGGCCTTCCTGCTGGGTACCTATGTGTTCGACCGCTACAAGGCCCGCCCCGACCGCGACCGGGTGCGGCTGGTCGCGCCTGAAGACCTCGATCTGGCGGCGACGATGCGGATCGCCTCAGCCTGCGCCCTCGCCCGCGAGATGATCGACACCCCCGCCGCCGACATGGGGCCGCTGCAGATCGAGACCATCGCCCGCGAGATCGCGACGGCGTCCGAAGCCATGATAACGGTCGTCACCGGCGACGCCCTGCTGGAGGAAAACTACCCGGCCGTTCACGCCGTCGGTCGCGCCGCCGCGCCCCATCGCACGCCCCGGGTCATAGAGATCGGCTGGAACCTCGACCGTACGGACCTGCCGCTGGTGGCGTTGGTCGGCAAGGGCGTGGTGTTCGATTCCGGCGGTCTCGACATCAAGGCCGCCGCCGGCATGCGCAATATGAAGAAGGACATGGGCGGCGCGGCCCATGCGCTGGCGCTGGGCCGTCTGGTCATGCAGGCCGACCTGCCCGTGCGGCTGGTCGTACTGGTTGCGGCGGTCGAGAACGCCATCTCCGCCGACGCGTTCCGGCCCGGTGACATCCTCCACAGCCGCAAGGGTCTGACCATCGAGATCGGCAACACCGACGCCGAGGGCCGGCTGATCCTGGCCGACATATTGACCCGCGCTGGCGAGCATTTGCCCGACCTGACGCTCGATTTCGCCACCCTGACCGGGGCCGCCCGCGTCGCCCTCGGGCCCGACCTGCCGCCGCTCTATACCGATGACGAAGCCTTGGCTGCCGACCTGCTGGAGGCGGGCCGCTCCGTCGCCGACCCGCTCTGGCGCATGCCGCTCTGGCCCGGATATCGCGCCGCCATTGAGGCCGAGATCGCCGACCTGCGCAACGATTCCGCCGCCTGGGCCCAGGCCGGATCGGTCACCGCCGCCCTGTTTCTGCAGCGGTTCGCGCCGACGACGGGTGCCTGGGCCCATATGGACATCTTCGCCTGGAACCCCCGCGCCCGCCCCGGCTGGCCCGAAGGCGGCGAGGCCCAGGCGCTGCGAGCCTGTTTCGAGATGCTGTCGCGGCGGTATGGACACAAGAAAGCCTCCTTTCGTTAACGGCCCTTTCGGCTTCATGCGTTACGACAAGGGCTCAACCGGACGAGCCCACGCTTGACTGCAGCCGCCACCAGTCTCGACCCCCGCACCACGCTCGCCCGGCCCGATCTGGCCGAGCAGGCGCTGCAAGGGATCGTCCGCGCCTCCGTCTTCCGGGCGATCCGGCCGATGCATTGCTCCGTTCCGGTCGTTGACATTCACGCCGACGCCAGGACCGGCAACCCTCCCGTTGACCAGCTCATCTTCGGCGAGACTTTTGACGTGCTCGACAACCGGGGGGACCGGCTCTGGGGCCGTGCGCGCCGGGACGGCGTGGTCGGCTGGGTCGACGCCAGCGCCCTCGCCGAGGGCGCGCCGCGTCCAAGCCATCAGATCAAGGCGATCGACGCCGCCCTGCCGCTCAACGCCCTGGTCACGGGACCCCGGAGGGGCGCTGTCGCGATCGGCACCTTTGCCGACGACGCCGTGGCCGTCGCCGAACGGTTTGTGGGCGTGCCGCATCGCCTCGGCGGCCGGACGCCGCAGGGGACCGATTGCTGCGGCCTGATCCAGCAGTCCCTCTATGCCTGTGGCCGCGCCGCGCCGCGCTATTCGGACCAGCAGGCCGAGCTGGGTGTCGGCGTTGCCCTGTCCGAGGCGCGACGCGGAGATCTGGTCGTCTGGCTGTCGCCGGGCGAAGGCCCGTGGAATGGCCATGCGGGCCTGATGCTGGATGCGGACCGCGTCCTGCACGCCACCGGCCATCATGGCACCGTGGTGATCGAGGCCTTCGCCGAGGCTGACGCCCGGCAACGCGGAACCGGCGGCGCGGCCCCCGTCATCCGCCGTCTCTGATCGCCGACAGAAAAGGGCGATCCGCAGACCGCCCTTCCGTTCGTATCAGCCCGATGATTGTCAGCTGTTCGGCGGTGCCGGGCTGGTCGAAGCCAGCGGAGCCGCGGGGGTCGTCGCCGTGGTCGGCTGGGCGGCGGCACCCGTGACCGGAGCGCCCCCGGTCTGGCCGCCGTTCACTGCGCCGGCTGATTCTGCCCCCGCGACCGGAGCCGCGCCGTCCGCCGGAGCGACCGCAGGGGCAGCGCCGGGCTGACGCGTGGGATCGGGCGCGGGGATGGCGGTGCCGCCCGAGCCCTGACTGCGCAGATAGGCAATCAGGTTGATGCGGGTATTCGTGTCGCGAATGCCGGCAAACGACATCTTGGTGCCTGGTACATAGCGGCTCGGCGACGTCAGGAACTGGTCCATCTGGTCATAGCCCCAGACCGGAGCCTCGCCTTTGTGGGCGCTCATGGCATCGGAATAGGCGAAACCGGCCATATGCATGACCGGACCGCCGAGCACGCCGTAAAGGTTCGGGCCGATTCCATTGGCTCCGCCCGCCGCGATGTTGTGGCAGGCCTGGCAACGCGCGAAGGCGACCTCGCCCGCTGCGATATCGGCGGCCGGAATCACGGTGCCCCAGTCGGGCGGCAGCACGACCTCGACGGGTCCCGCGGCGGCCTCTTCCGGTGCGTCGACGAAATAGCCCATCTTTTCAGGGGCTTCGCTGTGATAAATCGCGCCAGTCACCTGCTGCACGCCGATGACGACCAAGGCGGTCACCAGACCGGCGGCCAAAATCTTGTTCAACTTCAGATCGCCGCTCATTCGCGTCGTCTCACTTTTCTTTGGTCTTGACAGGGGGCCCGACCGTATGACCGTCGGGACCATTCTTGCGTGGGGGTCTCTTACACGCTAGCGCGGCCTTCGCAACCGGCGGAAGCTCGCCGGAGAGTCGCAGCCCCCGTCTGATCCAGGACCTGAACGTGAACCCCCTGATCCTGATCCCGGCGCGCATGGCCGCGACCCGCCTGCCCAACAAGCCGCTGGCGGATATCGGTGGCAAGCCGATGATCGTGCGGGCCTGGGAGCAGGCGGTGCTGTCAGGCTTGCCGGTCGCCGTGGCGGCGGGTGACCGGGAAATCGTCGAGGCCATCGAAGCCATTGGCGGCGTGGCCGTCCTGACCGATCCCGACCTGCCGTCGGGCTCGGATCGCATCCGCGCCGCCCTCGACGTCATCGATCCCGACGGGCGACATGATGCGGTGATCAACCTGCAAGGCGACATGCCCTTCGCCGACCCGGGTCTGGCCACCGCCTGCGCGGCCCTGCTGCACGGCGAGCCGGCCTGTGACATCGCCACCCTGATCGCGCCCGAGGCTGACCCCTCCGACCGGACCAATCCCGATGTGGTCAAGGCCGTCGTCGCCCTGCCCGAAGGCGACCAACACGGCCGCGCCCTGTATTTCACCCGTTCGACCCTGTTCGGCGACGCGCCCGTGTGGCGGCACATCGGCCTTTACGGCTATCGCCGGGCTGCGCTCGAGCGGTTCTGCGCCGCCCCGCCCTCGCCGCTGGAACGGCGCGAGAAGCTGGAACAGCTGAGGGCCCTGGAAATGGGGCTTCAGATCTGGGCCGCGGTCATCCAGACAGCGCCACTGTCGGTCGACAGTCCGGCTGATCTGGAGGCCGCGCGAAAGCTGGCCCTCTAAAATCCGAGCAACCCCGCCTTCGCGGGGATGGTCGGGCTTTGGCAGTCAGACCTCGAATCCGTCCACCCACGCCTGCAGCAATGTCCGGGCAATGGCGAAGCGGGGCGGGGCCTTGATGGCCGGATGCGACCCCGCCAGACAGTCTCGGGCCTCGTCCCGCGTCAGCCACGCCACGGCCTCCAGCTCGGTCTGGTCGGGCCGGGCGTCCATACTGTCGACCTCGGCGATCAGGCCGATCATCAGCTGCGATGGAAACGGCCAAGGCTGGCTGGAGTGATAGCGCACCGCCGTCACCGTCAGCCCGGCCTCCTCGGCGATCTCGCGGGCACAGGCCTCCTCGATGCTCTCGCCGGGCTCCAGAAACCCCGCCAGCGCCGACATCCGCCCCTCGGGCCAGGCCGCCTGACGCCCCAGCAGGCAGATCGGTTCGGCCCCGCCGTTAAACACCGGCAGCATGATGGTCACCGGATCGACGCGCGGAAAATGCTCGACGCCGCAGGCCGGGCAGATCCGCTTCCAGCCGCCACAGGCGGTGTCGCTCTCGGTCCCGCAGGCGGCGCAGAAGCCATACCGCCGTCGCCAGTCGAACAGCGACTTGGCCGTCCCCGCCATGGCCGCGTCCGCCCCGGACAACAGGGCCGCCGCCTCGCGCATCTCTTGAAACGCCCCCAAGCCCGCCAGCGGCCCCTCCGCCGGATCGACCGGACCCTCGATCTCGACCACGAAACAGGGGGCTCCCTTCCACAGGCCGAGGAACAGTTCGCGATCCGGAACCACCGCTCGCGCATGGGTCAGCGCCAGCCAGGCCAGCCGCGGCTCACCCCCATCGTTTCCAACGGCCTCCTCGACCAGTGGCCGCCCCTCCCACAGCACCATGGCCACGGCGTCCGGGCTCGCCGCCTGTTTGGCCAGCCAGTCGGGGTCGTTGCGAAGATCACCGGCCCGGTCGAGCGGATTGCCGGCAAAGGTATTGAGGGCGGGGAGGTCCATGCCCGTCATCTAGCAAGCCCCCGCTTGCATCCGCGAGCCGGAATCGTCATATCGGCCTCGGAGATCGGTGCGGGCGGAGGTTTCGCCAATCTGGTCAGGGCCGGAAGGCAGCAGCCACAACGAATTCCCCTTCGGGTCGTGCTGGTCTCCACTTTCATTCTTGTTGGGCGCTAACGCGAGCGACGCGGTCGCTCGCTGCTTGAGCGCGGGAACCCGCGCGGCCTCCAGCCGCTGTTCAGGCTCACCCTTCTCAGGAGCGGACATGAGCATTCTCGGCAACATCCTCGGCAAGATTTTCAAGAACCATGACGCGCCGATGGCGACCCCGACGGCCGCCCCGGCCGCTGCGGCGGCACCGTCATCGACCGCAACGACCTTCGCACCGCCTGTTGCCGGCTCGGTCGACGTCGACGGCATCCTCGACTTCATGAACGACCAGCGGGACCAGAAGCTGAACTGGCGCACCTCGATCGTCGATCTGATGAAGCTGACCGGCATGGATTCGACCCTGGCCGAGCGCAGGGAACTGGCCGGCGAGTTGGGCTATACCGGCGACACCTCCGACACCGCCTCGATGAATATCTGGCTGCACAAACAGGTGATGCAGCGGATCAAGGACAATGGCGGCCAAATCCGCGACATGACCGACTGATCCACCGCTGCCTTGCGGCGAGGGGGTGCGCGACGCGGCCCTCTCGCTGTAAGACGGTGACATGAGCGACGCCGACCCGAGTCTCGATGGCCCCCCGTGGGACGATAACGCGCCCGAGAGCGACGTCGTCGAACGCGATCCCGACACCGACGACATGTTCGGCGCACCCGCCGAGCCTGCGTCGACCGCCGTCGCCGAGTCTGCCGCCGCACCCGCCCCCGTCGCGCCTTCGACGAAGGTGAGGGCTGCGCCTGCCCCCACCGACGCCGGCCCCACCGCCCATATCGACGACGGCGCGGCCTATACGGTGCTCGCCCGCAAATACCGGCCGCACACCTTCGAGGACCTGATCGGTCAGGAGGCCATGGTCCGCACCCTGACCAATGCCTTCGCCACCGGCCGCATCGCCCACGCCTTCATGCTGACCGGGGTGCGGGGGGTCGGCAAGACGACCACCGCCCGCCTGCTGGCCCGCGCCCTCAACAATCAGACAGACGAAATTGACCGCCCGTCGCTGGCCCTGACCGATCAAGGCCGCCACGACGCCTCCATTATGGCCGGCCAGCATATGGACGTGGTCGAGATGGACGCCGCCTCCCACACCGGCATCGACGGCATCCGCGACATCATCGAAAGCGTCCGCTACGCCCCGGTCGAGGCGCGCTACAAGGTCTATGTCCTCGACGAAGTCCACATGCTTTCTAACCAGGCCTTCAACGCCCTGCTGAAGACGCTCGAAGAGCCGCCGCCGCACGCCAAATTCATCTTCGCCACCACCGAGATCCGCAAGGTGCCGGTGACCATCCTCAGTCGCTGCCAGCGCTTCGACCTGCGCCGCGTCGAGCCGGAAGTCCTCGTCGAACACCTCGCCCGGATCGCCGACCGCGAGGGCATGAAGATCGAGCAGGACGCCCTGGCCCTGATCGCCCGCGCCGCCGAGGGTTCGGTCCGCGACGGCCTGTCGCTGCTGGATCAGGCCCTGGTCCAGGGCGACCGTGGCGAGACGGTCAGGACCGAGATCGTCCGCGACATGCTGGGTCTGGCCGACCGCAGCCAGACCATCGCCCTGTTCGAATCGATCATGGCCGGGCGCACGCCCGAGGCGCTGGAGCTGTTCCGCACCCTCTATGGCTATGGTGCCGATCCGGTGCAGATCACCAACGACCTTCTCGAACACTGCCACGCCGCCTCCGTGGCCAAGATGCTGGGGCCGCAGGCCACCCGCCTGCCCAATGATCAGGCCCAGAAGCTGACGGCGCTGGGGGCGGTGATCTCGGCCGGGACCCTGGCCCGCGTCTGGCAGATGCTGCTGCGGGCGCTGGACGAGGTGCGGCGCGCGCCCAATCCCGCCGATGCGGTCGAAATGGCCATCGTCCGCCTCGCCTATGCCGCCGACCTGCCCGGCCCCGAAGAGGCGCTCAAGGCCCTGCGCGATGGCGAGACGCCCGGAGGCCCGGGCGGGCCAATGCCCCGAGGCGGCGGCTCAGGCGGCGGATCATCCGCCTCGGCCCAACTCGCGCCCCGACCCGTCGCCGCGCCGACCCTGCCCGACCCGCAAACCTTCGAGGCGGTCGTCGCCCTGATTGGCGAACGGCGCGAGGTCGGCCTGCAGATGGACGTCCAGCGCTATGTCCGCCCCGTCGCCTTCAAGCCGGGGGCGATCACCTATGAAAGCCTCGACGGCGCGCCGATGGACCTGGCCCGCAAACTGGCCTCGCGGCTGAAGGACTGGACCGGCCGCACCTGGCTGATCGCCGCCAACGGCCAGGGCGGCGGCGAGACCATGATCGAGACCGATCGCCGCAGGCGGGTCGAAGAGCGGACGAACGTCGAGGCCGACCCCTTCGTGAAGTCGGTGATGCAGGCCTTCCCCGGCGCGATCGTCGGCGAGATAAAGACCTTGGCCCCGGCTGTGGAAATCCCGGTCATCCCGGATGAGATGCGTGACGAAGAATGACGCTCGTCGATCCATGTTCTTTCCTTTGGGTTTTTTGCCGACCTTGGAGGGAGAATGAGGATGCGCTTTGTATTCGGGGCGCTCGTGGCCCTCTGTCTGTCAACCTCTGTCCTCGCCCAGAGCGCGGCCGAACCGGACGAGATTTTGAGCTATGGGTCTGGCCCGTCGCAAAGGGTCGAGGTCTTTCTTCCCGCACACAGGTCGCCCGTCCCGGTTGTCGTCTTCATCCCTGGCGGCTGCTACATCAGCCAGCAGGGCGGATCGGGTGAAGTGCGTCCGGTCATGGCGGAGCTTCGCAAGGCGGGGGTCGCGGCCTGGAGCGTCGGTTATCGTCGCACAGACGAGCCAGGTGGGACTTTTCCGGGTACCTTTGAGGACGTGTCCACCGCGATCGACATGATTCGGCGCGAGGCACCTCGGATGAACCTGGACCTAAGCCGAGTTGTTTTCGCCGGCCACTCCGCTGGCGGACACCTGGCCTTGTGGGCGGCGGCGAGGCCGAATATCGACGCCGGCAGCCCGCTTCACGACCCCGACCCGGTGCGTCCGATTGCCGTAGTGGCGGTTGCCGCCCCTACGGATATCGAGCCGCTGCGCCCGTTGTTTGCCGAATTCTGCGGTCCGGATGTGTTCGAACGCCTGATGGGCGAGCCCGCGACGACCCGACCCGACATCTACGCCGATACCTCGCCGGCGCGACTGCTGCCTTTGCGAATTCCGGTGCGTCTGATTGCCGGCTCCGACGACGAAGTCGTGCCGCCACCCTTTATGCGCGAGTTCGAGGCACAGGCGAAGGCGGCGGGTGACGATGCCTTCCTTGAGGTGGTCCCAGATGCCGACCACATCGATGTGATCGCGGCGGGTGAGGACGGCTGGGCGGCCGTCCAGCGAACTGTGCTCAAGCTTCTCGATCACGACAGCCAAGCTGAACCTCGTCGCACACCGGCCATCCCCGACGAGGTCGAGGACGGGGATCAGGACGGCTGACGCCCGATCGGGGTTGAACCGTTCCGCGTTCCATTGGAGGGTCCGCCCCCGACCTTGGGGGACACCATGCAATCCATTCGACGCCATCTCGCAGCGGCGCTGACCGTGGCCCTGCTCACCACCCTCGCCCTGCCCGCGACAGCCTCCGCCCAGGCCGCGCCCACCGCTGTCCAGCAGGCCCCGCGCCCGCCTGCGCCCGAGCCATCCGAGCGCATCGTCTATGGCGAGGCCCCTTCGCAGTTCATCGAAGTCTATCATCCCACCGGAGCGGGGCCGCATCCGGTCGTCGTCTTCGTCCACGGCGGCTGCTACGTCGAGCGAGCGGCCAGCGTCCGCTCCGCCCGTCGCATGGGCGCGGACCTGGCCGAGCACGGCGTCGTCGCCTGGAACATCGCCTATCGGCGCACCGACGAAGAAGGTGCCGCCTTCCCGGGCCTGTTCCAGGACATCGCCACCGCCACCGACCGCGTCCGCGCCGAAGCGGGCCGGTTGAACCTCGACCTCTCCAAGGTGGTGATTGCGGGCCATTCGTCGGGTGGTCATCTGGCCCTGTGGAGCGCCGGCCGACCCAATATTCCTGCCACCAGCCCGCTGCATTCCAACACGCCCCTGCGTCCCGTTGCCGTCGTCGGCATCGCCGGACCCGGCCAGTTCGAAGGTATGCAGCCCCTGCTGGACGACAGTTGCGGCGCAGACACCTTTGTTCGCCTGATGGGTGCGCCGTCGCTGGAGCGGACGGACGTCCTGGCCGACACGTCGCCCGACCGTCTGTTGCCGTTCGGCGTGCCGATCCACCTGATCGTCGGCTCGCAAGACGATGTCGTCCCGCCCATGTTCGTGGACGCCTTCGCCAAGGCAGCGATCGCCGCAGGCGACGCGGTCGTCCTGAACGTCATCGAGGGCGCGGACCACGAAGACCCCGTCGACGTGCGCACCGACGCCTGGGTCCAGGTCCGCACCGCCATCCTGGCCGCCGTCGGCCGTTGATCGTCCGGCCCGCCTCTATCGCCCACCGGTTCCAGAGCCTATCTGTCCCCCCATGACAGACCTCAATGCCCTCATGCAACAGGCCCAGGCGATGCAGCAGAAGCTGCAGGAGGCCCAGGCGAAAATGGCCGAAACCAGCGCCTCCGGCACCTCCGGCGGCGGCCTCGTCACGATCGCACTCAAAGGCGCGGGCGAGATCACTTCGGTGGTCATTGACGACAGCCTTCTGGTCCCCGGCGAGGGCGAGATCCTCGCCGACCTGATCGTGGCCGCCCATGCCGACGCCAAGCGCAGGCTGGACGAGGTCAACAGCGCCCTGATGCGCGAGGCCGCCGGACCCCTGGCCGGGATGAACATCCCCGGCATGCCCAAGCTGTTCTAGGCCAGACAAGGACCCATGGCCGCCTCCGCCGGACCCGAGATCGAACGGCTGATCGCCCTGCTGGCCAAGCTGCCGGGCATGGGTCCCCGTTCGGCGCGGCGGGCGGCACTCGCCCTGTTGAAGAAGCGCGACCAGCTGCTGGTCCCGCTGGCGGCATCCCTCGCCGAGACGGCGGAAAAGGTCTCGTCCTGTTCGGTCTGCGCCGCGCCCGATACGCGCAATCCCTGCTCGATCTGTTCGGACGGCGGGCGCGACAACGCCCTGATCTGCGTGGTCGAGGAGGCCGGTGCCCTGTGGGCCATGGAGCGGTCGGGCGCGTTTCGCGGCAAATACCATGTGCTGGGCGGCCTGTTGTCGGCGCTGGACGGCATCGGACCGGACGCCCTGCGCGTCGACGAACTGGTCGGCCGGGTGCGCGGCGGCGAGGTCGCTGAGGTGGTCCTGGCCCTGCCCGCCACCGTCGACGGCCAGACCACCGCCCACTATCTCGCCGAGCGGCTGGCGAACACCGGCGTCGCCATCACCTCACTGGCGCGTGGCGTCCCGGTCGGCGGTGAACTGGACTGGCTGGACGACGGCACCATCATCCAGGCGTTGCGGCAGCGACGGCCAGCCTAGGGCCCTCGGTCCAAAACCCTCTCATTGTCCGTCGCTCTCGGGCTTGTCCCAACCCAAGCCTCGAGGTGCCTGAACCGGAAGCGGACTCTACAAGAACGACAAGGGGTGGTGAGCCAACTCACGGGAAACGGATCGTGAGCTTGTCGGTTTGCACCGGTATCTCGCCGTTGTCGGCGAGCGTTTCCGGCGCTGTTGCCAGCCTTGCCTTGGGCCGCCCAGCCCCCATATTTTGTGCTACCCCCCTATCAGCACCACCGCCCTGACCCGGAGCGTCCATGCCGCCTGCCGACAACCTGATTTCCATTCTGGTTGCGGGTTTCGTGCTGGCCTTCGCGTTCGGCATGATCGCCAACCGGTTGAAGCTTTCGCCCCTCGTCGGTTACCTGATAGCGGGCGTGGTGGTCGGGCCCTACACGATCGGATTCGTGGCCGATACGAACCTGGCACCCCAACTGGCCGAGATCGGGGTGATCCTGCTGATGTTCGGGGCGGGCCTTCATTTTTCGCCATCC
>Ga0105047_10011610_pt1 | contig 14273 bp, 9 predicted proteins | sample MAT04_FD_78384 | JGI IMG/M metagenome (GOLD analysis project Ga0105047, IMG submission 78384) | Freshwater microbial communities from Lake Fryxell liftoff mats and glacier meltwater in Antarctica - MAT-04 (megahit assembly) | ecosystem: Environmental > Aquatic > Freshwater > Ice > Liftoff... | reverse complement strand
GCACCAGGCTGGTTTTGTCGATGGTCATCCGGCATGGATGCTCATCTCCGGCGACGAACTCGGCGAACTTATGCAGGGGGATCCTGCAACAGCATTGACTCAGTATGCCAACAGTCAGCGTGGACTGCCGACAAGTGGACGCTGGATTCAATACCCGTGGGATCTTGTCTACCAGAATGCGGCACAGCTAATTCGGGATTTTGTGGATGAAGGAGTTTCGCAGTCTCCAAAGCTCGAGCATGTTCAGGTACTCGGCAATCCATCGGACGTCTACATTTCCGAACAGGCAGAAATCGATCCTTACGTTGTGTTCGACGCGCGCAGCGGACCAGTGTCTGTTGATCGCGATGCGAAGATTCAATCGTTCACACGGATCGAAGGCCCCTGTCACATCGGGCGTGGTTCACAAGTGTTTCGCGCACTGATCCGAAAGGGAACGACGATCGGTGAACATTGTCGAGCGGGCGGTGAAATTGAAGAATCGATTATGCACAGCTACGTCAACAAGTACCACGAAGGGTTCCTCGGACACAGCTACGTTTGTCCGTGGGTCAACATCGGTGCCATGTCGTGTACTTCGGATCTGAAAAACGATTACACGACTGTAAAAGTGCCGCTGCATGGTCAGATGATTGATACAGGCTTGAGCAAAGTCGGCTCTTTTATCGGCGACCATGCCAAGACCGCGATGGACAGCATGTTCAATTCCGGTTCATCGATCGGCGTCTGCACGATGGTGATCCCCGGTGGGCGACTACTGCCGCGACATGTTCCGTCGTTCAGCAGCGTGACGTTTGGTGAGCTGTCGGGCGACTGGACCCTGGATACGGCAATTGAGACAGCTCGATCAATGATGAATCGCCGCAATCAGGCGCTGACACACAATGCCGAAAGATTGCTGCGAATTGTGCATCAACGCACCGAACAGGAACGGCAGACCGCGATCCAGCGGGCCACGAATCGCAAAGTACTCCATTCGTAGGATGGACATTCATGTCCGTCGTGAACCGCGAAATATCCCAAACAGTACAGTGTCGCGCTCGATACAGATCACCCGACAGTTCAATCAGAAGCTACGGGTGACCGCATTCGCGACAGGCTCGACATCCTTGCGGAAGATCATGTCCGTCGGACGACCGCAATGTGGACATGGGATGCGGAAATGGCTGGTGACTTTTGTAATCGCACGGAGATCCGGATTTGCGAGGCACAAGTTTCCAAGGTCATCAAAACCGACCGCCTGAGTACCTTCCGGCACACTGGCGAACGTCTGGAAATCCTGCGGACGGACCTGATCACGAGACACCGAAATCAACCTCGCCTGTCCGTCCGAGCGACCCGCAAGGACCAGCATTGAACCATCCGGCTGTACCATCAATCGCGATGATCCAGGTGGTGCGAAGCCCGACGGAGTGACTTCACCGCTCGAGGCGATGTGAACCATTTCACCCGACACCAGCAATGCTTCTATCTGACCACCAGCGTTCAATAAAAGATCCGACACTGGCTGATAGATCCGCGTCAACTCGGTGACGTCGCCGTCGATAGTAATCACAACGATGCGATTTGCATCCCTTGATGCAACAACAAACTGCCCGATGGTGTCTCGCACAAACGATGTGGCTGCAAATGTCAGTTGGTGGAGCAGGGTCCTCTGGCCGATCGGGTTCACCATCTGAATCTGCGACTCGCGCACATCGGATGTGAGCACATAAAGATTTTCGTCAGCATCGAGTTGAATTCGTTGGATGTGTCTGAGATCTGAAACCGGCAAGCTGACTTCGCCGTCGCTGTTCAGACGAAATACGCACTTCGCGCCCTTATCGGCAACAAAGATATTGCCGGTTTTTCCAATACGCAGATCGACAGGTTCGATGACCTTCACCGGAAGGCGTTCAATCACAGGCCGCGATTGTACTATGATCGGCGCGTGATCGTGATTTCGAATGGCACCCAGCGACGACGGTTCTTGCGCGAGCAATGGCGAGCTGAAAACGAATATCGATGCCAAAAAACTGGTCGAGGCGATGACTCTGGAAATACTATACACATTTTGCATTTTGCAAAGTTCCCCATACCGTGGGCCGACCGCGCTAGATCGCAGGGACGGTGGCAATCACGTCCGGACACCACTGAACACATTATCAGAGTCAATATCACGTCCGTCAATGATCAGATTCAGAAAAACTTGCCCACTTTGGTTGGACAGCGGCACTTTTTCCAAAGTAGTAACCCGAAGCGTAAGCGAGGGAACGAGTTAAGTACAATCCCTCGCTCACGCTACTGGTTGAAAAAACGTTCGGTTTCCACCAAAACTGACGATGTGCAATTAAACACATGCTGGAATTCGGAATCTCTAATTTCTCTCGTACGGCCATGATTATTAACAGAGGACGTTCCAGGGTCGGAATCACAGTCGGCGGAGCGACTGAGCTACGTAGGCGATGTCGCTCCGCGACTCGCATTCCTGTCCCCCGTCGACCGCAAACAAACTCTTGTGCCTTTAGTTGGACAGCGCCACTCTTTCCGAATCAGTAACCCGAAGCGTAAGCGAGGGAACGAGTTAGGTACAATCCCTCGCTCACGCTTCGGGTTGCAAATACGCTCGGTTTCCGCCAAAACTGGCGCTGTCCAACTAGAATCAAATAGATTATTCACAACATCGCGCAGAGATCCTTTCTTCCACAGGCAATATCACAATGCGTCACCCAGAACTTCGATCCACTTCGGTCATGTGCTTCGTTGCATTTGTTGCGGCGATCGTGCAGTCGGCGGTTCTGCATGCCGGTGATGACGTCGCGTGGTTTCGCCGAGATCATGGGGTTGCTCGGGAAGGAATGATGTTACCGACCGAATTCGGTGAGGGGGACGAGCGAATGTGGCGCGTCGAATTGCCGCCGGGGATTTCGACGCCGTGTCTCTGTGGCAATTCAATCTTCGTCACAACTTATGTGGCGGAGTCCAAAGAACTGGCAACCGTAGCACTCGATCGCATGACCGGGCAGATTCGCTGGAAGAAAGTGGCTCCCGTGAAGACGCTGGAATCATTTCATGCCGTCGGAAGCCCGGCCGCATCGACGCCAGCCTGCAATGGGACGCAGGTGTTTTCGTTTTTTGGAAGCTATGGATTGCTCTGCTACGATTTCAACGGCAATCTGCTGTGGGAGCGACCGCTTGGACCATTTCAGGACGAATTCGGCGCGTCCAGTTCGCCTGTACTGATCGGCGACAAACTGATTCTGAACGAAGACCACGACATTGACAGCTTTCTGATCGCCATCGATCAGAAAACCGGAGAAGTCGTCTGGAAAACGCCTCGTGAAGAAGCGACTCGCAGCTATGCCACGCCGGTCGTGTTCGACAATCACGGACGCACGGAAATTCTTGTGGCAGGATCACGACAATTGGCCGCCTATGATCCGCGCGACGGGCAGAAGCTCTGGTGGTTTGATGGATTGTCTCGCATTGTCGACAGCACGCCAGTGGTTGTGAACGGCGAAATCTATCTTGCCACATGGACACCCGGCGGCGATTCGGACGACCGCATCCGCATGGAACCGTTTCCTATGGCACTGGCATCCTTCGACAGGAACGGCGATGGCGAAATCGGAAAGGACGAGTTGCCGACGGGAAATCCGATTCTTGAACGCTTCTTCCGTATTGATCTCAGCCAGAATCAGGGACTCGATCAGCAGGAATGGGAAAAGCATGCGCTTGTCTTTGAGCGTGCTCAGAACATCGCTGCCGCAATTCTTCCAGGCACTCACGGGCCGCTGCCTGCGGAAAACGTCAACTGGAATTATCCACGCAGTCTTCCGACGGTTCCGAGTTCCGTGGTGTATGATGGCGTGTTCTACATGGTGAAAGACGGCGGCATCATCACCAGCCTTGATGCGTCCTCCGGAGAGGTACTGAAGCAGGGTCGTGCGATCGGCGGAGGCAACTACTATGCGTCCATCGTGGCCGGTGACGGCAAGGTGTACCTGATCAGCGAAGGCGGCGTAGTCACTATTCTGAAAGCCGGTCGAGACTGGAGCATTCTCGACTCATTCGATTTCAAAGAACGCATCCTCGCCACACCCGTCTTTGCCGACGGAATGATGCTGATCCGTACGGACAATGCGTTGTATGCGTTTCGGGCGAGGTGAACTCATTCGATGCCGTCGGGAAGCGACGAGCAACATTGATCTTCAACTGAATACACCGCGTCTGAGAAAGTGCAGGTCGCGTTAACAATTGCCGATGGATCATCAGTCTATCCGGTGCTTTTGCGATCGCACCAACATAACTTTAGCCGGTTTTTCTGCTCATTGAAACATTCGGAGCCCAGCGGGCGCGTGTTTCCGGCCAACGGGACGGCACCGGCTAACGGCGCGGTATTCGCAGTGCAATAACACGGCGATGTGCCAAACCGGATTTTCGGTATGTAGTTCCTTAGTGCCCGTATAAAGGAGTTTCAGCAGGAATGTCGGCCTCTTCCTCGGGGCCCGGGGTATGCGTTAATGAGTTCCAGAACTGGATTGTTTTTCACATGCATGGTTTTGAAAAATTTCAGGAGAGTTTAATGATGTTAAAAAGTTTAAAGTTTGTCGCCTTGGCGGCGGCACTGCTGATGGGCACCAACGCCCAGGCCGGGCCAATCACTGGCTCGCAAGGTTTTGCCGTAAACGGCACAATAACGACAACACCCGATGCGTTATTTGTGGCGACGGCGACTCAGTTCGACCTGACAGACGTCGGCACGACTGGTAGCCAAACGGGGGATTTTATTGGCTATCCCAATACCAATATCGGCAACGTCTCGTTGATGGTGGCCAGCTTGGCGACGTTTAATTTTGGTAATGTCGATTTTGGGACATTCCAGGCATCCTCTGGATTCGAGAATCCGACCGTCGATCCAAACACTCGCGCGTTCCGTTTCTTGGGCACATTCAGCCCCGGTACGAATGCCATGTTCTCGACATTTGATCCGACTGGTAACGTGGGGGTCCTTCTGAACTTCAATCAATCTGGCGGACAGGGCTCTGCAATCGCGGTTTCCTATACGTTAGACACAAACCCCACCTTCGCTGCTGTACCAGAGCCGGGTTCGCTGGCGATTGCCTTGAGCGGTCTCGGCTTGGGACTGTTCTTCAACCGCCGCCGATTATTCGCGAAAAAGATCTGAAGTTCGCGTTGGGACAGGTACACTTGGTTTGTGTGGTTTGTTTCACGTGAATGGCCTTCACAATGATCGCAGGTGGGACGAGCGTGGCAAGAGACGGTCTTGAATGACGTCAATGCCGCCTGTGCGACGATGCGAGCCTCCGGGCAAGCTGACAAAGGGGGACACAGTTCAATCTCCATGATCGAGCTGCGTCCCCTGAATCGGCATTACTCACGATTCCAAACCGCCGGCAGCATCTCCGACGCCGGGCCATAGGTCTGCGAAACCACAAAGCCACTGGCCTGCGACATGTAGAAGATACGACCGTTGGAGACCACCGCTCCGAGGCATTCGCGGGAGTCGATCGCCGGCCCCGTTGAGACCAGCTTGCCACCGTCGGACAGATCAATCATGTCCATGTTCGCGCCCAGAACATACGGTTCCGAAAGCGTGAAACGGCAGCACGCATAGTTGTGTCCGATGCTGTCAACGACTTTTCCGGTCTGTCGGTCGAAGACATTGCCTTTGCCGCGAAGTGCGTTCGAAAAGATGAATTTCTCTCCAACGGTCACGACGTTCAAGGCCGATGTCACCGGATCTGATTGCCATACGAGTGTGCCGTCTTTGGCATTGAGGCACCAGACAAAGCGATCGTCCGTTCCTTCCTTAGCGCGGTTGAAACCGCCAATGTAAAGGCGTCCGTCACGGGCGCTGAGCGTACACTTCGAGGTGACATAATAATCGGTCGTCAGCCAGACGACGTCGCCTGTTTTGGGGTCCAGACAGGCGGTCAGCCCGTTGTTCTTCTCGGGCAGTCCGCGACGCTTGCGCTGGCTGCCGGCATAGCCGAAGAACGACGAGTAATAGAGTTTGCCGTCGAGCAGACAGATGCCACAATCGTTGCCGCCACGCCCGTACTCGGAGAAGTCCTTTTCCCAGACGACCTTGCCCGTGTCCATGTCCCACGCCCAAACTCGCGGATGATGGTCTTTCGGGTAATACGGATTGTCGTTTGAGTAAATCCAGCTCATCACCTCGCGGCCTTCGCGATTCACCGGGTCGCCGCGAAAGATGAACGGTTTTTCAGTTCCCTGAGCGGCATACTCGCCCGAACCCGACGCATAGATGGCCACATTGCCATGGACGACCGGCGGAAATTGACGACTCCAGCTGGGCGAACCGGTGAATGGGGCTTCCCACAGCAGTTTGCCGGTCGCCGCGTCAAGGCATCGCATTTGCGATTGACTGAGTCCGGCTTGAGGCACAATCAGCTTGCCGTCGATGTATAAAGGCGATGTGAACGACAAATAAACGTCGGGCCAGTATCTTCTCCACAGCAATCGACCGGTGTCCTGCTCGACAGCAATGATCTGGCCTTCGGCGGTGTGCATGTACAAACGCCCGCCGCCACACACCGGCAGGTGCTTGACGGTGCCTTCCAGCCGCCGCGCCCATCGCATTCGCAGGGGCGGCTTCAGTCCCTGATCATTGGCATTGGTGCCGCTGAAGTCGCCGTAGTTCGTGTACCAATCAAACTTCTCGTCAGCCAGAGGTCCCGTGAGCGGGCTGCGGATCTTCCAAACAGCCAGATCCTGTTCCGGCAGTGGAGCTGTGCCGTTCTGCCCCAGAACGTACAGATAGCCGTCCTCGCAGGGAACGTAGACTCGACCCTCAGCGACTGCCACCGGAGCTGTGATCGGCGCACCAAACGCGGTGGCGAATGAAGTCGTTTCTCCTTTGTGCAGCGGCACGATGTACAGCTTGCCATCGAGCCCACCATAAACAGCATGGTCGCGAGTCAGCACCGGCGGGCAGATGGAACCGGCCACGTTCAGCACTTCTGGTTCTTTCTGACCGGGGCTGTGGCGGCAGAGACCAACTCCGTGTTCCGGACGAACCCGGTAAACATCGCCACCGCGAATGCTGACCGAAGCAAAACTCAACAGCCCATGCAGGTCGATGGATGTTTCGGTTCCTGGCAGGAAGCTTGTTTCTACCTTGTCGTCTGCGAGTCGCAGAATCTCAACGCGGCCCGCGTTGTCGCGGCGGTGCCATTGCACGTAGACGTTTCCAGCCGCATCGGCACTTTGGCCAAACGTCGCGGGGAACTCGTCGCCGGCATACGCAGGGATCTCCCCGATGGCCCGCAGTTTCGGGCTGTCCCCGGCATCATCCAGAAAAACAGTTCGTCCGCCAGCGGGCATGACCACCGTTTTTCCCACGAGGCAGATATCCCGCGAGCAGACAAAATGATCTCGCCATGTGACACGATCACCACGAAAGGCCAGCCATTCTTCGCCTTTCCAGCGATCGCCGTTAAAGCCGACAACCTCCTTCACGAAGTCCCATGTCCAGACAAGGTCGCCAGCCGGTGTGACCGCGTACACCCGCGCACCGAGCGTCGCAAAGTAGACACGATCTTCGCCCACCACCGGCGAAGTGAATACCGGCTCGGCACAGTCGATTTCCTTCACGACGACGCCGCTGTCACGGTCCAGCACGTAGTAGTGCCCGGCCATCGTGCCGACATGCACGTACTTGCCGATCACTGCCGGAGCAGCGACGTTGTTACAGTTACCGGCACCTCCGGGCGTGGCAAACTTCCAGACAACCTTCAGCGTTTGCGTGTCGATCGCAAACACGACTCCCGAAGCATCCACGACAATTGCCTTACCGGCGCTCACAACCGGCGCGGCCAGAACGGCGTCAGTCAGCGGAATGGCTGCGACAAGGCCGAGTGACGTTGGCAGCAACACATGCGACGCATCGCCCGAATGCTGTGCATTGCCCTGCAACTGCGGCCAATCATCCGCGACGAGCGTTGCCTGCATACCAATCACGCAGCCCAGTGCGAATGTCAGTGCCGGAAAGCCGTTTGATCTGTTCATCGTGAATTCTCGCTGAAGTGATCCAATCAAACCTCGAAGTATTGTAACCTGTCTGCGACCGGCGAGGAAGGACTGCGTTGACTTGATGCATCGCCGACAAATTTGTCCATTTATAGTACAGCGTGTGAATCAAGGCGCGGGCTTCGCCTGCAACCCAGGCGAGCGGTGGGTGTCAGCCCACTGGTCTGCGATTCACCTGACTCAGACGCGGCGAAGAATCGCAACGTACCGGGAAGCTGACGCATCCCGCTCGCCGAAGGAATCTTCTCACGACGATCTCAGTGCCATAGAGTTGACAAGAAATGGCGATTTCACGAAATAGATGTCCGACGGGTTGGTCCTGAATCAATTCTCAGCCAGCGCACTGTGCCGCTTACGGGGAATAGCCTTGAATCCACGTCATCAGAGTAAGCCCCAGGGACTTCAAAGTCATGAAAATCGAAAAGACACTCCGCGACATCGCGGCGAAATCCAGCTTGAAGTACGCGGACGTGGCAGCAGGTGATGCCAGCGGGTTGAAGCTGCGAATGAAGTACACAGCGCCCGATTCAGGACCGACCGTTGAAAGCGTTTCACCATTGCCTGCGGCCGAACGTCCGGACAGACGGTATCTGATTGCTTCAATCACAAAGCCAATCGTGGCCATGACGGCCGTCCACCTGGCGGCCGATGGACATCTTGCACTCAACGATGCTGTCCGTGATCATCTTCCGGGATTTCATCGCGCACCTTTGCGTCAGATCACGATCCGGCATCTGCTGACTCATACGTCCGGCCTGCCAGACATGCTGCCGCAAAATACGGAACTGCGAGCAGCCTCTGCAACGACTCAGGATTTTGTGAACGCTACAGCCGAAGTAACGCCGGACTTTGCGGCAGGCACGGATTGCCGATATTCCAGCATGGGATTTGCGGTTCTTGCCGCGATCATTGAATCGATCACGCAATCAACGTGTGCCGACCATCTGCTTCGCAATGTGTTGCAGCCCGCCGAAATGAACAGCACATGGCTTGGCCTGCCATCTGATGCCGTCGATGAACTCCTGCCAACCGTGCTTCCGTGTGACTTGCCGATCTGGCAGACGGCAAATTCCGCGTGGAGCTGGAACAGTCGATACTGGCGGACTCTGGGCGCTGCGTGGGGAGGCATGATCTCAACCGCCGAAGATCTGGGGAGACTGGCAACATGCCTGCTGAACAATGGTCAATCTGAATCGCCGGGTCTGGCGACAAACATCATCTGGAACAGCGCCGTCGTGCGCGCCTGCCTTTCGAATCAGACTCAGCACATCGCTGGACTCTCCGAAGCCGACCGAGTCCAGCGCGCGTGGGGATTCGGGTGGCGCCAAAACTGGCAAGGTCACTCCGCCACGTTCAGCGACTTCCTGACTGCCGACGCCATCGGACATTGGGGAGCGACCGGAACGATGATGTGGATCGAACCGGAAACTTCCCGATGGTGCGTGATTCTGACGACGCAGCCGTACGAAAACAGCCAAAGCGTGATTCAGCGCATGTCCAATGTTGTCGCGGTCGAGCACATGAGGTAATCAGACTTTGCGGCGGGACAGTTCATAGACTGGCCATTCGGTTCCGCAATCGTTGCAATGGAAACCCACGATGGTGGCCGTACCGGGGACTGGAAGTCGATTCTTGGGGCTGATGAGGGCATCCGCCAGTTCAAGTAGTTCAATATCGTGCAGCGAACAAGCTGGGCAGCAGTTGTTCTGCTGTATGATGCGAGCCCGGTCGGCGGGTTCCATGAACCGACCACTGATCACCACGGATCGACGAGCCCGATCAATCGGAATGATGTCTTCAAACGCGCCTTCGGGAAGACGGTTCTGAGGCACATCCTTGCGGGACGATTCGATATTGCCAAGACTATCTTCGTTCGGCGAAAACAAACGCAGGCGAAAGCTGTTCATCGTGGTTCCTCCATGAAACACAAGATCGAGGACAGAAAAATAACACTGGTCAGCCGCTTCAACAATCCTTGTTGAAATCAATGCGGTGGCTTGACTGAAGTTTTGTTCGTTGATGGAGAGAGAGAGACGTTTTGAGACATCAACGAACCTGAGCAGAACTTTACCCGCAGTCGCTCTCGAACTCAAGTACTCAGTTCATGATTTGAATCCTGGTAAGTTGCAACAAATAGGGTACTGCTGCAGAGTTTGTGAATCGGAGAAAGGAACATTTGGCGTTCGTTCGCGAAATCAGTGAAATCCGCTAGTATTGTGAAGGTCGACTCGTACATCACCAGATTCCAATGCATTGTGAAGTATTGATTCTCGAAAACAACGCCTTTCCCCAGATCCCCTGGAGCACTCTCAAATGCCCGTCTTCCTTGGAATCGATATCGGAACCAGTGGCACGAAGACGCTTGCGATGCGAGAGGACGGCGAAATCCTTGCGTCGGCAACTGAAGAATACCCTTTGAGCAGTCCAAAACCCGGCTGGTCCGAGCAGGAGCCGGTCGATTGGTGGACAGCGTCGGTGAATTCCGTCAAGCGTGTGATGAAAGCCGCCAAACTGAAGTCAGCCGATATCGGGGGCATCGGCCTCAGCGGGCAGATGCACGGAAGCGTTTTTCTGGATAAATCCGGTGGTGTGATCCGCCCCGCGTTACTCTGGAATGATCAACGCACGGCTGCAGAATGCGAAGAGATTGAAAAGCGGGCTGGAGGTCGCAGCAAGCTGATTCAGATGGTCGCCAATCCCGCTCTCACGGGCTTCACAGCGCCGAAGATTCTGTGGCTGCGGAATAAGGAAAAGAAGAACTTCGACAAGACCGTACAGGTTTTGTTGCCCAAAGATTATGTTCGATATCGCCTGACGGGCGACTTTGCGACGGAGGTCAGTGACGCTTCCGGGACTTTATTGCTGGATGTGGTGAATCGTCGGTGGTCAACAACACTGCTGCAGAAGCTCGATCTGGATGCGAAGCTGTTGCCGGAAGTTTACGAATCAGAAGACATCACAGGAGTCCTCTCTGACATCGCCGCCAGGGAAATGGGGCTCAAGCCTCGCACGCCGGTCGTGGGTGGTGGCGGTGACCAGGCAGCGAGCGCGATTGGAAACGGGATTGTCGGTTGTGGCGTGGTTTCTGCCACCATGGGCACCAGCGGAGTAGTGTTTGCGCACAGCGACGACGTGCAGGTGGATCCGGAAGGGCGACTCCACACGTTCTGCCACGCAGTACGCGGCAAGTGGCACGTCATGGGATGCGTATTATCAGCTGGCGGCAGTCTGCAGTGGTTTCGAAATCAATTGTGTCAGACGGAAATCGCGGCGGCCAAAAAGCAGAAGATCGATCCGTATGAACTGATCACGGCCGAAGCGGCGACGGCACCTGCCGGCAGCGAGGGGCTGTTTTTTCTGCCATACCTCACCGGAGAACGAACGCCTCATGCAGATCCGAACGCACGCGCGTCGTGGATTGGTTTGAGTCTGCGTCATGGCAAGAACCATATGGCACGTTCCGTGATGGAAGGCGCAACCTATGCTATGCGCGACACACTCGAGATCATCAGGTCGATGAGTATCCCGGTCAAAGAAATTCGCCTGTCCGGCGGAGGTGCTCGCAGTCCGTTCTGGCGACAATTGCAGGCCGACATTTATGGTCAGCAAGTCGTCACGATCAATGCGTCTGAAGGCCCGGCCTATGGTGTCGCGCTGCTCGCTGCTTCCGGCACCGGTGCCTACAAAAATGTCGTCGAAGCCTGCCAGGCTACGATTTCCGTGGTGACACGAACGCCGAACAAAGCTGCGGCAACAAAGATCTATAACGCGGCCTATCCGGTCTATCAGCAGTTGTATCAATCTCTGAGGACTGACTTTGCATCGATTCAGAAGCTGATTCAGTGACGAACATCCCGGGTACACATCACACGGGTATCAGCAAACACATGCGGATCGCTCGATAAATTTCTGTCCGATCTGAAGTGAGCGGCAAAGCGCTAGCCGCTGGTACACTGCAGTCAATCTATATCACCGGCGGCTAGCGCCTTGCCGCTCACGTATTGATCGAGCGATCCTAAGTCGCAAAATCGGATTCATAAAATGGCCTGGCGCGATATGCTTCTGCAATCATTTGGCCCCGGACTGCTAGGTGGGATTACATTTGGGAAATGGGTGCAATTGCTCCTTGAAAATCGCTTTCCCGTATCGCCATCGTATTGGCCGCGAGCCCTCACAATCTCACTCCAGAGCGTTCCGAACAGCCTGGTGCATTGGGCGGATGAAATACGATTTGGCAGGCAGTTCCGCGATTTGACTGTGCCGCCACCTCTATTTCTGCTGGGACACTGGAGACATGGCACGACTCATCTGCACAATCTGCTGACGATCGACCAACGATTTGCTTTCCCCAACAACTATCAGTGCCTTTATCCAAATTCGTTTCTTACCGCCGAAAAGCTGCATTCGAAAGCGATTAATTTCTTTCTGCCCCAAAAACGACCGATGGACAACGTCGAGTGGAGAATGGGGTCGCCCCAGGAAGACGAGTTCGCGATGTGTCAGACAAGCTTCAAATCACCGTGCATGGGCTGGATCTTTCCTCGGCAGCGAGACTACTACGACAAATACCTCACCATGCGGGACATTTCAAATGGCGAAGTCGAAGAATGGAAGACGGCATTCCTGCTATTCCTGAAGAAGATGGCTCTGCTCTATGGACGACCGTTGATTCTGAAGTCGCCACCGCACACCGCCCGCATTAAACTACTGCTCCAGATGTTCCCCGACGCCAGGTTTGTACATATTCACCGCAATCCGTATGACGTGTTTCATTCCACTCGCAAGATGCTGAGAGCGGTCGCTGAACTGCATCGGCTCCAACTTGCGCCAGCGGCGGAAGATCTGGATGACTGGATTCTGCGAATGTATTGTAAAATGTATGACGCTTACTTTGAGGAACGCAGCCTGATTCCGGCGGCGCAGTTCTGTGACGTAGGCTTTGAACAACTGGAACAGGATCCCATCGGCCAGATTCGTGGGATCTACGAAGCGCTTAAACTGCCGGATTTCAGCGAGGTGCATTCGGAATTGCAGTCGTACGTGAGTTCGATTGCCGACTATCGCAAGAATTCGTTTCCCGATCTTCCGGACGAACGACGCCAACGCATCGCCAAAGACTGGCAGCGTTGCTTTGAGGAATGGAGGTATCCATGTCGCTGATCGTTTCGCGCGACGCATTTCAAACACTGGTCCGCACATTGCGCGAAATCCCGGAACCCGATTCTGCGGATCTCTGGCCAACCGCACAACTGGAATTGCTGGCGGAAACAGGCGGCAACCGCTGGAACATTCCGATTGAATTTGGTGGTGAAGGTGCAGACGGTAGTGAGATGCTGGAAGTTTACCGCGAACTTGCAGGCGGCAGTCTGCTGACAACCTTCATTCTGACTCAACGTAACGCAGCGTGTCAGCGGATCGAAACTTCAGCCAACGTCGCGGCGAAGTCACTGCTCCTGCCCGCACTGTGCAGCGGCGAACTCTTTGCCACTGTCGGCATTTCGCATCTGACAACGTCCCGACAGCATCTGAGTTCGCCGCAGGTCGTCGTTGTTCCGGACAAAAGCTCGCAAGGCATGCGGTTGACAGGTTCTGTGCCATGGGCCACCGGCGTGATGGCCGCGGACATTCTGGTGACCGGTGGAACGCTGGCCGACGGTCGACAGATTCTGGTCGCCATTCCGACGTCGCGTCAGGGAATTCTTGTGCATCCTCCCGTCGCTCTGATGGGTTTGAGCTCATCGCAGACCTCAATTGTGGATCTGCACGACGTGCTTGTCAGCCAACATGAAATTCTGCATGGACCGATCGATCGAGTCATGTCGTCCGGAGCAGGCGGTGGCGCGGGATCATTGGGAACGTCCGCCGTGGCAATCGGAACAGCACAGGGCACATTGCGAATGTTTCGTGAAGAAGTGGATCGGCGACCGGAACTTGCGGAATTCGTTGAACCAATGCAGGATGAGGCGACACAACTGACACAGATGCTGCGGGCTTCCTCGAATTCAGGCAGCGATTCGAACGCTCCCAGCGCGGAAGAAATACGCCAGCGAGCGAATTCCCTGGCTCTTCGGTCGGCTCAGGCATGGCTGGCGGCGACCAAAGGAGCAGGCTATGCCGCCGGTCATCCTGCGGAACGGGCTGTTCGCGAAAGCATGTTTTTTCTGGTCTGGTCATGCCCACAACAGGTTCTCGCCGGAAATTTGCGGGAGTTGTCCTGT
>Ga0105047_10011608_pt1 | contig 14274 bp, 12 predicted proteins | sample MAT04_FD_78384 | JGI IMG/M metagenome (GOLD analysis project Ga0105047, IMG submission 78384) | Freshwater microbial communities from Lake Fryxell liftoff mats and glacier meltwater in Antarctica - MAT-04 (megahit assembly) | ecosystem: Environmental > Aquatic > Freshwater > Ice > Liftoff... | reverse complement strand
TGAGCAGCGCCGTCTCGTACGCGTTGCCCGACGGTTCGAGGAGGCGTGCGTTCTCAGGCGATGGATCGGGCATGGCGAATCCTGGGGTCGAGGACGGCGTAGAACAGGTCGACAGCGAAGTTGATGAGCACGTAGGTGACCGCGATCACGACCACGGCACCCTGCAACGGCACGTAGTCGCGCTTGGAGATGCTCTCGATCACGTAGCGACCCATGCCGTTGAGGGCGAAGAGCTGCTCGATGATGATCGTGCCGCCGATGAGCCCACCGATGCGCAGACCGACCACGGTGATGAGCGAGAAGGTCGAGGGCCGGAACGCGTGGCGCCACATGATGCGCCGCGAGGTCAGGCCCTTGGCCTTGGCCATCATGATGTAGTCCTCCTGCAGCGTCGCGATGAGGTCGGTGCGCAGCAGGCGGCTGGTGACGGCGACCTCGCCGAGGGCCAGGGTCAGCGATGGCAGGACCATCGATCTGAGGTTCCCGATCGGGTCCTCGAAGAGGTCCGGGCTGAAGGTGGCGGGGAAGATCTTCAGCCGGACGGCGAAGAAGTTCACGAGCACGATGCCGGTGACGAACACCGGTGTCGCGAGGAACACGAACCCGATCAGTGTCGATGCCTTGTCGACGCCTCCGTTCGGCTTCCGGGCGCTGGCCACGCCGAGGGGAACGGCGATGAGCAGCGAGAGGATCTGGCTGAAGATCAGCAACTCGATGGTGACCGGCAGCTTGTTGGCCAGGTCGGTGGAGACCGGCTGCTGGTTGACCGCCGAGACGCCGAGGTCGCCCCGGAGGATCTGGCTGAGCCAGTCGCCGTACTGGACGATGAGCGGCCGGTCGAGGCCCATCTCGGCCCGGGTGGTTTGGTACGCCGCGTCGTCGCAGCCGAGGCCGCACTTGATCAACGCCGGGTCACCCGGCTGCAGGCTGAGCAGCAGGTAGGAGAAGAAGGTCACGAAGAACAGCACGATGACCAGTTGCGCCACACGCTTCCAGACGAACCTCATCGATTTCCCCCTCGGTCGGACCCCGCCGACCGTGTCCGGCTCCGATCCGAGCCCGGGGGACCGATCGGCGCTACTGACTGTTCCGTCACCTTAGTGGCCATGACCGGGGTCACGTGCACGTCGGGTGCAGGCGGTGCCGACGTGGGGCGCAGCTCGATGCTGCGCCCCACCTCGGGTCGAGCTCAGGCGGGCGCCAGCCACGTCTGGGTCAGGCGGGTGACGCCGCCGAAGTCGCCGGCGCCGCCGATCGGGAGCGACTCCTGACCGTCGGGCAGCGGCCCGTTGGTGATGCCCCGGACGTTCGGCACGGCGACGATGATCCAGTTGGCATGCTCGAGCCAGATGTAGGGCTGCTCGTCGGCGAAGCACTGCTGGAGGTCGGCGTAGGCCGCCTTGCGGTCGTTCATCTCGGGCGTCTCGCGGCCCCGCGTGATGGCCTCGTCCACGCACTCGGACTGATTGCGGGCGATGTTGAGCGTCAGCGGGCCCACCGCGTTGTCCGAGGTCCACCACAGGTAGTCCGCATCGGGGTCCGGAGCGCCGAACTGGCGCCACAGGTTGGCCTGGTACTGGCCGGTCACGGCATCGAGGATCAGGGCGGCCTGCTCGTTGGTCTCGATGGTGATGTCGAAGCCGGCGGCCTCCCAGTTCTGCTCGAGGAACTGCGCGTTGCGCTCGACGCCGGCGCCGATGCCGAGGGTGAACGCCGGCTTGGCCCCGCCGTTGGCGGCCGACCACTCGTCGATGAGCTTCTTGGCCTCCTCGGGGTTGTAGGTCGGGTTGTTCTCGGTCGGGGCGTACCAGGGTGAATCCTTCTTGAACGGACCCTCGGCGATATCGAGCACGCCGTCCTGAACGACGTCGTTGTAGCCCTCGCGGTCGGTGGCGTAGGCAAGTGCCCGGCGCAGGTTCTGATCGTTCAACGGGGCCTTCTCGGTGTTGAGGATGACGAAGCCCTCCTCGCCCTCACCCGAGTCCTCGACGATCTGGTACGAGCCGTCCGCGGCCCGCTCGCGCCACGTCTTGGTCGAGGCGGGAGTGGACGTGTGCATCATCTGCAGCTGGCCGCCCTGCATCGACGAGTCACGCGTCTCGGGGAGCGGGATGGGCTTGAACTCGACGGCGTCGAGGTACGGGAGCTGCGTGCCCTCGGAGTCGGTGCGCCAGTAGTCGGCGTTCTTCGTGCCCTTCCAGAAGTTGTTGGCCTCGTAGGCGTCGTAGACGAACGGACCCGTACCGATCGGCTCGGCGCCATCGCCGGCCAGCGTGGACGGCTCGGGCACGACGCCGGTCTGGGCGGTGAGCACGCTCGGGAACGACACCCAGGGGGCGCTCATCTGCATCTCGGCCGAGAGCGGGCCGGTGACGGTCACGCCGGTCATCGTGGGCTTGAAGGCCGCACCGGTGAGCGTCGAGGCCAGGTGGGCGTCGAAGAGTTGCTTGAGCGCATCGGACGTGAGCGGCGTGCCGTTGTGGAAGGTGATGTCCGGACGGAGGGTGATCGTCCAGGTCGTGTAGTCGGCGTTCGGCGTGATGGACTCGGCCATGTAGGGCTGGGGCACGGAGTCGATGTCGTAGGCGGCGAGGGGGTCATAGACGGCGAGGCCGACCATGACACCGGAGATGGCCCAGCGATTGACGGTGGGGTTGAAGCCGTCGGTGTCGGCCTCGAGGCCGTAGGTGATGCTTCCGCCCGACACGGGCTTCTCGTCGGTCTCGTTGACCTGGTTCTCCTGGACGCCACTGACCGAGGTGTCCGAGGACGAGCCCTCGGTGCCGGAGCCACAGGCGCTGGCGAGGAGGCCGAGCGAGCCGGCGACGAGCACCGGCACGGCGAGGCGGCGGAGCAGTCCACGCCGCGGTGGCGTCGAGCTGAACCCGGTGAGCGGAGCGTCCGGCACGATGCCAAGACCTCCGACAGAACCTTGCGACACGTGATCCCCCATTCCTCGGAGCCGGATGGCTCACTCTCTTGCCTGCTGGTGGCGACGGGGCCGCCGGCTGTGACCGGGGCCACAAGTGGGGCGGAACCTAGGGCGGGCGGCAGCCCACTGTCAATAAGGCAGCGCCCTGCTGAGCACCCCCGACGTCCCCCGACAAGCCTGTACCGAACGCAGTGTTGCACCGATCGGCAGGTCGGGCGTGTCACCCCCGGAGCGCCATCGGGCGAGCGGTGTCAGGAACGGACCGATCTTCATCATCCTCAGCCGATCACGGATCCACCCCGCCGGGCCCCACGCACCGTGTCGGCGTCGGGGCCCTGGTCAGCGCCCCGTGGCCCGGGGGAGGGCGTAGGCGTCGTAGTCCTTGGCCCGGCTGAGAACGAGCTCGACGTACTCCTCGGACCGGTTGTACGAGAACGCCGCCCGCCGGATGCCTGCGTCGGTGTCGAGGCCCGGGCCCGAGTAGCAGAGGTACTCGGCGGCCGCCACGGCGGCGTCGTACATGTTCTGCGGGTCGATCTCGCCGTCGCCGTTGCCGTCGCGGGCCCACCGGACCCACGTGCTCGGGATGAACTGCATGGGGCCGACCGCCCGGTCGGTGCTGGCGTCGCCGTCGTACTCGCCGCCGTCGGTGTCGCCGATCGATGCCGTGCCGTTCGACCCGTCGAGGGCGATGCCGAGGATCGGCGGATCCACCTGGCCGTCCGCCGCGAGCTCGGCGCCCCCATAGGTGCCGTGGCGACCCTCGGTGCGGCTGATGCCGGCGATGAAGGTCCAGCGGATGGCGCACGACGGGTCTTCGGTCTCCAGACGCTTGGCCGCCTTGTAGTACGCGTCGAGGGCCACCAGCGAGAAGTCGAGGTCGTTCACGTTGCCCTCGAGCCGGGTGTCGGCGATGGCCTGGACGTCTCGCTCGAGCTGACCGCGCAGGCGGGCCTGGTCGGCGATCCCCCGGTCCCGGTTGGCGGTGGACGTCGCGATCCTCGCCCGGACCTCGTCGAGCTCGGCCACGGTGGCGGCGATGCGGGCCGTCATCTCGTCGACCACCGCCGTGTGCTGGCGGGCGTCATCGAGCTGGGTGCTGCGCACGGTGCGGACGACGACCCGCTGGGCGCGGAGATCGGTGGCGTCGTCGATGCTCAGGTTGAGGTCGCTCGGCATCGTGGCTCCGCCCCGCACGTAGTCGCTCACCGCCAGGTCGGCCAGGGCGGTGCGCAGTTCCGCCAGGCGGGTGTCGGACTTCTCCAGCCGCCGCGTCGCCTGGTTGAGGGTCCCGATCAGGCGGGTCTCGGCCGCCGACAGTTCCTCGAGCTCGGTCACCGATCGCTGTTCGAGGTCGACGGCCTCGCTGAGCGATCGCTCCGTGGTGCGGTAGCGGGCGAGCGCCGTGACGAAGTCGGGGTTGTCGACCCCGACCCGGGCGAGGTCGGGATGGAGGCGGGGGTCGATGATCTCGGGCAGGGCCTTGCCGTCGGGGGATCCGCCGACGACCTGTGGCGGCACCGACGACGTCGTGGAAGTGGGTGCGTCGGACGTGGACGGCGCCTGGGCGGACGCCGGCGCGGCCGGTGCGATCGGCACGGTCAGCGCCGCGCCGGTCACGACAGCGGCCACGGCCGTCCAGCCGAACGAGGGGCGCGGCCCGACCCGGCGGCGGGAGCGGGGGAGCCGGCGGGGCGGTCGGGGGGGCATGGTCGAGGTCGGGGAGGAGACGGGAACGCACCAGTGTGGCCGCCGCCGGAGGCCCCGACGGGGACCACCGCGGTCCGATCGGCGGCGAGCGTCGGAGTCCTATACTGACCCGCCCCGCCCGCCGCCGTGGTTCGCTCCGGTCGCGGCACCCGAGTCCGACCAACGCCGAAGCGAGGCGCGACCGTGCCCCCGACCACCACCCCGAGCTTCACCGAGGTCTTCGCGTCGCTCCGCGACGTCGAGGGATGGATGACCAAGTTCCAGGCCCGCCGGCTCTGGGACCGGGCGTCGGAGCTGCGTCCCGGCGCCCGCATCGTCGAGATCGGCAGCTACCACGGCCGCTCGGCGATCGTGCTGGCGAGCGCGGCACCGACCGGGGTCGAGGTCGTGGCCATCGATCCGCACGGGGGCAACGACCGCGGTCCCCAGCAGTACGACGGCGAGTTCGAGCACGGCCAGCGCGACCACGAGACCTTCGTCACCAACCTCACCCGCTCGGGCGTCATCGATCGCATCCGCCACGTCCGCAAGGCCTCCCAGGACGCCACCGGTGACGTCCCCGGCCGGGTGCAGCTCCTCTACATCGATGGCGCCCACCGGTACCACCCGGCCAAGGCCGACATCGAGCGGTGGGGCGACAAGGTCGCGCCGGGCGGGACCCTGCTCATCCACGACACGTTCAGCTCGGTCGGGGTGACCCTGGCCATCGGCGCCACGCTGCTCATCAGCCCCCGGTTCCGCTACGTCGGCCGGTCGGGCACGATGGCCGAGTACCGGCGCGAGGACCTCATCCTCGCCGACCGGGTGTCCAACGCGTTCCGCCAGTTGCTCGAGCTGCCGTACTTCGCCCGCAACGTGCTGTTCAAGCTGCTGATCCTCGCCGGCCTCCGCCCTGTCACCAAGGTGCTGGGCGGCACGGGCGAGTGGCCCTACTGACCCACCCGCGGGCGACAGCCTCTCAGCTCAGGCGTCGTACCAGGAGTCCCGCTCCACCAGCACCTGCTTGAGGACCTCGGGCCGGTCCGTCATGATCCCGTCGACCCCCAGGTCGAGCAGGCGGCGCATCTCGTCGGCATCGTCGATCGTCCACACGTGCACCTGCAACCCCGACCGGTGCGCGCCGCGCACGAAGCGCTCGTCGGTGATGGTGACCGAACCGTGGCGCACCGGCACCTGCACACACGGTGACGGCAGCGAGCCCACGGGGAGCCCGTAGCCCGCGGCCCGCAGCCGGGCGACGCCTCGCGGTCCGAGCGAGGTGCACAGGCGCGGACCGACGAGCTCGCGCAATCGGGCCAGGCGCTTGTCCGAGAACGCGCCGACGATGACCCGGTCGACCGCCCCGGCCCGACCGATCGTGGCGGCGAGCGCGTCGACCGCCCGGTCGTGCTTGGGATCGATGTTGATGCGCACGTCGGGCCAGGCGTCGAGCAGCTCGTCGAACCGGGGGATCGGCTCGATCCCGCCCACCTTCGCGCCACGGATGTCGGACCACGTCTGCTCGTGGATCGCACCCGTGCGGTCGGTGACGCGGTCCAGGACGTCGTCGTGGAAGGCCAACAGGACACCATCGGCGGTGAGGTGCACGTCCGTCTCGAGGTACCGGTACCCGAGGGCGATCGCGTGCTCGAACGCAGCCATCGTGTTCTCGGGCGCATCGGAGGCGCCACCACGGTGGGCGAAGGGCAGCGGACCGGGGTGGTCGAGGACGGGGAACGGCTCGGTCATCGCCAGGATCGTAGGTCGCAGCCGACCGGCGACCGACCCACGCCCCCTCGGCCGGCGGATCGTGGAGCGATGGCCGCCGGGGCCACAATGGGCCGCTCGTGACCGAAGCCGCTGCGCCGTCCCCCAGCACCTCGAAGCAGGTCCGCATCATGGCGGCCACCGCGGCGGCCACCACGGCCGGCGTGCTGCCCCTGTTCCTCGTCGGCAGCCAGGCGGTCCAGCTCCGCGCCGAGTTCGGCTTCGACCTCACCGCGATCGGCGGCCTCGTCGCCTTCGGATGGGTGGCGGCGTCGCTTGCGTCGACCCTGATGGGACGGCTCGCCGAGCGGTCCGGGGGCGGCCGGGCGCTGCGGGCCGCGGCGCTGATGAACGCCGTCGCGATGCTCCTCATCGCCACGATCGGTCGGTCGTGGCTGGTGCTCGTCGTGCTCGTGACCTTCGGCGGGCTGGGCAACGCCATGGCCCAGCCGGCGGCCAACATCCTCACCGCCCGCACGATCCCCCTCGACCGCCAGGGCATCGCCTTCGGCATCAAGCAGTCCGCCATCCCGCTGGCGACGTTGCTCGGCGGGCTGGCGGTGCCGGTCATCACCCTGTCGGTCGGATGGCGCTGGAGCTACGTCGCCGGCGCGGTGTTCGCCGGCGTGGCGGCGCTGCTGGTCGTCCCCGAGCGTGACCGCTCCCGATCGCATGAACCGGCCGGATCCGACGGCGTCGGCCTGGTGGAGGCGATGGAGGACGCCGCGGCCCGCCCCGGCGACGGCGATCGCGTCGTGTCGGACATCCTCCTCGAGGAACCGGTGGCGGCCTGGGAGCCGGGGCGCGTCGCTCGCAGCCGACGGCCTCCGTTGATCGTCCTCGCGATGGGCGTGGGTCTGGGCGCCGCCGCGGCGGGCGCGCTCTCGCAGTTCCTGGTGAGCGGCGGCGTCGCCGCAGGACTCGGCGAGGGCACCGCCGGTTTGCTGCTCAGCCTCGGCAGCGCGGTGGGCATCGCGTCACGGCTCCTCGTCGGCGTGCGGGCCGACCGACGCCCCGGTGACCAGCTCGCGACCGTGATCGCGATGATGGTGCTGGGCTCGGTGGCGTATGCCGCGCTCGGCATCGGGGTGCCGGTGGCCTACGTCCTCGCCACCCCCGTCGCGTTCGGCCTCGGGTGGGCCTGGCCCGGCCTGTTCAACCTGTCGGTGGTGCGCGAGTACCCGGAGGCCCCGGGCGCCGCCACGGGAATCACCCAGACCGGCACCTACCTCGGCGCCGGGCTCGGCCCGCTGCTCGTGGGCGTCGTGGTCGACCGCTGGACCTTCGCGGTCGCGTGGCCGTTGAGCGCCGCCCTGCTCGTGGCGGGCGCCGGGCTCATGCTGGTCGGGCGCCGGGCGGTGCGGGCGGCCGGCTGACCCACCCGCTCCGACCGGCCGCACCGGCGCACCGGCCGCGTCAGACGATCCGCGACTCGTGTCCCTCCCAGTACTGATCCTTCAGGAGTCGCTTGTAGAGCTTGCCGGTCGGGTGGCGGGGGAGCTCGGCGAGGAAGTCGACCGACCGGGGGCACTTCACGTCGGCGAGGTGCTCCCGGCAGTAGGCGATGAGCTCGCGCTCGAGCTCGGGGCCGGCGTTCGCCATGTCCACGGGCTGCACCACCGCCTTGACCTCCTCGCCGAAGTCGGCGTTCGGGATGCCGAGCACCGCGACGTCGAACACCTTCGGGTGCAACGAGAGGATGTTCTCGGCCTCCTGCGGATAGATGTTCACCCCGCCGGAGATGATCATGAACGCCTTGCGGTCGGTGAGGTACAGGAACCCGTCCTCGTCGAGTCGGCCGATGTCGCCGAGCGTCGACCAGCCCTGGTCGTTGCGCGAGGACGCGGTCTTCTCGGGGTCGTTGTGGTACTCGAACTCGCCGCCGCCGCTGAAGTAGATCGTCCCCTCCCCACCGACGGGCAGCTCCTCGCCCTCGTCGCTCACGATGTGGATCACGCCCAGCAGCGCCTGGCCCACCGTTCCCTTGTGGCCCATCCAGGCGTCGGAGTTGCAGTACACGAACCCGTTGCCCTCGGTGCCCGCGTAGTACTCGTGGATCACCGGGCCCCACCACTCGATCATCTGCTCCTTGACCGCCTTCGGACACGGCGCGGCGGCGTGGACGACCATCTCGAGGCTGGAGAGGTCGTAGCGGCTGCGCACCTCGGTCGGCAGCTTGAGCATGCGGATGAACATGGTCGGCACGACCTGGCTGTGCGTCACCCGGTGACGCTCGATCAGCGCAAGGTACTCCTCGGGGTCGAAGTGCTCCATCACCACGACGGTGCCGCCGACCTGGTGGACCGCGTGGACGAAGCGCAGCGGCGCCGCGTGGTAGAGCGGGGCCGGCGACAGGTACACCATGTCCTCGCGATAGCCGAGCAGGAGCTGACCCAGCCCGGTCACCGCGGTCGCCGCATCGATCGTGTCGCCGGTGAGCGGTGTGGCGACCCCCTTGGGGCGCCCGGTGGTGCCCGACGAGTAGAGCATGTCCCGGCCCGCAACTCGCGGGTCGGGGAGGGGTTCGGCGGGGTGGCGGGCGACGGCATCCTCGTAGGACTCGTAGCCCTCGACGACGCCGTCGATCATCAGGCGCAGCTCGACGTCGGGCATCTGGTCGACGAGCTCGGCGGCGGCGTCGGCCTTGTGGGCCGAGGTGATGAACGCCCGCGCCCCGCAGTCGTTGATGATGTAGGCCATCTCCTCGGTGGTGAGGCGCGAGCTCATCGCCGTGTACACGAGGCCGGCCTCGAACGCCCCCCACACGAGGGGCAGGAAGCGCGGGTGGTTCTCGAGGCAGAAGGCGATGTGGTCGCCGGGCTCGAGACCGGCAGCTCGGAACAGCTGCCCGAGGCGATCCGCCTCGGCGGCGAGCTCGCCGTAGGTGATGGTCTCGCCGGTGGTCGCCATGATGATGGCGGCCTTGTCGGGATTGGTGGCGGCGTGCGTTGCCGGATGCATTCGAAGTCCCCCTGCGCTCGGTTTCCGGGCGACGGTAGCCCAGGGACCCGCCCTGCCCTTCCGGCTCGGTCAGTGCCTTCGAGGCTGTCTGCCCGCCGCGCCCGCCCGGCTCGGCGGCAAGCGCCGGTACCCTTGCCGCCGATGGACACGACCCAGCGGTTCGCCGAGCTGATCGGCGGACCCGAGCACGAGATGGCGCTCGACGAGGGGGCGTTGCTGATCGCCGCGCATGCCTACCCCGACCTCGACGTCGCGACTGAGCTCCGCCGTCTGGACGATCTCGCCGGCCGCTGTCCCGCCCGTGATGTCGATGGCCTCGTGCGCTGGCTGTTCGCCGACCTCGGCTACTCGGGCAACGTCCGCGCCTACCACGATCCCCGCAACTCCTACCTCAACGACGTCGTGGCGCGGCGCACGGGGATCCCGATCACCCTCGCCCTGCTCGCCCAGGTCCTCGGCCGGCGCCTCGGTGTCGAGCTCGTCGGCATCGGCATGCCCGGTCACTTCCTCCTCCGCGACCGCAACGACCTCACCCGCTTCGTGGACCCCTTCGCGGGTGGTGCCCGCCTCGATGTGTCGGACTGCATCGCGGCGTTCCACGCCCTCCACGGCGCCGACATCGCGTTCGACGAGCGTTTCCTCGACCCCGTTGGACCAACGGCGATCCTGGGGCGCGTGCTCGCCAACCTCCGCGGCATCTTCGCGGCCGCCGCGGACCGTCGCTCCCTGCAGTGGGTGCTGCGCCTCCGGCTGGAGATCCCCGGGGTACCGCCCGAAGAGCGCGCCGAGCTCGCCGCGCTGCTCGCCGCCGGTGGCCGGTTCGGTGAGGCCGCCGACGAGCTCGGGACCCTCGCCGACCTGATCGGCGGTGAGCTCGGTGACGAGTACGAACGCTCCGCCGAGCGCTTCCGGGCGCGGTTGAACTGACGGTCTGAGGATGCCCCGATCGTGAACCTCCTCACCCTCATCGTGCTGGCCGCGCCCGTGATCTTCGTGCTCGTCATCGTGCGCAAGCGGGGCGCCCGATCCCGGATCCGGTCGGCGACCGTCGATATCGCCGCCGACGATCAGGGGGTGCGCCGAACCCTCGCCGACGGGCGCACCGAGGAGGTGGCCTGGGACGAGGTCACCGAGGTCGACGTGTTCCGCACCCGGGTCGGTCCGCACAAGCCCGCAGGCGGCGGCGTGGTGCTCTACGGCACCGCCGAGCGGGGGTGCATCATCCCGCTGGACAAGCTCGAGGCCAGCTCCCTGCTCGTGCACATCCACCACCTGCCGGGCTTCGACGTCGGGGCGCTCATCAAGGTGGTCGGTCACGACCCCAACGAACTGGCGCCGTCCGACAGCACCCGCCAGTTCCTCTCCCCGAAGCCGCTGCACAGCACCGTCACCTGCTGGACGCGCCCTGCGCCCGATCCCGATCCCGATCCCGACGACGACACCGATGACCACGACCCCGATGCCTGACCGCAGCCCGGTCGCCGAGCCGCCGCCGCCCCGGGTCCGAGCCCGCTACGACGACGGGCTGGCGGTGTACCACCGCGCCGCATCGGTCGAGCCGGCCACCACGGTCGTCTACGTGCACGGGGCGATGGACCGGGCCGCCAGCTTCATCCGGGCGGTGCGCCGCCGCCCGCTGCTCGATGTCATCCGGTACGACCGGCGCGGCTACGGCCGCTCGGTGGGCATCGGCTTCTGTGCCACGGTCGACGATCAGGTCGACGACCTGATCACGGTGCTCGACGGGCGGCCGGCGGTCGTGGTCGGCCACAGCCTCGGCGGGGTCATCGCGCTCCGTGCCGCCGGGCGCGCACCGGATCTCGTTCAGTCGGTCGCTGCGTTCGAGGCTCCGCTGTGGACGAGCGACGAGTCGACCTCCGAGGCCGAGCGGGACCGGGCCGACGCCGAGGCCCGGTCCGACCCCGAAGCTGCGGCCGAGCGGTTCATGCGCCGCATGATCGGCGACGACGCGTGGAGGGCGCTGCCCGAGTCCACCCGCGCCACCCGACGAGCGGAGGGCCCGGCGCTGATCAGCGATCTGGAGGCGGTTCGCGCTGCGGCCACGCAACAGGCAGCGACTCCCGTCGCCGTCCCGGTGATCGTCGGGTACGGGACCCGCTCCAGCGAGCGTCACCAGGCGAGCGCCCGGAACCTGGCCCAACGCACACCCGGCGCCGCGTTGGTGGCCATCGACGGCGCCGGCCACGACGCCCACCGCACCCACCCCGACGACTTCGCCGCCTTCGTCGACCTCGCCGTCGACGCGGCGGTGTCCAGGTCGACCGCAGCCGATCAGGTGCCGAACGGCGCCCGCTGCTCCGGGTAGGGCGACGCCGGTGCCGCGCGAAGCGGACCGCTCGTCGGCGTCGGAGGCTCCCGGCCGCCCCGACGCGCCGCCCGACGCCGGAGCGTGCAAGGATCCTGCGATGAGCGCCGACGAGAGCACCCGCCGCTTCGGACCCGACTCCTACACGAAGCGCGGCCGGTTGCGATCCGACGTGTACGAGGCCGAGCTGGGTCGGTTGCAGACCGAGCTCGTCAAGCTCCAGGAGTGGGTGAAGCACCACGGCCTCCAAGTCGTCGTCATCTTCGAGGGGCGAGACGCCGCCGGCAAGGGCGGCGTCATCAAGCGCATCATCGAGCCCACCAACCCTCGTGTCGTCCGGGTCGCGGCGTTGGGGACACCCAGCGACCGCGAGAGGACCCAGTGGTACTTCCAGCGCTACGTCGAGCACCTGCCCGCCGGCGGGGAGATCGTCCTGTTCGACCGGTCCTGGTACAACCGCGCCGGGGTCGAGAAGGTGATGGGCTTCGCCACACCCCATCAGGTCGAGGAGTTCCTGCGGTCGTGCCCACAGTTCGAGCGGATGCTCGTCCGGTCGGGGATCATCCTGCTCAAGTACTGGTTCTCGGTCAACGACGAGGAGCAGGAACGGCGCTTCCAGGGACGCATCGACGACCCCACCAAGCGGTGGAAGCTCTCGCCGATCGACATCGAGTCCCGCGACCGATGGGAGGAGTACTCCCAAGCCAAGGACGAGATGTTCGCCCGGACCGACCTCGCCCAGACCCCGTGGTGGGTCGTGAACGCGGACGACAAGCGCCGAGCCCGGCTCAACTGCATCAGCCACCTGCTGGGTCAGATCCCGTACGAGGACCTCACCCCGGCGCGACTCGAACTGGCGCCGCGCCCGAAGCACCGCAACGACCTCCGGCCGCCGATGGACGAGCAGACCTTCGTACCCGAGCGGTACTGACGGGTACCCTCGGCGCCATGTCCGACGCTCCCGTCTCGCTCACACCCACCGGTCCACCCGAGACCGTGCTCGATCCCGAACCCGAGTCCATCCGCTCGCGGCTCGCTGCGGCGGCCGGTCTCACCGGCGACGACCAGCGCACCGCCGTGGCCGCGGTCGTCGCCGACAACCCGACGTCGCTCGAGGGCTGGGCGATGCTCGGCGACCTCGGCCGGGACGACATGGAGTCCTACGCCTGCTACCGCGTCGGGTACCACCGCGGGCTCGACCGCTTGCGCCAGAGCGGGTGGCGCGGGTCGGGGTACGTCCGGTGGCGCCACGAGTCGAACCGAGGCTTCCTCCGGTCCCTCGACGGGCTGCGGGCCGTGGCGGGCCGCATCGGTGAGGGCGAGGAAGCCGAGCGCTGCGCGATCTTCCTCCGTCAGCTCGATCCCGAGTGGCCGCCGTCGTGACCGATCCCGGCACCGACGACCTGGGCGGGTTCCCGGCCCACGGCCGCAGCCCCGCCGAGCTGCTCGACACCATGGCCGAGTGGCAGCGCGGCGACATCGACTGGCGGGGCGGGCGCGCCTTCAGCCTCGTCTACCACCCCGACGACGCCGCACTCGAGGACCTGCTCCACGAGGTCGCCAGCCAGTACCTGCACGAGAACGCGCTCAACCCGTTCAAGTACCCGAGCCTCGTGCAGATGGAGTCCGACGTCGTGGCCATGGCCGCGGGGCTGCTCCACACCGACCCCACGGCCGGCACGATGTCGAGCGGCGGGACCGAGAGCATCTTCCTCGCCGTCCACACCGCCCGTTCGGTCGGCGACAAGGAGCGGGGGATCACCACCCCGAACATCGTCACCCCCTCCACCGTGCACCCGGCCTTCGCCAAGGCGTGCCACTACCTGCGCGTCGAGCACCGGCTCGCGCCGGTGCGCCCCGACAAGCGGGCCGACCTCGCCGCCACCGAGGCGCTCATCGACGACGACACCGTGCTCGTCGTCGGGTCATCGCCGTGCTACCCCTACGGCGTCATCGACCCGATCACCGAATTGGCCGCCCTGGCCTCGTCGCGCGGGGTGCTGATGCACGTCGACGCCTGCCTCGGCGGCTGGCTCCTGCCCTGGTGGGAGCGCCTCGGCGAACCGGTGCCGCCGTGGGACTTCCGCGTTCCGGGCGTGACCTCGATGTCGGCCGACATCCACAAGTACGGCTACACGTTCAAGGGGGCGTCGCTGGTGCTCTACCGCGACCCCGCCCTCGTGCAGCACCAGTGGTTCCTGTACGACGACTGGCCGGGCGGCCTGTACGGCTCGGTCACCACGGCGGGAACCCGGCCGGCCGCGCCCATCGCCGGGGCGTGGGCAACCATCAACCACCTCGGCGCCGACGGCTACCTGCGCAAGGCGACCCAGGTCCGCGACGCCACCCGGGCCTTCGTGGCCGGCATCGAATCGATCGACGGTCTCGCCCTCACCGCGCCACCCGACATGAGCCTCTTCGAGTTCGGCGCCGCCGACCCCGAGCAGCTCGACATCGGCGCCGTCGGTGACGTGATGGACGACCGAGGGTGGAACCTCGATCGTCAGCAGGGCGGCCTGCACCTGATGGTCTCGCCGTACCACCTGCACATGGTCGACGCCTTCGTCGCCGATCTCCGCGACGCGGTGGCGAACCACGG
>Ga0105047_10011607_pt1 | contig 14274 bp, 20 predicted proteins | sample MAT04_FD_78384 | JGI IMG/M metagenome (GOLD analysis project Ga0105047, IMG submission 78384) | Freshwater microbial communities from Lake Fryxell liftoff mats and glacier meltwater in Antarctica - MAT-04 (megahit assembly) | ecosystem: Environmental > Aquatic > Freshwater > Ice > Liftoff... | reverse complement strand
TTCCCAGACCGCCACCCACAACAAAAGTGTTAGAAAAATCCAAGCCTAAATGAAAGTTAAAACATCAGAATTCCACATTCCGGCTACAAACCTTATGCAAAAACACCACTATAAATTATAAAAATTACCCTTAATAAAAATATGGGAAATCCAATCCACTAAGAAGTGATCTGAAATAAAAAATTCTACTTATTTTTGGGTTCAAATAAATAATAGACCATCAAGTGATCACTAAAATAGAAGGAAGTGTTACCCTTACACCGGAAACAGGATTCGTTTATCCCGTTGGTATTATTACCTACGGGATGAAACTTGGGTAGTTGATGAAGGCGGTGAAGACATGTGATAATCAAATCTCAGGTAGACGGGTTTTCATCAACTTTCCTTTGTGATATGCGTCATTATGGAAGACTTACTAAACATAGAACACACGATACAAAATATCAGCCTGAGTTACTCGAAGTTGAGCGACAATTGCGTGGCAGATTTTATGAAAGTGTCCAAACTTTTGACAGCAGACAAATTTACGTTACTAGTTACCGAAGGACAGTATGCAGATAAATCTTATTTCATAGTGAAAGGCTGTGCAAGAGCATACTACTTGAAGTATGGGAAAAATATTATAGACTGGTTTGCGTTTGAAAACGACTTTATAAATTCAATCAATAGCTTTTTTGAAAACATTCGAAGTCCGCATTTTATCGAACTACTTGAACCGACAACCTATTTGGAAATATCTCGACAAGATATTTTTAAATTTTCGGACAAATACCATGATTTTGACCGGCTTGGCAGGGTAATTGTAACAAAAATATTGTTCGCTTACGTAACCGTATTTTTACAATCCAATTTGAGACGGCACATCAGAAGTATGAAAACTTACTTAATATTCGACCTGATATCACGCAAAGAGTACCTTTAACGCATATCGCATCATATCTTGGTATTACACTTGAAACATTAAGTAGAATTCGTAATCTGAAAAGACGAATTTGATGTATGTCAAATGCTATCTGACTGAATAATGATACATTTGCAGATAAATAAATTTATCTCAATGAAAAAACAAAATGTCCCTTTATTACTTGCTTTACTTCTTACCAGTTTAGCCTTTTTCGCACATTGTATCGGTGGCGACATAGAGCTTTCAATGATACGACCAAGTAATGGCGTTGACAATTTGGCAGAAAAACAACAAATTTGGACGATGGCAAGAAGTGGCTGGCATTGGATTTCTTTCGATTTGCTTTTTGCTTCAATTATACTAGCACTCGTCAGTTTTAACAAGACTTTTAAACAACCGAAAACTGTTTTAAACCTATTGACAATATATTTTTTTAGTTATGCAATTGTTTGGTTTTTTGTCATCTTAATTTCGCCAACATTCCCCGGCAATTTCCTGAAACTCGGACAGTGGATTTTGCTTTTAACCATTAGCGCGTTGATTTATTTTGGAGCAAAAAAATATGAGTTTTAAAATATAAAAAAAAATATGATAATAAAGAGAATTCATTTCATATCGGGACTGACAATTACCATATTTGTTGGACTTCATCTGTTCAACCATACTTGTAGCATTTTCGGGGCGGACAAGCATTTGGTAGTTATGGATACTTTGCGACTTGTTTATCGAAACATTTTCGTAGAGACAATTTTGTTAATTGCCATATTTGTTCAAATTATTTCAGGACTTGAACTTTTCAGAACTAATAGAAAAACGACCATATCAAACTTTGAAAAACTACACGTTTGGACAGGATTATATGTAGCAATTTTCTTTGTTTTACATTTAAGTGCAGTTTTGGGCGGGAGACATTTTTTACACCTTGACACGAACTTTTATTTTGGAGTAGTGGGACTAAATTCGTTTCCTTTCAACTTGTTTTTTATACCATACTATGGACTTGCAATTATCTCCTTCTTTGGACACATTGCTTCTGTTCATAACAAAAAAATGAAACAGAATATATTCAGTTTTACACCAAATGTTCAATCAAAAGTCATTTTAATTTTAGGTATTTGCTTGACAATTGTAATATTTTACGGACTTACGAACCATTTTGACGGTGTGAAAATTCCGCCAGAATACAATGTGCTAATTGGCAAATAAAATGAAAGTAATCAATATTCATAAAAGAGAAATTCAACAGCCTAAGACTGAACTTGCCAAGTTATTTAACACTTTGGCATCTGACAACGATATGATGTTAGCAACAGATAGATGGCCACCTATGAAGTTGGACAAGGATCTACAGGTTGGTTCAAGGGGTGGACACGGCCCAATAAAATATTTTGTAATAAAATATCAATATGAAAAATCTATTACATTTCAGTTTGACTTGATCGGTTTTAATGGTTTTCACAGATTTGAAATAACAGAGTTGGAAACTAATAAAACAAAACTTTCACACATAATTGAAATGACAACAACAGGTATAGCGACCTTAACATGGGCATTGGCAATTCGTTGGCTGCATGATGCTTTTATTGAAGATGCGTTTGACAAAGTGGAAAATCATTTTACAATCAACAAAAAAAGTAGTAAATGGAATTTATGGGTAAGGATATTAAGAAAAGTAATGGTATGGTAGAAAGAGTAAATGGAACTATTTAAAAAAAGTACAATCATAATTAAAAATTATTCGGATAAAGATGCCATGAACGAAGATTTAATGCAGTTTTTGATATATTATAATTTATATCGTAGGCATGGCTCTTTACGCATGGAACACAGAGTTAAAATTCCTTTTGATGCCATTGAAAAATGATTCCGAATCAAACCTGAAATTTTTAGCCAAAATCCAGATCAATTTTATCAAAAAATTATTAGCTTTACGGAAATTTTATAAATCAAATTCTTCAACAACTTTGTGAAACTTGGCAATAAACGTTTATTTTTGTGCATTTCTGCAGGCCCAAAATATATACAATGCAAACATCTCAATTAATTTTAGCTGACAGACAAAAAAGATTTTTTGCTTACCTGATCGACATTTTACCGATATTTATGCTGATATTGGGTGTTTTTTATTTTTTTCTTGGATTTGATGAAGTCATAGAACAATATTATAATAGGGGTGATGATGTAGGGGCGCGTACAGAATTCTTAAAACAACGTAATTGGATAAGGGACATATCATTTTTTGTTTGGTTAGTGTATTGTATATTTATGGAATCGTCAGGGAAACAAGCCACCTTGGGTAAAATGGCTATGGGAATCAAAGTGATAAAGGAAGATGGAAGGAGAATGTCATGGAGTGAATCGTTCAGCAGAAACCTAAGTAAATTAATTTCCTACTATGTATTCTTTCTTGGATTCATATGGATATTTTTTGACAGAAAAAAACAAGGATGGCATGACAAAATGAACAAAACCTTTGTCGTAGATAAAAAATATAAAACCCCTGACCAACAAGCTTAAAATTAACCATATTGACTAGAACCTATTTTTATGCCTGAAGGATGCAAAAATGATGACAAAAGCTTAACCATTCTTTTAAGGTGGGGTAACAAAATGTCAAATAAATTTTTGACGTTTGTTACTCACATTGATTACCTTTATGGATCAATAAACAGGTAAAATACATGCAGGGTTACGTTTATCTTTTTCTTACCATCATATTTGAGTCTGCTGCCATCGTACTGATGAAAATGGCTGATGGCACTACAAACAAGTCCTTCCTGATTGCAGGTGGTACATGTTTTGCAGCTACTTTTTTCCTCTTAACACTGGCATTAAAATACCTTCCGATGGGATACACCAATGCTGTTTGGGCCGGTGCAAGTACCTTTCTGGTCTATGTAATAGGTGCCTTTTATTTCAAAGAAAAATCATCTCTTATGGAATTTTTCTTTATTTTTTGCATTCTCATTGGTATCATTGGGCTAAATATGCTGCATAAAGGCAAGTAAACACTATTTTTCTTCCCTTTTTAAGAAAAAAGAGTGGCACACTATTTTGTAAATCAAAGTATTAACTTACCTTTGCAGCCCGAATTAAAATTTTTTATTATTTAATCAATTTACTTCAAAAAAAATATGAATCAATATGAAGTTAATTTCATCATCGATCCCGTTCTGTCAGGTGATGAAATAAAATCGACAGCTAGCATATATGAAACTCTGCTCAAGGATCAGGGTTGTACCATTGTGCATGTAAATGAAATGGGTTTAAGACAATTGGCTTATCCTATCAACAAAAAATCTTCAGGGGTATATTACTGTATTGAATTTACTTCTCTTACAGGGGAAGTAATCGGTAAAATGGAACTTTCACTCAGAAGGGATGAGCGAATCATGAGATTTCTAACTGTAAAACTAGACAAATACGGTGTGAAATACAACGAAGACAGGAGATCAGGTAAAATCACCAGTTACAAGAAGAAAGAAGCTAAAAAGAAACCTTACGAAGGAATTGCTCCTGTAGTGAAAGAAGAAATAATAGCGCCTGTACCTGTACCTGAAGTTATTGTACCTGAAGTCATTGTACCTGAAGCTATTGTACCTGAAGTCATTGTACCTGAAGCTATTGTACCTGAAGTCATTGTACCTGAAGTTATTGTACCTGAAGTTATTGTCCCTGTAGTAGTGGCAGAAGAAGAATAAATCATTGATCAATCCTTTCAAAAATAAAATATAATGGCATCAAGAGACGACATAAAATTTTTGAGTAATCCTACCATAGGATCCCAAAGAAAAAAATATTGCCGATTTAAAAAATTTGGCATTAAGTATATAGATTATAAAGATTCTGAGTTTTTACTTCAGTTTATCAATGAGCAGGGAAAACTTCTTCCGAGAAGAATTACTGGTAACTCATTAAAATACCAAAAATTGGTAGCTGTGGCAGTTAAACGTTCACGACATTTGGGCATTCTTCCATATGTAGCTGACTTATTAAAATAATCTCTAAATATTAGTAGAAAATGGAAATCATTCTTTTAAAAGATATAGACAAACTAGGCGATAAGCATGATATTATCAATGTAAAACCTGGTTATGGTAGAAATTACCTGATTCCTCAGGGACTTGCTGTAAATGCAAATGCAGTGAACAGAAAAAAGCTTGACGCTATCATTGCTGAAGAAGACGCAAAAGAAACAGCAAAATTGGATGATTACAAAGCAATGGCAGCCAAACTTGACGGTCAGGTTTTGAGGATTGCTGTCAAAGCAGGTACCTCAGGAAAAATCTTCGGTAGTGTGACCAATGTTCAGATAGCACAGGCTCTGAAGGAGCATTTTGATCTGGATATAGAGCGTAAAAAAATCCACCTTCCTGAAGAAATTAAGGAAATAGGAACTTATACAGCGGACTTGCACTTGCATAAAGAACTTGTAACTAAAGTTCAGTTTGAATTGGTTCAGGACTAAATCTACACTGAATATCATAAAAAAGGCTTTATCATTGATTTGATAAAGCCTTTTTAATTTCCCAATGCACTTTTAACCATTGGATACATTTCATTGACCCATTCAACATACATTTTTTCAGAAGGGTGCAATCTGTCTTTCGCCAGATAGGACACATCGTCCTTTGCTTTTAATGATATAGGCGTGATATCTATATATTTTATGCCTAACTCCAAAGATATAGTTTTGTTGATTTGATTATATGCTGCTATTTCTTTTGCAATTTTTAATGAATTGTTGCCAAAAGGGGTCACACTATAGTCGGGTATAGATAAAACAACTATCCTTTTTTTATCTCCGCATATTCTGATAGCTTCATTGATCAATGCCGTAAATCTTTCCGGGTAATAATTGATGTCGATATTTCTATATTGATCATTGACCCCGATCAAAAGTGTAATAAGGTTATAGCTATTATTTTCGATCAATGATAAGGATATGTTTTTTGATAAATCATCACATGACCAGCCAGTTTTAGCTATGATTCTTGTTTTTTTCTCTTGTTCATATCCATCATTCAAAAGTTTTTTCTCCAGTAACAACGGAAAAGAAGATGAAGCGGGTAAATCATGGCCTATCGTATAGCTGTCACCCAAAGCAATATACGAAAATAGACGAGTCGGAGACACCGGATCCGATGGATTATTTTCAATATTCACCATATGGGAACAACTCATTAGACCTGCAATGGTTATAAAAATATATCGATACATATAATATTCCTTTAATATTCATATCAAAAAAACGTTATAAAGCTAAAAATGATTTTAAAAGAACACATTGACCATAGCTTGAGCCTTCACTGCCTGAATAAGAATATTTGTACGTTTCGGTAAGACAAAACATGGATGGAATTTTTGCATTAAAAAAGGCAAGCATACCATTTGTCAATGATTATCCATCTTATAGATCAGTCCAATTGTGGTAAAAGCCTGGCATTAAGAAAGAAAAAGACATTATGATTCTACGTTAAAAATAACATAATCATTACGAAGAAGATGAAATTCTTTTTTTAAACTCTTCCCAGCTTTTTTCTATGGGTTTTGTATTTAGTTTAAAATGGTTCAGGTACAAAAGATTATCAATCAATTCGTCTGCACCTGACTTTGGGGTCGTTCCATAATTCTCAATGTAATCTACATTACTCATTGAAAAATCGATTTCTAAAATATTCTCTATGTTTCTCATTGTATACCCTTAGACGGATATATCAGTAAATACCCTAATAAAAAAGAATATTTTTTTAAAAAAAAGTTTGAAATATATAAGATGCCCAATTATTTTCTTGATTTTGCCCTTTTCTAAAGGTAAAGCAAAGGGCAAAAAAAATCATAAGGAAATCTTCATGCGGCATCAGGACTTTAAATGTTAAAGTTTTTGGGTATAGATTGTACATCAAATGATAGCAATATTAAACAGAGGGATGGCCAATGGAAAAATATTTTATGAGTTGTTATTTAAATTTGAACTAACCAATTGGATACTATCTTGCAAAGCGTGAAATTTGATAGGTTCACTTTTTAAGATAGGAAGCGATTTATTTTCTTACTTTTAATCCGGCCATGATTTCAAGTGCTTTTTGCATGCGTTTTTCAATGGCTTTTACACTTAGACCCAGTGATTCTGCTATTTGATTGTAGGTCATTTTTTCCATTCTGTTGAGTAAAAAAACTTCACGTGATGCTTCAGGGATACTCTGTATAGTGGCTTCCAGTTTTACACTGAATTCTTCCATTTCCATTAGGAATTGCGGATCATTATGGTCTTGTATCAATTTAAATCCAGAGATATGATTGTTTTTAACTTTCTGATGACGGATATAATCAAGGAATAGGTTATTTGAAACGGTAAAAACAAAAGCCTTTGCTTTTTCGGGATGTACTTTTATTCTATTGCTCCACAGCCTTATGAAAGACTCTTGAGCCAGATCTTCTGCAACATTTATATCATTGCATTTGGCAAAGATATAGGTACGTACAGCTGGAAATACTTCCTGATAGAAATTTTTAAAATCATCTTCAGACAAAAGAAGCATTATTGTTTGATTATATTATCCCTGAAATATTCTATGGCTTCTTTGTAGCCATTCAAACCTCTTCCTACAATGCTCTGAACGGCGGATTCTTTTATGTAATTGGTATGTCGATATATTTCTCGTTCATAAATATTTGTGAGATGTACTTCTACTACTGGAGTTGTGATGGCGCGCAATGCATCTGCTATCGCTATAGATGTATGAGTAAAACCACCAGCATTTAAGATAATCCCATCAAATCTATATCCTACACTATGGATTTTATCGATCAGATCTCCTTCATGGTTGGATTGATAATAATGCAGGTTAAAATCTGAAAACGCTGCTTCTAGCTCTGTAAAATATTCTTCGAAGGATTTGCGACCATAAATTTCTGGTTGCCTGACACCCAAAAGGTTTAGGTTGGGACCATTGATGATTATAATTTGTATCATATATTAATTGGCAATATCGGAAATAAATTTTATTCTGGTCAGAAGGAGTTCTTCTTCACTTATATCATCTTCCTGAAGTTTTCTGATGGCTGTATCAATATCATCTGTAGTCGCACCTTTAAAATAGTCAAAAATCTCTTCTATAATATCTTCATCTACTTTATCCTTGATGTAATAATTGATATTAATTTTTGTGCCGGCATCTACTATGCCATTCAGCTCATACAGTAGTTCATCATGTGTCATTTCCACATTTTTTGCTATATCGTCAAATGGCATTTTTCTGTCAATAGACTGTATGATGGTTACTTTATTTCGGGATTTATTGGCTACCTGTTTTATTACTACTTCAGTCGGACGCTCTATTTCATTATCTTCAACATACTTTTTGATCAGCTCTATAAATGGTTTGGCAAATTTTTGGGCTTTACCCTGACTGACACCAGAGATCTGAAGCATATCATCCATACTAATGGGATAATACGTCGCCATATCCTGAAGTGATGGCTCAGAAAAAATAACCCAAGGCTGAACTTTTAGTTTTCTTGCTTCAGATTTGCGTAGGTCTTTAAGCATTTCTGCCAGTACATTGTCCAATGCTGCGCCTTGATTTCCTCCCGGATCCATTTCACCATCATCTTTGACCGTAAAATCACGATTGAGAGGAATCATAATAGAATGAGGATTTTTTATAAACTTTATACCCTCATCCGTAATTTTGAGTATACCGTACTGCTCAATTTCCTTATACAATAAATCATGCAGTATGGCTTGTCTGAAGATGGTGTGCCAGAACAATTCATCCTTTGCAACTCCCGCCCCAAAAAGTGGCAATTTATCAAATTTGAAATCCTTCATTTCCTTTGATGATTTGCCGACTGCAAATTCTACCAGAATTTTTACCGTATAATTTTCATTGAGTTGTTGTACTACCTGCAGAGCCAGCTTCATTTCGTCCTTAACTTCTTCTTTTTGTTTAGGATACTTACAGTTATCGCACATTTTGGAGCATTTGCTGTCGTCATAATCCTCGCCAAAGTAATGAAGCAGAAATTTCCTCCTGCATGTATTTGTTTCTGCATATGCGATAACTTCATCCATAAGTTGCGCACTTAATTCTCTCTCAGCAACAGGTTTGTCTCTCAAAAATTTTTCCAGCTTCAAAATATCTTTGTAAGAATAAAATGCAAGACAATCTCCCGTTAATCCATCTCTGCCTCCTCGGCCTGTTTCCTGATAATAGTTTTCGATACTTTTAGGTATGTCAAAGTGTATCACAAATCTTACATCCGGTTTATCTATACCCATACCAAATGCTATCGTTGCAACGATCACTTCCACTTCTTCCATCAAAAAATCATCCTGAACCTGAGTTCTTGTTTTGGCATCCAAACCTGCGTGATAGGCAGCAGCTATGATTCCATTTACGTTGAGAACTTTTGCAATTTCTTCTGTCGATTTGCGGGACTGCACGTAGATGATTCCTGATTTGCCTTTTGAAGTTTTTATGAATTGAATAATACTTTTTATGGCATGATCTTTATTTACTTTTGGTCTGATTTCGTAATAGAGATTGTCCCTGTTGAAGGAGGAAATGAAGATATTCGGATCATTCATTTCAAGGCTCTTTACGATATCCGTCTGCACCTTTGGCGTGGCAGTTGCAGTTAGGGCTATGATAGGAATATTGTCCCCGATGGCTGAAATCATGGTTCTTATTCGCCTGTATTCAGGTCTGAAATCATGGCCCCACTCAGAGATACAATGGGCTTCATCTACTGCCACAAATGAAATATTTGTTTTTTGAAAAAATTCTATATTCTCGTCTTTGGTAAGGGTTTCTGGCGCTATAAAAAGCATTTTTGTTCGACCGGACACTATATCGTTTTTCACTTCTGTCATCTGTGTCTTATTGAGAGACGAGTTTAGAAAACTGGCTATATTATCTTCCTGGCTATACCCTCTCATGGAGTCAACCTGATTTTTCATCAATGCTATCAATGGCGATATGATGATAGCCGTCCCTTCCATCATCATGGCCGGAAGCTGGTAGCAAAGAGACTTTCCTCCACCCGTGGGCATGATAACAAATGTATTTTGTTTATCTAAAACACTTTTAACAATTTTTTTCTGTTCGCCTTTGAATGATTCAAATCCAAAGTACGTTTTTAATGAGGTACTAATATCCTGATCTGTAAAAATCATATTTGTAATTACTTACTTTATTTTTATAATTAAAAAATATTTATGAAGGGATTCCTTTTAAATGTCTGGTGATAATAAATTCAGGTGGTTTTTTTTAATAATGTCCTGCTACATTCAAACATAAATGAAATCTCATAAAATTAAAACAATTTTCTCAAATATCCAAATCAATGATGTAAAAATGATTTTATGATTGAACTCTGGGGATTAAATGACCTTTTTTTGTAAATTTGGGCTTCAATCATTCATACCAATTATTTTTTGGCAGTCAAAATTACAAAATTGAATTCTAATTTGCTCATAGATATTAAAGAAAAAATAGAAAATACTTTAAAAGTGGAGGCGGAAGCACTTGCACTCCTATCAAAAAGTATCTCTGAAGAGATGTGTCTGGCTGTGGACCTTATATATAAAACCAACGCAAGGTTGATTGTGACCGGTATCGGAAAAAGTGCCATTGTAGCCCAAAAAATTGTTGCAACACTCAATTCTACCGGTACTACTGCTGTCTTTATGCATGCAGCTGATGCGATCCATGGGGATTTGGGTATGATCGGCAAAGGAGATATAGTCTTGTGTATCTCTAAAAGTGGAGACACCCCGGAGATAAAAGTGTTGGTCCCATTGATAAAAGGATTTGAAAATAAATTGATTGCAATGGTATGTAATCCGACTTCCTACCTGGCCTATCAAGCTGATTTTAAAATAATATTACCGGTATCTCAGGAAGCTGATCCCAATAATCTGGCACCTACCACAAGTACTACTTTGCAAATGGCTATGGGGGATGCTTTGGCCGTCGCATTGTTGTCACTCAAAGGATTTTCTCAGGAGCAATTTGCCCGTTTTCATCCTGGAGGTAGTTTGGGCAAACAACTCTATCTTAAGGTAAGTGATCTGATCACCACAAATGATAAACCTAAAGTGTATATCGAAGATAATATCCGGAAAATAATTCTGGAAATATCTTCAAAAAGATTAGGAGCTACTGCAGTAGTGGACCACAATGAAAATCTGCTAGGTATAATTACTGATGGTGATTTGCGTCGTATGCTTGGATCTGAAGAAACGGTAGGTCACCTGACTGCCTCTAATATAATGAATAAAAAGCCTAAACATATAACATCATCAAGTCTTGCGGTGGATGCCCTGACTTTGATGCGAAAGTATAGTATTTCACAGCTTATTGTCATGGATGACTTTAGATATAAAGGTATGATTCATCTGCATGATATTGTCAAAGAAGGTATTATATAAAATTTAAAAAGCAACTGCACATTAATAAAAATATAAAAGTTTTAATGGACTTTTTATTTTATCATGCAACCTTCTAATATTCCTATTGTCCTTATTATACAAAACAAAATCACTCTTTGGTCATTTCACTTGATGATAAAAATCTGATTAACCATTGTATCGCAGGAAAACGCGATGCACAGTATCTATTGTACAAAAGGTATAGCAAAGCCATGTATAATATTTGTTTGCGCATGGTCAGTGACCAGAGTGAGGCCGAAGATGTTTTGCAAAATTCTTTTATTGATGTATTTGCAAAATTGAAGTACTTCAGATTTGAATCTACCCCGGGTGCGTGGATAAAGAGGATTGTAGTCAATAACTGTATCAATTATCTCCGGAAAAGCAAAATTGAATTTCAGTCTGCAGATTATATTCCAGATGTAGCGGATATCAATGAGAGTGATGATGTAGACTTTAATATAGATATTGTCAAAAAAGCAATTAATGAATTGCCGGACGGATATAGAATGATATTTTGTCTTTATACCATGGAAGGGTACGATCATGGTGAAATAGCTGAAATACTTAACATTTCTGAGTCTACTTCAAAATCTCAATATAGTAGGGCCAGGAGTAAATTGTATGAACTATTGAAGTCAAGTGGGAGCATAGATTTGATCTATCAATAAAATTTAATTAGAATGGAAAAGTTAGAAAAATTTATACAAGATAATCGGACATCCTTTGATGACAAAACGCCGGACAGAAGTATTTGGATAGGCATTGAGCAGAAACTCGATAAGCGGGGCAATCATAAAATATTTCATTTAAAATGGTTTAAAGTAGCTGTCGGAGTGATTTTAATTTTGTGCTGTGGTATACTGATAGGCTTGAATATCAATAGTGTCGGGAGTGCTACCTTAAATTATGCAGCCAATCCTGAATTGCTCAAATATAAAGATGCTGAATCTTACTATGCATTGCAGGTTAACCTTAAGTACAATGAGCTGAAAGACACTACTACAAAAGCAAATGTCGATGAAGATTTGAAACAATTGGATATCATATACCAACAATTAAAGGATGAAATGATTCGATCCAATTATACTAACACTGAAATATTGATAGATGCCATGATAAAAAATCATAAAACAAAAATAGAAATTTTAGAAAGTATTTTGAACAAACAAAACCAAAATGAAAATGAAAACGAAAGTATGTCCTTATAATTTTGTATTAAATATACTCATTTGTCTTAGTTTTTTTACTTCCGCTTATGCCGGTATAAATGGTGACATTGAGGTAAAAAAATCATACAACAAACAATTTAGCTCCGACAAAAATACGGTCCTTGAACTCAATAACCGATATGGGAAAATTAATGTAAATACCTGGGACAAATCTGAAGTAAAGATTGATGCAGTGGTGATAGTAAAAGCAAGATCAAAAAGTAAAGCTGAAGATAAATTGAATGAGATTACAGTAAATATAAACAAAAACGGCAATACCATAGTGGCAATAACTGAAATAAGTTCATCCAGTTCATCCTGGTGGAGTGGATGGTGGAATGGAAACAATAATATTCAGATAGAGATCAATTATGAAATTTTTATGCCGGCTGACCTTCACTCCATTATCGAGAATAAGTATGGAAATATATATTTGCCTAACTTGAAAGGAAAAACAAATATTAATCTTAAATATGGAAATTTGCAAGCCAGAGATATAAATAATGATCTGCTGATGGATATTTCATACGGCAAGGCAACGGTAGGTGAGGTAAATAATCTGAGTGGCAATTTGTCTTACTCAGATTATAGAGGCACTTCTGCCAGCGTAGTCATACTCACTTCTAAGTATTCCAAAGTTCATTTGGATAATGCAAAAACAGTGACCACATCCAGCAAATATGACAGTTACAGATTTGGAACAGTAAATACGCTGACGTTGACCGGCGCATATGACGATATACAAATTGGAGCTTTGGGCACTGGTACGCTGCATACTAAATATTCCGGCATCGACATTTCATCATTAAGCAGTACGCTGACTTCGGATATAAGTTATGGAAGCCTGACCATAGAAAATCTAAAGACCACTTTTAAAAATATTACGGTCAATACCAGCTATGCTCCGGTTAAGATTTATGGTGTGGTGCCCGCAAAAGTAGAGGTGGAAGGCAAATATTTTGATGCTGATCTTGGGGCTGATTTTATTCAGAAACATAAAGTCAGTGAAGGGAGCTCTAAAGTGATCAAAGGGTATAAGATCAGTGACAAAACAGGGGCAACGATAAAAATCACATCCAAATATGGAGACATAATCATCAGATAACCCGTATAATATAATAAAAAAAGGGTAGGTCGTTTTACGATCCTCCCCTTTTTTTATGTTTGTGTATCAAATGATTATCTGTTTAGGATATATCTTGCAGTTAAAGCTCCATAACCACTTCTGAATCTGTTATAGCTACCTGAAAAATCATAAGAATCAGCAACAACAAAAGTTGGAGCCCAGTCGACACTTACATTTAATGGTATTTCATCAAATGTATAATCCAAACCGAGTACACCTGAAACGCCGATTTCATAATAGGTATCAGAGATTCCAAAATCCCAGGTAGTAAAAGAACCTCCAAATCCCCAATACCATGTCAGTCTATCTACTGACTTTATTGGCGTATGATTTAGATAGTAAGCACCTGCTGCCAATCCACCCCAACGGATACCACCAAAAATATCAATAGCAGCTTTTTCATTTAGAAAAGTCTTGTAGGAAGCAATCAGACCATAACCAAGTTTAGCTCCGATAGCAGACTTGTAGTCTTGCGCCTGAATAAGTGATGTAAAAAAGAACATCATCAATACTACAGAAAAAAATCTTGTTTTCATTTTCAATATATTTTTTGGTTAAAATAAAAGACAAATATAAACTTATTTAAATATAAAGT
>Ga0105047_10011604_pt1 | contig 14277 bp, 11 predicted proteins | sample MAT04_FD_78384 | JGI IMG/M metagenome (GOLD analysis project Ga0105047, IMG submission 78384) | Freshwater microbial communities from Lake Fryxell liftoff mats and glacier meltwater in Antarctica - MAT-04 (megahit assembly) | ecosystem: Environmental > Aquatic > Freshwater > Ice > Liftoff... | reverse complement strand
GAATGTTTCCCGTACATCATTGGCTGATGCCTTAGGGTCAGGTTTTCCATTTGGTCCCTCTGGATTCACATAAATTAGGCCCATTTGTACAGCAGCAAGAGGATTTTCAAGTTCTTTATCATCTCTACTACGCTCATCTCCAAGCCATTCTTTTTCACTACCCCAGTAAATATCCTGTGGTTCCCAAAGATCCACTCTGCCACCACCGAAACCAATTGTCTTGAGTCCCATAGATTCTAATGCGCAGTTACCTGTAAGTATCATAAGATCAGCCCAAGATATTTTATTTCCATATTTCTTTTTAATTGGCCAAAGTAAACGACGTGCTTTATCTAAACTTATATTATCTGGCCAGCTATTAAGTGGTGGAAAACGTTGCAAGCCTTGCCCTCCACATCCTCTACCGTCACTAACTCTATAGGTTCCAGCACTATGCCAAGCCATACGAATAAAGAATGGTCCATAGTGACCATAATCAGCAGGCCACCACTTCTTAGAATCTGTCATTAACTTATATAAATCATTCTTTAGTTCATAATAATCTAATTTTTTAAATTCCTGCGCATAGTTAAAACCTTTAGACATAGGATTGCTTAGTTCTGAGTTTTGACGAAGAACATTAAGCTTAAGCTGCTTTGGCCACCAATACTCATTAGTTGTTCCCCTATCTGTTACAGCACTACTTGTTCTTCCTGTCATTGGACATTTTCCTTCTAACATAACACTATCCTCCTTACCCTTCTTCTTTACCTACCTGCACACCTACTTAATTTATATATACATAAAGGCAATGTAGCCTCTCTCATATAAATACTATTACTGTAAATTATATAAATATATAGCCAGTACTATGAGTGAATTGATAAATAATATTGGGTAAGTTTTGTTAAATAACAATTCTTTAAATTTATATATTCTAGTGCTTTCTGCCGTTCGAAGTCTGCCCATATTCTAATAAACCAACACGGTTGTTACTATTCCTCCCGTAGCTAAGTCAAATAATTTTCTCCATATTAAAGCATTCATTTTGAATTAATTTTAAAACTCAGTGGATTTATTTATAATATATTGTCATCTTCTATTTTTTTCTCAATAACAAAATTTTCAGTCTTATTTTTGATTTTATCCATTTGCAGGATAATATTTTTGAAGTTCTCAGTTGATTCCTCTTTTTCTTTTAATAATTTATTAATTCGATTATTAAAGTTTTCTTGTAATTCCTGTAATTTAAATTGTTGTTCCTCTCTTATTTTTAAAACTTCTTTGTCCATTTGGAAGGTTGTTCTTTCTCTCTGCATTTCAATATCCTGCTTGGATTTAATTTTATGCTCTTCTATTTTATTTTCATTTATTTGTTTTATCTCTTCTATGTTTCTTATTAATCTAGCTGTTTCTTCATTTTTATTTAATAATTCATTCTTTAACTGCATATTCTCATTTGTTGATTTGTCCTGAACTAATTTTAATTTTATAATTTCATCTTTATATTTAAGATATTTTTCATTGTTATCTGTTAACTTCAATATTTTTTCTTCCTGCATATTATTAAGGGTCTTTAAGCTCTTAATATTTTCTTGTAGTTCTTTAAGTGTGTATTTTGTATCTGTTTGCTCTTTTTCCAATGTTTTTATTTTTTTATTTTCTTCTTTTGTTATTATGACTTCCTCTTTTAATTTTTGAACTTCACTATTTTTATCTATTAACTCATTTCTATGAATATTTTTCACTTCTAAATGTTTTATATTATTTCTTTCCACGATGTTTATATATATGTCCGCCATTCTACTGGTTATGGTTTGTAATTCTTTTATATCTTCGGACATATTGCTATCTTCTTCTCTAGCTCTATTTAATTCATAATATTTAACTACTTGCTCCATAAGTTCCTTATTATTTATCCCCTCAGTCTGAGCTAATTCATTAAATTTTTGTTTTAATTCATCACTTATCCTAACACTTAAGATTGCATCCATTTTTTACTTCCTCTCTTACTATTATATTTTCTATGCTTAATAGACTAAATTCAACTTTAATTATAACTTAAGCTATATTTTAACCTATAACTTAGAGAATGATTGTTTAAAATATCTCTATTATAAGTATAATTGCTAGGATAGTTGGTTTCAATGATTTTTTATTTGTTTATTTGTATAAATAATTAAAAAATCTTATAATAAAAACTTTATATACTAATGTAAACTTACGTATACAACAGTATATAAATGTGTTTAATATGTATACGTAATGTTTACAATGTCAGTAAATAATTTAATTTTTAAAAATACTAATAATATTAATAAAAAAGTGTTTTAAAATAAAAACAAAACCATTCAATATAACTTTTATTATATTGAATGCTTTTGTTTGCTTTTTTAATGATAACTTATGTGATTTTGCAGTTGGAAATATAATAAACTACTGAAGAAGTAAAAAGGATATGTTTAATCGCTAAGAGAACTTGATGTTCAAAAAGAGGGAGAAAGGGATCATTGATCATATCCATTAACGATCACTTCTAATTTTCCAACTAACTATATTAACAAAAGAAAACAACCGTTAAAGATAAGAAGGAAGTATTGATATATCTAAAACCAGCGGAATGTTTATAGCTAAGAAGCCTAAAAGGCTGTTATCATATATCTGATAACAGCCTTTTGTGTATTCTAACATAAATGTAATTAGTTTATAATATACCTAATGACACAAAACATGCTCCAAAGAGTAATAATAGTAAGGTTAAAGGTATAACTGTTGCAAGAATAATTTTACCTGCTATTGGTCGTTTCCTTCGAATAAATCTCACTGACAAAAATGTTGAACTCAATATTAAAATAAACACAATAATAGAAACCGCTCCTGCTTTTCCAATATAGAGTGTTGCAACCAACGCTATAATAAGTAAGCATGATAATCCTAAACCTAAAAATATATCGCCCCAAGGACTCTTTTTAGGCGGTGGATTGAAATTAGGATCTTGCTTATTCAAATAATCCTGTTCAGATTCATTATTATTATTATTACTCATGTTATTACACTTCCCTTCTCATAAATATAGATAATAGATATTTTCTATTAATAAATAGTAATCCTACTATGCAAAGTATCTGAAAGTCTGTAAAAATAATGAAAGATACTTTTTCAACTCTTATGAATTCTAAAAAAAATCTGAAACTAAGATACCCATTTAAAAAAATAGAATAAAGTTGTCCTGGCTTTACACCTTTTCTTTTTCTTATAGATAAATAAATCGCCATAGATATATCAAATATTATTTCATATATTTGAGTTGGATGCCTTAATATATGATCACCAAAATCAATGCCCCAGACTATTTGTGTTTGTTTTCCATAACAACAACCTCTGAGCAAACATCCTACTCTTCCAATTGCCATGGCCACTGTAATAGGTATAGCCAGCTGATTGCCCATTCGTTCCTTTATATTAAATATTCGCTTTGCTATTAATATGCTAACTGTCCCACCAATTAAACCACCAACTATAGTTCTACCTTGTAGCACGGCATTAAGAGAATTTGAATTAGAATTAAGTTCATTCCAGTACATAAATATAAGAGGTAATTTAGCACCTATTGTGCCGCCTACTATGCCGAATAAAGCAATATAAAAAGCATTTGAATTTTTAATGCCATCCTTTTTAAGTTGCCAAACATATATTACAATGCCTGATAATAATGCTAAAAATAACATTACAGGGTAGGCTTCAATGGGAAAGTCACCTATTTTAAAAAGTACAGGCCTTAACCCCCATTCATCATTATTAACCATTATTTCACACCCTATCTTATTTTACCTTATACTGCTTTACTTTTTTACCAACTCTGCAACATTGTCCATTGGGATTATTAAGGCACCCATAAAGTTTCATAGCCCCACAAAATCCAAAAGATGCAGATGTTTTTAAAACTGCTAATACTCCAGTTATTACCCAACCCGTCAAAGGGTGAATAAAATAAAGAAATAAAAGTGCTGTTCCAGACATTATTGTTCCTACTATATGAGCGAAACGAACAGCCTTCTCATCCAATATTTCAGTTTTAGAAGGAAATTTTTTATTGATTGTATTAGTATAAATGTAAACTAAAGGAGCATTTTTAACTTTTAATAGTGCGGATAATAAAAGAATTGAAAATCCTACTGCAACTAATATATTACTTTGAAATATAAGTGATAACCAAAATATTGAGGCCACCGTATATTTACAGAAATTGAATGCTGCACTAGGAACTGCAACAGGTCTACACTCTTTCATATAATCATCCCTTCCTTTTAACTATTTTAGGAAAAAACATTCCTGTTATTTTTATATATTCATTGTATTCAGAAAAAGTCTGAATTAATAAAGTTTCTTCTTGCTTTGCTCTATAATACATGAATGGTATAAATATAAAGGTAACTGCTATAAAACATAATATATTTCTATATACTAAAACTGCGCCATAAAACATGAGCATAATAGAGGCATAAAGTGGGTGTCTTACTATTTTATACATTCCCGTTTGAACTAAGGTATGCTCATCATATATTTTTATATGATTAGCCCAATTACTGCCCAAATTAAATCTACCCATTATATTCACAACACAGCCACTAACGATGGCTAAGGTCCCTATGACAATAATAGTATGCTTTAAGCTATTATCTTTTATTGGAATTAAACCTACTTTAGTTATAAGTATTAAATAAAAAGCAAATAAAAACAATGTCATTGAACCAGTTTCAACTATCGACTTTTTTTCCTTTTTAATATGTTCATCTCTTGTATATAGTGTAAAGTCTATAATGATGGAAACAAATAGGCCTAATACACAACTACATATAATCAGTTGAATTATAAATGAGAAGATATCCGGAATTTTAAAAGATAACATTATATGCACCCATTTCTATGAATAATATTATATGCTGAAAATGGTATTTTCTTTAGATCTTTTGTAACCACATGAACACATTCCTTTTGCATTGCTCTAGTATCAAAATTATAAGCATCCACAAAAGAACTTACACTTATTCTAAATGTATTTTCATCTACATATTCCATCTTTTTTTCCTTCGATTTCATGAAAAAATTTAGTGGGACAATATGTTTAAAATCTTTAAGGAATTTCAAACATTCACAAGTTGTTTTTATATCGGTTATGCTTCCACCTGCATTTTTTAATGCATCTTCAATAGTAAATACAAAAGTATTATTAATAAGGTGAAGATAGTCCAATATTTTTGCATTTCTTGTTATTGGAATAAAACCACCCTTTGATGTTTTGTACATATACGTGATTGCTACTCTTTCTGAATTACATGGAAGTGGAATAAAATCATCCATTTTAAGCATTCCAGCAGATTGCATTTCCATTCTCTTTAATATTCCTGAAAGAGTAACTCTATTATTTCTATCTATATTGCAAACTCTACCAAAGAAGGCTGCTGGTTGAAAATTAATACCACGAACATAGGGTGTGTTGATGCCAAAAGTGAATATTTCACCTACTTCATCATCATTTACTCCAGCAGTAATTGTAGAAACCAAAGTTGTAGGTATTTTATATTTTCCTAAATTTGCTAAAGCCATTTTCTTAATAGATAATAGGTTTTTGCCCCTTAAAGTATTGTAAGTTGTTTCTTTAAAACCATCAAATTGAAGATAAACTTCAAAACCTCCTACAAACTCCTGTAACGTGCGAGCAAATTCTTCATCTTCTGCGATTCTTATACCATTAGTATTTAACATTACATATTTAAAGTTTTTAGATTTAGCCATTCTTATAATTTCTATAATATCTGGATGAATAGTTGGCTCTCCACCACTAATTTGTAATATCTCACCTTGTCCATATTCAGAATCTATAAAAAAGTCCATCATTTTTTCTATTCTATCTAAGGATAAAAATTCTCCTTCTCCTGCATCCGCAAAACATAGTGGACACTTTAGATTACACTTTGTAGTTATTTCTATTAATCCTATGCACCCATGCTGATCATGTTGTGGACATATTCCAAAGGTGCCGCAATCATAGGGACACCCCTTTTTTACTTTTGAATAAACCTTCATTGGTGTTCCAGGTTTATCATACAGTTTTTTCTTTAAATGATAATCCACTACTTCCTCGAGTAATTCTATTTGTTCTCCGTGAGTAGGGCAATATTTTAGTAAATAAACTTTTTTGTCCTTTAAAATAACCTTTGCGGGAACTATCTGAAGGCATTTTGGACACAAACTATTTGTATACTCATGAAAAATATAGTCCCTGTTCAATTAAATTACCCCTCTCTATTTATATAATTAGCATAACCTGTGGTTAATAAAATTTTTAATTGTTATAAAATTCAATATATCTCAATTATACACAAGATTAATTTATATATCAAATTTAAACATAATTGTATACTATTTTATTTAATTATTTTCTTTTATGAACATTTACAGCAGTTTTATCATAGAATATAATAATAACAATTTTATGGAGAATAACATGGACCTTTTTAGAGTAAATCAATATTCAAGAATAAATGCTGTTAATTATGCAAAAACCTTTGCATTGCGTCCTAACCCTAACTTTAGATACTTTCCTCTTATTAATAATGATACTAGTGGGGATTGCACAAACTTTATATCTCAGTGTCTACTAGCAGGTGGAGGGCCTATGATTTTTAGTGGCTCACATCCATGGTGGTACAGAAAAAATAATACCATTAGTACAAAAGATGACACTTGGTCTGTGACCTGGGCAGTAGCAAATTCTCTTTATTGGACTTTAAAGGTTAATCAACAATCTAAAGCACCGGGAATTAAAGGTCTTGAAATATATGATGTTAGAAAGCTTCAATTAGGTGATCTGATATTCTTCGAAGGTGATAGTGGAAATATATTTCATGCTACTATTGTTACAGGTTTTAGATATTCACAACCTTTAGTCTCTCACCACTCTTTTGAGGCTTTAAATATATATTATAAAAATTCTTGGCCAGCTAAGCGTGTGCATTTTATGAAAATAAGCTTATAAAGATCTAAACAACGTTACAAATTCAATATTGTAACGTTGTTTTTATATATTCTAAACATTGTATTTGTACCTGATATTACTTATAATTGTATCAAAGCATAAATTTGGAGGTGAACAGATGGGAAAGAACATAATTGTTGAGTTTATAAAAAAACACAAGATATCATATTTTATTGGAATTTTATTTATGTTTTTAACTTCTTACATTCAGTCGTTTTTTCCTAGAATCCTAGGAAATACAATAGATATACTTGGAAAGTCTAATTTCGCTTTCAATCTTGTAAAAATAAATATAATATACATACTTTTAATTGCTATAGGAACCTTTATCAGTACTTACATATGGAGGAATCTAATTATAGTAAATGCTAGAAATCTCGAATGTCATCTTCGTGAGAAATTATATAATCACTTTCAAAAACTATCTCCTGAATTTTATAACAATAGAAAAACAGGAGATTTAATCGCTTACGCTATAAATGATATTTCTGCTGTAAGAATGACTTTCGGGCCAGCAACAGCTATGATAATAAATGGCATCGCTATCTTAAGTGTCTCTATATATTCAATGTCAAAAATTATGAATCTGGGATTCACTTTGATGATACTTATACCAATTCCACTTATCATATTTTTTATGTTGAAAATAGGCAGGCTTGTTCAGAAGCAATTTCGAGTTGTGCAGGAGAACTTTGCCTCTATTTCTGGTAGGGTCCAAGAAAATATATATGGAATTAGAGTAATAAAATCTTATGTACAGGAAGAAGCGGAGGGAAAGAAGTTTGAAATATTAAATGGTAAGATGATGGAATCTAATATTAATATGGTGAAAATATCTGCTTCGCTCTCACCCATAATTCAGATTTCATTTAGTATAAGCTTTGTTATGAATCTTATTATAGGTGGGAACATGGTGTTAAATGAAAGTATATCTCTTGGAGATTTTATTGCCTTTAATGGATATTTGACCATGATTATGAGACCTATAATTTCTATAGGTAGAGTTACAAATATTGTACAAAGAGGTATTGCTTCAATAAAAAGATTAGGGGAAATATTTAATGTCAGCCCTAAAATTTTGGATGGAACAAAGATGGTTAGTACAACTATTGAGGGGCATATAGAATTTAAAAATTTGAGTTTTTCTTATATTAATTCGAACAAAAAAGCCTTACAAAACATAAGTTTTAAAATACCTAAGGGATATACCATTGGAATCACAGGGAAAACCGGTTCAGGAAAAACTACCTTAGTAAACTTGCTATTAAAGCTTTATATGTCATCATCTGAAGAAGTATTTATTGACGCAGTTGACATAAATGACTATTGCCTAGAAACACTCAGAGGGAGCAGTGGATATGTTCCTCAAGATAACTTCTTGTTTTCTGCCTCTATTAAAGATAATATAAAATTCTTCAAGGATACATACACAGATGATGAAGTTGAAAAAGCAGCTGAGAAAAGTTCTATATATGGTAGTATCATGGATTTTCCTAAGGGCTTTGATACCATACTTGGAGAACGTGGTGTTAATTTATCCGGGGGAGAAAAACAACGTATTTCTATAGCTAGGGCTATTATTCGGAACCCATCAATACTGATTTTAGATGATTCACTTTCAGCAGTGGATACCCTTACTGAATCCAAGTTGCTAAAAAACATTAAGAAATCAAGAAGTGGTAAAACCACAATAATTGTTGCTCATAGAATTTCTACAATAAAACATGCGGATTTTATTATACTCTTAGATGAGGGTAAGATATGCGAAAGCGGGACTCATAATGAACTTATAAAGAAAGAAGGACTATACTATGAAACCTACAAGTCTCAACATGAAGACTAGCAAAAAAGATCAGGGTGGAAAGCTTCATAAAATTAATAGTATTAAAAGACTTTTAGAGTTAACAAAGCCATATCTTAATAAGATAATTTTAGCTGCTTTATGTGTACTGATTGTAAATGCTGCTGAACTTTTAAAACCTTATATACTAAAGCTTGTTATTGATGACTTTTTAATAAAAAAAGTATCACAAAGTAGTGTGTACTCAATAACATCTATGGGAATATTATATTTTGTTATTGTTGCTATAGGGGGGTTATGTTCTTTTACCCAGGTGAATTTAATAAATAAATCTGGTCAGGAAATTATGAGAAATTTAAGAAAGCGAGTATTTAGAACAATACAATTTCTTCCACTATCATATCTTGATAAAACTTCCTCTGGAAGACTTATAACAAGAGCAACAAATGATGTGGAAGCTTTAAGTGAGATGTATACTGATGTAATTATTAGTTTGTTTAAAGATGTTTTCTTACTTATAGGTATAGTATATGCTATGCTTGCAATGGATGTAGAATTAGCTCTTATCTCATTTTCTGTAGTACCTTTTATGTTTTTTATTATTTTTCTTCTTAAAAACAAGATTAAGAAGAACTTTTCAAAGATGAAAAGCTTAATAGGAAGAATTAATGGATTTATGGCTGAAAATATTTCGGGGATGAAAATAATACAGATATTTACAGGCGAAAAAGAAAAAAATGAAGAGTTCTTAAAACTAAACGAAGAGTATTTGAAAAGCACATTATTTCAAGTAAGGATGAATAGCATATTAAGGCCGGCTTCAGATGTTTTTCAAAGTCTTGCAGTAGCCATTATATTATGGTATTCCATGAGTAAAATTGCAAATAGTACTATAGAGATAGGTGTGCTTTTCGCTTTTACAACATATATAAAACAATTTTTTAATCCAATATCTGATCTTGCGGATAACTATACTACTATTCAATCAGCTTTGGTTTCCGCAGAACGAATTTTTGAACTTCTAGATGAAGAAGAATCTTTAGAAGATTTAGATGAGGGTAGGAGCATTGAAAATTTACAGGGAGATATAGAATTTAATAATGTATGGTTTTCTTATAATAATTCAGATTGGATATTAAAGAATGTGTGTTTTAAAGTTAAAAAAGGAGAAACTGTTGCTTTTATTGGAGAAACCGGTGCGGGGAAATCTACAATAATAAGCCTTATAAGCGGATTTTATAAAATTCAAAAGGGTGAGATACTAATAGATGGACTTAATATTAATGATATAAAAAAGAAGGACTTAAGAAAAGGTATATCAGTTGTGCTTCAAGATGTATTCTTATTTTCAGGAGATATAGAATCTAACGTTATTTTAAATGATAATATAAGCAATTCGGACCTAATTAAGTCCCTTAAAACTACCTATGCCTTGGACTTTGTAAATGGGTTGCCAGGTGGAATACACTCACCTGTCATGGAAAGAGGATCAACTTTTTCAGCAGGCCAAAAGCAACTTTTATCACTTTCTAGGGCACTGGCTCATTCACCAGCTATATTCATATTAGATGAGGCTACAGCAAATATAGATACACATACTGAAAAGTTAATACAAAAGGTAATTGAAGAAATGGCTCAAGATAGAACTACACTTATAATTGCACATAGATTATCTACCATACGAAATGCACATAAAATATTTGTGCTAAAACATGGAGAAATTATAGAAATGGGAAATCATGATGAACTTATGTGTAGTGGCGGATATTATAAAGATATGATTCAAGGTGAAATAAAGTTCGCAAACTAATATACAAAAAAAAGCATGTAAAATGTCTGTTTTATCATTTTACATACTCTTTTTTCAATGTATTATCATATTGAAATAGATCATACATTATATACAGTAATTATAGAATCATAATTGTTTTGTTAAATTGAAATAGAATTTAACTCCTATTTCTGTGTTTTCTACTCCACAGCTACCACCATGAAGTAAAATTATATTTTTTACTATTGAAAGACCTAGACCAGTGCCACCAAGTTTTCTAGTTCTTGATTTATCGATTTTATAGAAGTTATCCCATATTTTACTTGTCTCTTCAATATCTATTTTATTTCCGCTATTTTCAACTTCAACGCAAATATTATCTTCCTTATTTATCATTGATACTATTATGAATCCGCCAGCATTAGTATGTCTTATTGCATTAGTCATATAATTTGTTATTACCTGTTCTATTCTGTTCCAATCTGCATTTACTTTTATATCTTGGATAAAATTTAATTCTAATTTTATGTGTTTTTCATTAAGTAAAGATGAAAACTTTTTAGTAATTGATTTCACCAATTTATTAAGAAAAAAATCTTCTTTAATCAATTTAAAATTTCCTGATTCTAATTGAGACAAATCCAACATATCTGATACTAAGCTGTTCATCTTTCTAGATTCATCCATTATTACGTCTATGAAATATTGTTTTTCTGCGCCTACTAAAACATCATCATTTAAAGCTAGAGTATACCCTTCTATAAGAGTTATAGGTGTTTTAAGCTCATGCGAAACAGCCGCTACAAAGTCTTTCCTCATTTCTGTTAGTTTTTTTTCTTTTTCAATATCCTTTTCTAACTTTGAATTAGCATTTTTAAGTGATGTTAATGCTTCGTTTAAATTCTCAGATAGAAGGTTCAATGAGGTAGCCAATGCCCCTATTTCATCTTCACTTTTAACCGCACATTTCTCGGTAAAGTCAAGCTTTGCCATTTTAGAAGCCGTTTTAGTTATTTTTATCAAGGGCTTTGCAATCATATTTGAATATATGAAAGAAAGAAGTAGAATAGTAATTAGGGCACCTATATAAAAATACAAATAAAACTCCTTTATAACTTGAACTGCTTCATTTACTGGCTGTAGTGAGGAAAATGCATACACAGTTTCATCTTTGTTTTCATCATATAATATACCTGCCACACTTACTGTCATATCGCGATTTTCTTTGGTAGTAAAAATTAAAGGTTTTTTATCTTCTTTAAATTTAGAAATACCTCCTCTATTCTCTATTTCATCAGTCATTATTTGGTGCATAAGTCTAACTATCTTAGAGTCTTTTCTCTCATCAACTGTTTTTGTAAGATATTTTAAATTCCCTAGATTATCTCGTATAATTATTTTATAGTTATTATTTTCTTCAAAAGAACTAATTAAGGTGAACTCATCTTCATCCTTTTGGAGTAAAATATATTCGCTTTTAAATTTTACAAGGTTACGTTCGAGATTATCCTTTTTCCATTTGATGTAGAATTGCTCAAAAAACGCAGATTGTACAATTAAATTAGTAGTTATAAAAATTGCAAAAATTATAGAAGTTATAGCAAAAAGTTTTCTTGTAATGCTCTTTTTACTTTTCATTTTTCACCTCGAATTTATACCCTGTCCCCCTTATGGTTGCTATAAGGTAAGATTTTTCACCTAACTTTTCCCGTAATCTTTTGATAACAGTATCCACAGTTCTTAAATCTCCAAAATAATCAATACCCCATAGGGAATCTAATATTTTTTCTCTACTTAATACAATTCTTTTATTAAGTATAAAATAATTTAATAATTCAAATTCTTTTGGAGATAGATTAATTTCAATACTGCCTACGGTAACTTCATGACTTATATTATCAACTACTAGTCCATCAAAACTATTTTCATTTTTTAAAGTAACATCAGTGCTATAGGTTCTTCTTATAATTGCTTTTACTTTAGCGACTAATAGCTTTGGAACAAAAGGCTTAGTAATATAATGATCTGTGCCTAATTCAAAACCCAATAATTCATCATCTTCTTCAGATTTAGCTGTAAGCATTATAATAGGGATATTGGAGGTCTTCCTTATTTCTTTGCAAACGTCCCAGCCATCCATAATTGGCATCATTACATCTAGAATAATCAAATCTATTTTATTCTTATTAAATATATTTACAGCTTCACTGCCATTTTCAGCTTGTAAAATAGTATATTTCTCTTTTCTCAAATAAATGGAAACAAGATTTCTAATTCTTTCTTCATCATCTACTATTAAAATGGTTTCATTCATATAATTTTCTCCTTTATTAAAAAGCTTGTGACAAATCTGTTGTATTTCTAATTTTAGCCATTAGTTTCTAACTATACTTTACATTATATATTAAAGTTATACCATGGCAGTTAAGTGGCATACATATTAACATTTCATGAATGGACATTGTAAAATAATAACTTTCTTATACATTTAATTGTATGGATGCACTTTTTTATCTGTAGTGGATAATTCTATGGAGTATCGCACTATTGTGAGAATTATCTGTTTTTAATAAAAACTAATAATAAAACGATGTATTAAGAAAAATATTAACTATTATTTCCAAGGAAATAATCAAGATATTTCTTCACCACATAGCTAGTGTCGTCTTCAATAAAAATACAAATTTATGTTGTTCCTCTAATAATAAGTTCTGTTTTAAAGTACACTTGTTTTTCAGTAGGTAGCTCTCCGTTTATTAGATCTATTAAGATACTGCAAGCTTTTTTACCCATTGCGTATATAGGTTGTGATATTGTTGTAAGCTCTGGTTCAATAAACTCTGATATATGAATATTATCAAAACCCATAACAGAGATATCTTTTGGAATATTATATCCATTTCTTTGAAGAATTTTCATTCCTCCTAGTGCCATCATATCATTACTATATAATATAGCATCTAAATTGAGGAAATAACTTATTATTTTCTCAGTAGCGATTATGCCACCTTCAACATTAAAGTTTCCTTCAAATATATACTTTTCATTATATAGTCCATAATGCTTCATTGCTTCAATGTACCCCTCTAATCTTTGTTTTGATATTTCTAAATCTTCTTGTCCTCTTACAAAAACTATTTTACGGTTTCCTTTTTCATATAAGTATTTAATACCATTTTTCACTCCCTGATTGTTTAAGCAAAACACCCCATAATCATCTTTATATCTTTCAATATATCTATCAACCAATACAAAAGGAATATTGTTGTTTTTTAGTATCGTTATACTTTCATTACTTTTACCTCCAGACATAAAAATAACGCCATCTATAAGCTTACTTATAAGTAGTTCAATATATTTTCCTTCTTTGTCAATGTGATTATCAGTATTACATATTATTACATTATATTTTAACCTTTCCGCCTCATCTTCAATAGCTCTTGCCATTTCTGAAAAGAACGGGTTGGTAATATCTGGTAATAAAATGCCGATGGTACCAGATTTTTTGGTACTAAGGCTTCTGGCTATGTAATTGGGAATATATGTCATTTGTTTAGCTATTCTTAAAATATTTTCCCTAGTTTTATCACTTATGCTAGCATCCTTTTTGTTCATAACCATTGAGACCGTGGTTTTTGAAACTCCAGCAATTTTTGCTATATCTTTCATTGTAACATTACTCATAAT
>Ga0105047_10011600_pt1 | contig 14280 bp, 11 predicted proteins | sample MAT04_FD_78384 | JGI IMG/M metagenome (GOLD analysis project Ga0105047, IMG submission 78384) | Freshwater microbial communities from Lake Fryxell liftoff mats and glacier meltwater in Antarctica - MAT-04 (megahit assembly) | ecosystem: Environmental > Aquatic > Freshwater > Ice > Liftoff... | reverse complement strand
GTGACGTGTTGCACCACATCCACGGCCGGCCAGTAGTCGCAGCCGGCGCGTTTGAGGTTTTTATCGTCGAGTCGGAAGCCGAGCCGGCCGACGAGGTGCAGGCGGGTGCCGGTCGCGGCACAAAGCCGGGCAATGTTGCCGGTGTTCGGCGGGATCTCGGGCTCCCAGAGTGCGATGTGGAACATAGCTTCAACAGTATGAACCCGAACGCTCCGTTCGTACTCTCGGTTTCGCCGGACGTGCAAGACTCGCTGGTCGCCCATGCCCGGTCCGAGTTGCCGAACGAGAGTTGTGGCTTCCTCGCAGGAACGATCTCGAACGGGATCGGCACCGCGACGCGGTATTTGCCGGTCGTCAACGAATTGCACAGTCCCACGGCCTTTGCCACGGAGCCGTTGAGCCTCTTCGCGGCTTTCAAAGCCATGCGCACGGCGGGGGAAGACGTGCTCGCCGTGGTGCATTCGCACCCGACCACCGAAGCAATTCCGAGCCGCCGCGATTTGATCGAAAACACGTACGGGCCGAACGTGCTTTGGGCGATCGTCAGTTTCTCGGCAACGGAGCCCGGGGTGCGCTACTGGTGGCTGGGCGAAACCACTTATCGCGAAGCGCAGCGATTTTCTTCCAGCCAGTAATCGATGCCATCCAGAACGTGCTCGCAGTCTCGTTCGAGCCGTTTGCTCAACATCCCGAACACGCTGCAATCGCGCCCCCAGGTGGCAAACTCGGAGATGACGGCCACTTTTCCCTTCACCACCTTGACGGCAATGTTGTCGCCGCGGTCCATGATCGACTTGTTCAGGGTCGCGGTGACGCCGGTTCCGTCCTTGGTCCAGTGACTATTCTTGGCCCCGAGATCGTTCAACGCATCTTCCAGGGCGTTTGTGAGCGGGCGAAGCCGGGCATCGTATTCTCGCATCATCGTGGCCATTGTCGGGGTTCCTTGGTGGGAAGTTACTACGCTTCCCCTACAGCCCTGACTCAAGCGTGTGACCACAGATTTCCAAGTTTTTCCAAGGTCGTTTCGAGGTTTAGTGCATTGGGTGGTTAATACTTTACCAATCAAAGTTGGGTGCCATGCCCACGGCTTTGCGTGGGCATGTTGGACTTCCCTCATGCCCACGCAAAGCCGTGGGCATGGCACCCTCTGGACTCGTTGGTAGGTTTAATTATGTCACTTGCTTAGGTTCGCACGACGGATCGACGCGAAGCCTGAGCCCGTTCGTCCAGGCAGTCTTCCAGGGCATCGAAGAAGTTTTCGCAATTCTGGTAATTCTTGATGGCCTCGGGCGCGCCGCACGTGAACCAGAAATGTTGCAACACATCGCCTAACCGGGAGTTCACCGTGACTTTTCCACGCTTCGTGATCTTGATCGTGAGGAGTTCACCGCGATTGAACAGCGACCAGTGAATCGTCGCGGTGACGTGCGAACCATCGGGTGTCCAGGAAATCCGGGTGGCTCCAAGATCTCTCAGGGCACGAGCCACAGCACTTCTGAGTGGGCGAACCGGGACGTCGAATCTTCGTGTCGAAGTGGCCATTGCTCGATACCTCCTAATGCTTCATTGCCAATACCGCTTCGAACCGGCCATGTGACCGAGGATTTTTAATTTGACCTCCTACAATGATCGCACTCTCCGGTCTGCAACCCCGAGATTCTGACATGCCCTTTCGTTTCGCCTTCCTGGTGGTCGCAATCCTTCCCGCGCTGGCCGCGGCCGAGCCGGGGCTGAAGTTCCAGGTCCGATTCGCTCCGGGGAACGTGCCCGACCCCGCGGCCTCCGGGCGAATGCTCGTGGCGGTCGGCCCGGCGAACGGCCGGCCCAGTTTCACCAACACCGACCCGCCGAACCTGCCGGTCCTCGGTGTCGATGCGGAGAAAGTCACCGCGGCGACCGTGGTCACGCTCGATGCGAAGTGCGATACGTTCCCGCTGATGAACCTCAACGACCTGCCCGCCGGCGAGTACACGGTCCAGGCGATTTTCGCGTTCAACAACGACATCGACCTCCCGAACGCTCCGGGGAACCGCTACTGCGCTCCCGTGAAGGTGAAACTTGACCCGAAGGCCGGGACGTCGGTGGAACTCACGCTCGACAAGAAGTACGAGAGCAAACCCCTCACGGATACGAAGACGCACAAGTTCCTGTCGATCCCCTCGAAACTGCTCTCAGACTTCCACGGCCGGCCGATGGTCTACCGCGTGGCAGTCGTGTTGCCTGCAGACTTTGAAACGCAAACGAAAAAATACGCCCTGCACGTCCACATCGGCGGATTCGGCTCGCGGTACACCTCGGCTGCTCGCATCACTCCTGACCCACGGTTCGTGCAAATCTTCCTCGACAGTGCCGGGCCGTTCGGCGACACCTATCAGGTCAATTCCGCGAACAACGGACCCTACGGCGATGCCTTGACCCAAGAGGTGATTCCCCGGATCGAGAAAGATTACCGCTGCCTCGGAACGCCCCAAAGCCGGTTCACCTCGGGTGGCAGTACCGGCGGTTGGGTCTCGTTCGCGTTGCAAGTCTTCTACTCCGACTACTTCAACGGCTGCTGGAGCCAGTGCCCGGACTCAGTCGACTTCCGCAGTTTCGAACTGATCGATATCTACGACGACGACAATGCCTACGTGAACCGCTACGGCTTCGACCGGCCGAGTAAACGCACCATCAATGGCGACGTGGTCTTTACGGTTCGCCACGAGAACCAGATCGAGAACGTCCTCGGCCGTGGCGGCCGCTGGGAGCTCTCGGGCCGCGACTGGGGTAGCTGGAACGCCACCTACGGACCCAAGGGCCCCGACGGATTGCCCGTGCCACTTTGGAATGGCAAGACGGGGAAGATCAACAAGACGGTGCAAAAGCACTGGGAGAATTACGATTTACGGATGGTGCTCGAAAAGAACTGGAAGGACCTCGGCCCGAAACTCGCGGGCGGCAAAATCCATATCTGGGTGGGCGACGCGGACGATTACTACCTGAACAACGCGGTTCACCTGTTGAAAGCATCGCTGGACAAGATGAAGGACCCACCGTTCGACGGCAAGATTATGATCGAGATGCGCAAGGGCCACGGCTCCGGCGGGTGGACCAGCAAGGAACGCGATGACGAGATGCTGAAACGCGCCGCGGGAAAGTAGCCGTTAAGCGGCGTTTCGAAGAAACGCCGCTTCTCACTCGTCGAGCTCGTACGAAACCGCATCGAGTAACTTCCGGCAATTACCGCTATTCTTGCCCCAGATATCCCACTGAAGCGGGAACGACGACGTCGAGGTGACTTCGACTTCGCCATCGTCGAAAATCTCGGCCACCATGTCTTCGCCATACGACACGAAGATGGTCATGCTCATGCTGGCGTTGACTCGCATATTGCCACGCGCCCAGCGCACTCCCGAGGCCCCAATCGTGTCGAAACCGGCATCGAGGGCGTCTTGAATCGCCCGAATGCTAGCACGATACCTTCGCGTCAACTTTGCCATCGTAGTCCTTGCTGGAAGGAATGGGTGACTCGTCTTTGCTCATTAGCGACCGAAATCGCTCGCAATTCTTGCGACGAAGCTATGTTTTTGTGCGTTAACTTTAGGAATTACACGAGTTTTCATTGAGCAATCGCGTCTCCCACCAGTATCTATGGAAGCACTCTTCGTAGTTGCTTAATTCACGAGCACGTTGCCCATATTTTGGATCTACCCTGTAAGCGACCAATCGCTTCGTAGCAAAGCGTTTCGTTTCCGTAAGTTGCGCCATTGTCAGTGTTGTATTCTGGAGCCCGATGCGATGCAAGAATGCTCGCTGCGAAGAATTCTTGCCTAATTGTCTATCACGTGTACATAAAAACAGTTGCCACTTTTCGACAAGTTGTTTTTGATCTATTTTCATCGTAACCTATTGTTAAATAAGCATTTGTAAATTCAGGTCCGGTTATAACGACGAGTCATATTGGCGAGAATTTGGTTTTTTTCCCTCCGGCACCGAAAATGTCTAGTAGTTTTGAAGAAGGGCGGGTATAGACGCCGCCCATTCAGCCCGACCCACGGCCTTCCCGGCGGCTTTCCAACGCCGCCGCGATCCGCAGCCCCTCGAAAAACCGCGGGGCCGCCCTTCCCAGGGGTCGAGGCGTTTTGCCGGATCGCCGAAGACCGGGCCCGCCGCTTCCAGTGCGGCACCACTCCCCTCGCCCGGCCGTCCCCGACCCGACGCTACCCGTGTCATTTCACACAACCGCGCCCCGGTCATGAGCCGTCGTGCGCGCTGACGGGAGGGTCTTGCTATGTCTGGTGCCGACCTCGTACTCGCGGCGATCCTGATCACCACCCCCCCCGGCACACCCGAGTCGTGCCCGCCGGCGGAGCGCTGGGAAAACCTCCGCGACGCCATTCACCAGACCGCGGTCGAATGGGAGATTCTCGATCCTCGCGAAACCCGATATGTCCTCTCACGCCCGGAAGACTTCTGTGGCGATTTGAATATGCTTCGTCGACGCTACCAGGAATTGAAGGATGCCCCGAGTGCCGCGGATAGCGTTCGCTTCCCGGACCGCAATGCCGTGAATGAACTTGTGAGGTTCAATCGAGCGTTTCGCAAGAACTTGGACCAGCGACAACAATTCGAGGTCGACCGTGCCGACGCACTGCGCTCGGTAATCTGGGAAACCGACCGGCTTTACTCCATCTGGGATTCGGTTCGCGACGCCCGCTGCGAGTTCTACTACGTGACGGTTCGCCGGCATGCTCTCAAGAAGCTCAAGGAACAAATCGGCGACGATGCGTACATGCACGCCACATTGCCACCGAACGTGCCGACGTGGCGGTTTAATGAGTTGAAGTAAACGGACGGCAAGGATTTATGAGATTGCGTGGAGCGACTTGCAATGTGGAAGTATGATCTGACTGTAGACTTCCACAGTAGTCGCTGGAAATTGTTCCTTGCCAAATTGAGTGATCCATTCATTCCGTCGCTTGGAGATTAATCGACCGCTGTTCCGATCAAAAAGTTCGAGATCAGCGGATGGGTACCATACATTGGTCGCGTCGGTATCGCAAATGCGAACTTCTAGTTGGAATTTATTCACCAACCTGCGAATAAGGCTCGAAAAGATCACATCGACAATCGGAGGATGACAGAGAGTAAAACGGCACGAGATTGTCTTCTCGGTAATATCAACTTCCATTTCGATAACGGCTTTGGCTCGATCATCGGAAACGGTGTAATAATTCGAACCACCAACGAAACTTGCCTCGCTGTCGTCGATGCCGTGCAGTTCCGTTCGAACGAAGTGATCGATTTTCAAAAAATCCGCATCAGGGTTGCGGAATTCAACGCGGAAGGATTCGAAACCCATAATTTTATCTCCGGTACAAGACACTACATATTACACATCGGGCAAAACATCGATCCACGCATAAACCGGACGAAGGTTTTTAGCAACCAGTTGAACTTGCGGAAGCGGACCCGGAATCGTGGTCAAATCGATCCCCGCCAGACATGCCGCAACGATACGATGATGTCCGCCAAGGATTTCTCCAGCCGGATCCAGGATAACCGGTTGTAAACTCGACCGCTTCCAATTGAATTTTCCGTTACTCATGTCATTGGCCATTCGTTCCAGTTTCACCTTTTTGAATTGTGTCTTGCCCTGAGTCGGGTGGAAACCAAAGATCGTTAATTTTAGGGCAAGATCGTCTCGCCCGGCATCGGTAGTGGGGTAATACACGCTCGACACCCCGAAAACGCGGTAGCAAGGTTCAGACCCAATTCGAAACCAATTTCAGACCCCTCACAATGTTATCGAGAATTCTACCGCGCCACGCCCCCCCGATCCACGAACCGATACTGCGTTCCTGTGATGCCCTTCGGTTCGATCCATTGAATCAACTGCCGGGTCTCGTTGCCCAGCGGTATCATCTGCCCATCAATCTGCGATACGGGCACGATGCCGATGTTGCTATTGGTGACAAATGCTTCCGAAACCTGACTGAGCGCATTGATCGGAACCTGACACTCGCGAATCTTGAGCGGCGAGCGTTCGAGCAGATGATGCCGCACGGTGCCGGGGAGTAAGCCGCCATCGGCCACGGGGGTGGCCCAGCCCTCGGGCAACCGCACGAACAGGTTCGCATGGGCCGCTTCGAGCATGTTGCCGTCTTCGTCCAATAAAAGCGCCGAGTCGAACCCCGCGAACGAGGCCTGCTGCGAGATTCGCATCCGCGTGGCGTACTGGAAGGTCTTCAACGTCAAATACGCCTGCCCCTTTTGCACCGGGCTCTTGGTCGAAAGCAACCGAATCGACGGCGGATAAATCGGCATCGCGGTTGCGCTCATCCAAACCATCCCGGCTTTCCCCGGTCGCCCCGCGGTGACGTTCAAGCGAATCACCACATCCTGATTGGTCAAACCCCGAACGTAGTCCGTCACCTGCTGGCTCTCCGGCAACCGCTCCGGGGCGAGTTGAATGGCCAGCAACTCCGCCGTGCGGCGCATCCGGTCCAGATGCAACGGCCACAACCACGGCACACCATTGATGGTGCGAGTCGATTCCCAAACCCCGCGGCCAAAGAGCAAACCTTCATCGGACGGGTCGATGTAAAACTGATCGAGCGGAACGACCTTCCCTTCCACCCACAACAACGACACAACCCGCACAAACTCGTGAGCGATCGGCAACGGCAAATCGGCCGGGGCATTCACACCGCGGTCTTTCAACACCGCCAGCGGGTCGGTTTGAAGTTGCTGCTTCAATTGCGGGTTGGCCCACCAAAATTCGTCCTTGCGATCCTGCGGTGTCACGTGCGTCTCCTGGTCACGATGCGGCGAGGCGTGCCGTACACAGGTATTGTAAGCGGGCACTGGCTTCCGTTGAGCCCGAGGCTTGCGTTAGAGTCTGTCTCAGAAGTAGGTGCCGCGAGCCGAGCGGCACTGGCTGCACGAGCAAAATGACTCTCGCGGACTTCCCTGACGCGCGAAGCGGGTCCGGCTCGGCTCGCCGGACCTACGTATGGGACAGACTCTTAGCGGGATCTGGCCAAGCGGACGAGACTTGAAGAGAAGTCGGCTCGGCGAAAAAACTTGCCTGCAAAATCTCGGGCACGCACGGATTTGGAATAGGTTGACAGGCACAGAGTTTCGCAACGCGATACCAGTATCCTGCTTTCAAAGGTTCACCACGTGACACTGCTGCCGACGCCGACGGGTCAAGTCATCCTCAAGGAAAAGCGCGCCCAACCGTTCTACGGGAGGCACCCCTGGGTGTTCGCGGGAGCGATTGAAAAGGTTAACGGCACCCCCGACGACGGCGCGGTCGTCGATCTCCTCTCCTCGACGGGCAATTTCGTCGCCCGCGGGCTTTTCAACAGCCAGAGCAAGATCCGCGTTCGCAACTACTCGTGGGAAGCCGACGTTCCGCTCGACCGGGCTTTTTTCCTCAATCGGTTCCGCAAAGCGCTCACACTTCGACACGAGATTCTGCACCTCAACACCGGCCCGACCGCGGCCTACCGAGTCGCTTTTAGCGAAGCCGACGGGCTGTCGGGGATGATCGTCGACCGCTACGCCGACTATCTCACCGTGCAATTTACATCGCTTGCCATTGGCGAGCGCCGTGCGATGATCGGGGACGTTCTCAACGAGTTGTTGCAACCCAAAGGCATCTACCTTCGCACCGAAAAGGGCATTGGCCAACTCGAAGGCTTGAACTTGCACGATGGCCTACTTGCGGGCGAGTTGCCGCCGCCCGAACTCCTGATTGAAGAAAACGGTCTGCGTTTCGCGGTGAACCTCACGGAAGGCCAAAAGACCGGCTATTACATCGACCAGCGCGACAATCGCCTGGCTGTGCAGAAACTTGCCAACGGTCGCCGTGTCTTGGATGCCTTCAGTTACAGTGGCGGTTTCGGCCTTTACGCCGCGAAGGGTGGGGCGACCGAAGTGGAATGTGTTGACGCCTCCGAGCCGGCCTTGAAACTCGCCGCTCGCAACGCCGAGTTGAACGATCTCAAACAACTCACATTCACGCACGCGGACGTGTTCAACTACCTGGATAAGCTCGTGACCTCCGGCCGGAAGTTCGATCTGCTCGTGCTCGACCCGCCGAAGTTCGCGCGGAACCGGGCCGCGGTGCCGAAGGCGGTGCAAGGTTATCGCAAGCTGCACCAACAAGCGTTGAGGCTACTCGCCCCGGATGGGATTCTCGTCTCGTGTTGTTGCACAGGCCTCATCACGTACGAGATGCTAGAAGATGTAATCGCCCAAGTGGCCATCGATGCGAAACGCGATCTGCAAATTCTCGAACGCCGCGGGCCGAGTTCGGACCACCCCGTGGCCGTGGCGTGTCGGGAATCGTCGTATTTGAAGTGCATCATTTCAAGAGCATTGTAAAAGTGGAAAGAGTTTGAGCACCCGTGGCCACTACAGTGCCACGGGTTTGTCATGCATCTCGCATTATCTCATGTTTTCGGCGTGTTAACGCTGGCACACCAGTTGCCTTGATGGTCAAAGCCTTCCCACCACCGGCACCGCTGCCGGGTCTTTGACTTTTCACCTGAGGACGCCTCAATGCCAAGCCCCAGCCGCCAGCAGGGCTTCACCCTCATCGAATTGCTTGTGGTCATCGCCATCCTCGCCATCCTGATCGGTTTGCTACTTCCAGCGGTCCAAAAGGTCCGCGAAGCCGCGAGTCGGGCGAAGTGTTCAAACAACATGAAGCAACTCGGTCTTGCCTTGCACAATTACGAAAGTGCCCGCGGCGAGTTCCCGCTGTCCAAGCGAGGCTTCAAAGACACCACCCTTGCCGAAGCGGCCCAACGAAGTTGGATGCCAGACGCCCTGCCGTTCATCGAACAGGGCAATATTGTCGCCGCGTATAACGTTCAAGAGAACTGGTGGATCGACGTGGCGGGTTCGAGCACGAACGGCACCCTGGCCCGCACGCAAATCCGAATCGTTCAGTGTCCTTCCACGCCCAACCCGGATCGAGTTCAGGATAAAACGGAAACCCCGCCGCCCAACAAGATCGGTGCCTGTACCGATTACTTTGCGGTGGAAGGGATCGCGACCACGTTCAACACGAACGCCCAGCTCTCGGGCACAGATCAACTCCTCGGCGACCGCACGGGCGCGATGGTCGGCTGGTCCGTGGCGACGAGTCCTAAACCCTCGAATCGCATTCTGTACATCACCGATGGGACTTCCAATACCATCATGCTTGGCGAAAACTCGGGCCGCGAGGATGTTTACCGCGATGGAAAACTGATGGCCCAGGCCGCTGCGAATCCCGCGCTCTCCAGTTGCGCCCGGGCTCGCGGCGGTGCCTGGGCCACCAACGATAACCCTTACGAAATCGGCCAGACGATCAATTGGTGCGGCGGCGGGGCGGCACCCGGACTCCCTCCGGTGCCCATGCGGATCAACCGCTCCAACGAGTGGGGCTACCTCTTCTACTCGATGCACTCTGGCGGCGCGAACGTGACCATGGCCGACGGATCGGTGCGATTTTTGAACGCGAATACCACGATGAAAGCGCTCGGCAGCATGGCGACCAGAGCGGGTGGAGAAGTGATTGTGGAGTAATTGGATAAAAGCCCACCCGTTGCAACGGGTGGGCTTTGCGCTATCTCACCGTCACAAAATCATTGTGATTCAAAAGCGCAATCACAAGATCCGCCCGAGCCTTGGCGGCTGGGTCCGGGTGTTTCTGAGTCGTCAGCACACCCCGCCATTCATTCAACGCCGCCAGGCACGCAGCGATCTCATTCGCTGACGGCGACGTCGTCAAAATCAACTTGAAGACACCAGCCACATAGACCTCATCAGTCGCTTTCGCAAACTTCTCCCGGAGTTTCTCCGCAATCGCTTCCCCCATCGTGATCGAGAATTTACTATTGGCCAGTGTGAGGGCCTGTTGCGGCACAATGCTTTCCGTGCGGCGATAACATTCGAGCACGTTGGCGTCGTCGAACTGCATCAAAAACTTGTGATGCTCGTTGTGAGACTGGAAGAAGTATAGACTTCTCCGCAGCGAGACATCTTGAGCAGTTGGTGGAATCGAAGCCCCGCCGAGTGTGAGGTCGAGCTTGCCGGCAAGGTGCAGCAGACTATCGCGAATCACCTGGGCTTCCATGCGGACCGAGTTTTGCCGCCACAAATAGCGATTTTCCGGGTCCGCTTTCAGATTGGCATCAGCCCCGACAGTTGACGAACTCATCCGATACGCCTGGCTCGTCACGATCAATTTGTGGAGGTGTTTCAAGCTCCAGTGATGTTCGGTGAACTCGACCGCGAGCCAGTCCAGCAGCTCGGGGTGCGTAGGTTTGGCCCCTTTGCGGCCGAAGTCGAACACTGTTCCGACGAGCGGTTTTCCGAAGTGCCGGGCCCAGACATGGTTCACCAGCACGCGGGCCGTCAACGAATTGCGGGCGTCGGCGATCCAGTTGGCCAGTGCGGTGCGGCGTCCGCTACTCGTCGAGGGGAACGGCAAGTTGCGGTGCGCCTCGGGTTCGACATTCGACTCGGCGGTTTTGATGGAGCCTTTGAGCGGCGTATACGTTTCGCTGGGAACTTCGAGTGTGATGCGAGCCGCGACCACGGCTGCTTTCGCAGCCTCTTTCGTTTTTGCCGCGTTCGGCTTCTTGGCGAACACGCCCCACTCGGCCTTCAAGTAGACGAACTCGAGTTTCGACAACGCGAGTTGTTTCTCGGCCTTCGACGCGGCCCTTGCGGCGACGTGAAATTGACTCGGCCACCCGAGGACTTTCATTCGATCCGCCGTGGCGCGTGCGTCCACGGCTCGCACGGCAAGTTCGCCGTCTTTCATCGCCGCGGTTCGGTAGATCGCCACAATCTCCGGTCGAATCTGCGGAGTGAATGCTTCCCCGGGCAACGTCACCGACACGGGCTTGTACTCGGCAAACTCGAGGAGCGGCGGGATCCCCGGCGCGACCGCTTTGCCCGTCAGCGGTTTCCGTTCGTCGCCGCGTTCGTGCTTGTACGTCGGCGCTTCGAGGTTGCAATCGAATGCCCGCGGCATGCCATTTTTTTCGATATCCAACACACCGGGCACCAGATCCATTCGGATCTGGTAGGGTTCGAAGACCGCCCGCAAACGGTAGTAATCGTTGTGCGAAATCGGGTCGTACTTGTGATCGTGGCACTTCGAACAATTGACGGTCAGGCCGAGGAATGCTTTGGCGGTGTGCTCGATGGTTTCATCCATCCAGGTCGTGCGGTTGAACTTGAAATACTGCCGGGCCAGGTAGCCGGTCGCCCGCAGTTGCTTCGGATCGGTCGGCGTCAATTCGTCCGCGGCGAGCATGCTGCGGATCATCGCGTCGTAACCCACGTCGGCATTCAGGCTCTCGATCACCCAATCGCGATAATGCCACATGTGCTTCTGGCTGTTGCGGACTTCCGCGCCGAGGCCCCACCAGTCGGAGTAGCGATAGAGATCGAGAAAATGCCGGCCCCAGCGCTCGCCATAGTGGGGCGATGCGAGCAAGCGGTCGACGATCTGGTCGTAGGCTTGTCGCGTCGGGTTTTTGAGAAACTCGTCGAGCTGGTCACTCGTCGGCGGAAGGCCCGTGAGATCGAGGTAGACTCGGCGAATGAGAATCCCGTTTTCCGCGGGTGCGTTCGGATTCACCCCACGCTTCTCCCACTCCGCCGCGAGAAACGCATCGATCGGATTGTTGGACGTTTGTTTTTTGAGGTTTGGAATTCCCCCCCGCTTCGGGGGGGTGAAGGCCCAGTGCTCCCGCGGGTCCGGGTCCGAGGGCTCATTCGCCGGGGCGATGGCACCGGCATCGATCCAGGCTTTGAGCGTGTTCACCTGCTGTTCGGTCAAGGTCTCACCCTCGAACGCCGGGGGCATTTTCTTGACACCCGGCTTGCCCTGCACGTGGGCCAGAATCGGGCTCTCCGCACTCTTGCCGGGGACGACCACGCCGGAGTCGATCAGGGACTTGGCGGTATCCGCCCGCAGGCCAGCTTTTTGTTGAAGGGAGCCGTGGCAAGCGTAGCACCGCACGGTCAGGATCGGCTTGACGTCTTTCATGTAATCGACTGGCTCAGCCGTGAAACCGGGACCAGCGATCACCACGAGCATCAACAGGACGGACCAGCGAAGCATGGCAACGACTCCGAGACAGGCGCGCAGCGTGGGCGGGGATGAGATGATACCATACGACGAATGCGAACGGAACGGGGCGGCGATGTCCTCGTACGCTCTCAGAGTCTGTCCCATGAGTAGGTCCGGCGAGCCGAGCCGGACCAGCTTCGCGCGTCAGGGACGTCCGCGCGAGTCATTTTGCTCGTGCAGCCAGTGCCGCTCGGCTCGCGGCACCTACTTAGGAGACAGACTCTCACTCTTCCCCCGGCCGCCCCCGATTCGACCAGCCCTCCACAGGCCCCCCCGCGACGACCACCCCTTTATCCGCCCAGCCCAAATAGGCCCGAACGTCGCCCGGCGTATACCGCAGTGTCAATCCACAGCGTCGCCGATCCGAGGGGTTCGCCTCGGAACCATGCAACAGCAAATCCGCATGCACCGACGCTTCGCCGGCCTGGAGTTCGTCGTAAACGGGGTCGCCGTATTTTTCGATCTCGGGGACGGTTTGATTCAGCACGTTCGCATCGTCGGTCTCGCTGAGTTGATAGGTTAGGTGGCCGAGGACATGGGTGCCGCGGATGAACCGCATCGCGGCGTTGCCTCGGTCCGCGTCGTCGATCGCGAGCCAAATGGTGACTGCTTTCGACGGGGTCAACGGCCAGTAGCTCGAATCCTGATGCCAGGCGACCGTTTTGCCGTCGCGGGGCATCTTGCAGAAGAAGTGCGAGCCCCAGCCGATCACGCTGGGGCCGAGCAGGTCTTCGACGATGGCGACGATCTTCGGGTTCGTCAATAAGTCCCAGACGCGGCCGTGGCGAAGGTGGGCCGAACTGATCGAGTAGCTGTCTTTGCCATCGGCCAGGTACTTCGCCAGCAGGTTGTCGAAGTACTTGCGAATGCTGGTCATTTCCACCGGTGAGAAGATGCGAAAAGGCTTCAGGTAGCCGTCTTGGTTGAAGCGGGCGATGTGCTCGAGGGTCAGCACTTTTGGGTTGGCATTGGTGCAGGGGTGGAAGCTCAGGTCTCGCGGAATCTGCGAGAGATCGTCTTGGCCGGGGATGGCGTTGAACGTGGTGGGTTGCATGGGGAGAGCCCTCGGGGTGGGTTGGTTATTTTAAGACTTCAACAGCCTTGGACGCGGATGACGCGGATTTTGAAGACGCAGATTGACGCGGATCAGAACCACGAGATTGAAACCCAGAACCCGGATCGGTTTTGGGTTTCGTCTTATCCAGTATTATCCGCGTTAGTCCGCGTCTGCAAATCTGCGTCATCCGCGTCCAATGCCTTTGAAGTCTTGAATCAACACGGATAGACTTACAGTGTTGAGACTGCCACACCGCCGGCCAGTGCCGCGCACCACGAAGGGCCATCGGTCCATGAGATTTGCAAGCCTCCCCCTTGCTGTTCTAGTCATTGCCTCCGCCGCCCGGGCCGACGAATCGGTCGAGTTTAACCGGGACGTGCGACCGATTTTGTCGGACGCTTGTTTTGCGTGCCACGGAATTGATGCCAAGGCTCGCAAGGGGAAACTGCGTCTTGATGTGCCCGAAGGCGCTTTTGCGATCCGCGACGGAGAAGCGGCGATCAAGCCCGGCGACCCGAAAGCCAGCACTCTCTGGGCACGAATCACAACGGACGACAAAGACGAGGTGATGCCGCCGCCGCACTCGAACAAGAAGTTGACCGCGGTTCAAAAAGCGACGCTGCGAAAATGGATCGAGCACGGGGCGAAATATCAGAAGCACTGGTCATTCGAACCCGTGACACGGCCAGCGGTGCCGATGGGGGCGCGCACTCCGATCGACTCGTTTTTGCTTCCGGCAATGACGAAGGTGGGTTTAACTCCGCGGACCGAAGCGAACAAAGCAACGCTCATCCGCCGAGTCGCGTTCGCGCTGACGGGGTTGCCACCGACACCCGGGGAACTGGACGAGTTTTTGAAAGACACCTTGCCGACGGCTTACGAGAAGATGGTCGACCGCTACTTGGCCTCGCCACGCTACGGCGAGGAAATGGCCCGCAACTGGCTCGACATTGCCCGCTACGCGGACACGCACGGCTTGCACCTCGACAACGAACGGCAAATGTGGGGCTACCGCGATTGGGTGGTGAAGGCGTTCAACGAGAACCTTTCCTTCGACACGTTCACCGTCTGGCAGATCGCCGGGGATTTACTGCCG
>Ga0105047_10011599_pt1 | contig 14280 bp, 13 predicted proteins | sample MAT04_FD_78384 | JGI IMG/M metagenome (GOLD analysis project Ga0105047, IMG submission 78384) | Freshwater microbial communities from Lake Fryxell liftoff mats and glacier meltwater in Antarctica - MAT-04 (megahit assembly) | ecosystem: Environmental > Aquatic > Freshwater > Ice > Liftoff... | reverse complement strand
TGGGTTCAATTCCTGCCAGCCGCACCAAAAAGTAAAGGCCTGTGACTGTAAAGTTACAGGCCTTTTTCTTGTCCAGGTTTCTGAGAGTGTTTCCAGCAAGCGGTTTCATACACTTTATTCCATGAGCAAGGCTTTCACCAAAGAGTCGTCTGACGCAGATGGCTCAGACGACGACCTGGAGTTGCCTCCCATTCCTTCGGGCGGCAAAAACTACATCACCCCTCAGGGCTACACCACCCTGCGCAGCGAACTGCTGGACCTGATGGACAACGAGCGTCCCAGAGTGGTGGAGGCAGTTTTCTGGGCGGCCAGCAATGGCGACCGTTCGGAAAATGGCGACTACCTGTACGGGAAAAAGCGCCTGCGTGAAATTGACCGCCGAATCCGCTTTTTGACCAAGCGCATGGAGATTGCCGAGATCGTCAACCCGTCGGTTCATTTTGGCAATGACCAGATTTTCTTTGGCGCGACGGTGACTTACGCGGATGAAGCCGGGCTGGAACGCACGGTCACCATTACCGGTATTGATGAAGCCAACAGCGGACAGGGTGACGTCAGCTGGATATCGCCCATTGCGCGTACCTTGCTGAAAGCCCGCGTGGGCGACATGCTCAAACTGGTGATGCCGGAACGGGTCGAAGAGATCGAAGTACTCAAGGTAAGTTACCCCGCTCCCCCTGCCGATTAACCTGGTGTTGGTACCTTGCTGCGCGCTGCACGCAGCACCGATGCGGTTCGGTTGAGGTTGCGCAATGCCACCTCCAGATGACTGGTGTCGCGCACGGCCACCACAAACCGCAAATCGGTGGTGTCTTGCGCGGCCTCCTGGCCCATATCGATGTGAATGATGTCGGCCTCTGCCGCGGCCAGTGCCGCCGCAACTTTGGCCAGCACGCCCTTGCCATTGTTAACCGTCACCACAATGCCGGTCTCAAACGCACGGACGGGCTCGTCTGCCCAGTCCACACCAATAAAACGCTCACTGTCTTTGTGCTGCAGTTTCTTCGCAACCGGGCAATCTGCAATGTGCACCACAAGACCTTCGCCGCGTCCGAGATAACCCACAATGGCGTCACCCGGTATAGGACGGCAGCAATGCGCAAATTGCACCGAAGCGTTTTCACTGCCATCCAGTGTGATGGACCCTTGGGCTGCTGTTTCATGCGCCGTAAACCGTTCCCGCGTCAACAGCAGGGCATCGGGGTGCTGACCTTTTTCAGCCAGCAGAAGCACCAGACGTTTGGCGACGATGTTGGCAATGCGCTTGCCCAGACCGATGTCCGTCAGCAATTCCTGTCGGGTTTTGTTGCCAGTAAAGCGCAGCAGCTTTTCCCAAATGGGCTCGTAGGCCGGATCATCGTCAGGGAAGCGCTCGATGCCCTCGCCACGCAAGGCTTGGGATAACAGTTTATCGCCCAGTTCCTGCGATTCGGTATGCGCTAAAGTTTTCAGGTGCTGGCGAATTTTTGACCGCGCACGCCCGGTCCGCACAAACCCCAGCCAGGCGGGGTTAGGTGTGGAAACCGGTGCAGTGACCACTTCAACGACATCCCCGTTTTTGAGTTCTGTCCGAAGGGGAACCTGCTCGCCGTTGATGCGGGCCCCCACGGTCCGGTCCCCAACATTGCTGTGGATCGCATAAGCGAAATCGACCACCGTGGCACCCCGGGGCAGGGCCATGATCTGGCTCTTGGGGGTGAACACATAGACCGCATCCGGGAAAAGATCGACCTTGACGTGGTCCCAAAACTCCGCAGCATCACGGGTTTCATCCTGAATATCCAGTAACGACTGCAGCCATTGGGTGCCAAGCCGGTCGGACGACGCCGCTTCCGGGCTTTTTACCTTGTACAGCCAATGTGCAGCCACACCCGACTCGGCCACGATATGCATGGCTTCGGTGCGCATCTGGAATTCCACATTCACGCCTGAGGGCCCCACCAAGGTCGTGTGCAGTGATTGGTAGCCGTTTAGCTTGGGTATGGCAATATGGTCCTTGAACTTGCCCGGCAAGGGTTTGTAGAGCTGGTGCAGTATCCCAAGTGCGGTGTAGCAGTCGATCACCTGAGGTACCAACACCCGAAGTCCGTAAATATCGGTAACCTGGGCAAAGCTGAGGTTCTTTGTGTCCATCTTCTTGTAGATGGAGTACAGCGATTTCTCTCGCCCTGCAATGCGCACCGGCATGCCGGCTGCTGCAAATGCCGCTTCGACTTCTTTTTGAACTTTCTGAATCAGATCGCGACGGCGGCTGCGGGCTTTGGTAACCGCCTTCGACAGAACCGCATAGCGCCAGGGGCGCAGATGTCGAAATGACAGGTCCTGAAGTTCTCGGTACGTCTGATTCAGTCCCAGCCTGTGGGCAATAGGAGCGTAAATATCCTGCGTCTCTGTTGCAATGCGGCCCCATTTTGTCTTGGGCACATCGGAGAGGGTGCGCATGTTGTGGGTGCGATCAGCCAGCTTGATGAGGATCACCCTGACATCGCGCGCCATCGCCAGCAGCATTTTGCGGAACGACTCGGCCTGGTTTTCCTCTCGCGTATTGAATTGCAGCTTGTCCAGCTTCGTGAGTCCATCCACCAGTTCGGCCACAGGAGATCCAAACTTCTCAATGAGTTCAGCTTTGGTAACGCCACAGTCTTCCAGTGCATCGTGCAGCAACGCCGCCATTAGGGCTTGCGCGTCGAGCTTCCAGTCAGCGCACTGGGCCGCCACTGCGATGGGATGGGTGATGTAGGGCTCTCCGTTGTTGCGCAACTGTCCCAAGTGGGCGCCGTCCGCAAAACGGTAAGCAAGGCGAACCTGCTCCAGGTCAGTGGAGGAAAGGTAATCGAGCTTGGCGGTCAGCCCGGCAAAGCTGGCCGCCGCTGCGTTGACGGCTGCCGGATGGGGCGCATCAACGCGAACCCCACCTGAAAGCGGGTTGTCTCGGTTTGGAGTGAGTTTGAGTGGAGTACCCATGTCTTAAATGTAGCGCGCTACCCAATATGTGGCGGAACCGGGCAGGAAAAGGCCCAAAAATGGGTAAAAAAAAGGCACCGCGAGCGGTGCCTGTTCAGAACGCCGGTTATCAGAGCGGTACTTTTTTCAGCATTTCAATGCCGACTTTACCTGCTGCAATTTCACGCAGAGCGGTTACGCACGCCTTGTTCTTGCTTTCGATTTTTGGTGTGTGCCCCTGGTTAATCATACGGGCACGGTAGGTCGCGGCCAATACCAATTGGAAGCGGTTGGGGATCTGCACCAGGCAGTCTTCGACAGTAATACGGGCCATGAAATTCTCCAGAGGACTAAGGGGTATGCAACGCTTGGAATGTTTCGGCTCGGGCGCGGCGCTGCGCTGCAAATTTGAGCCGCTGGGAGTGAACAATGGCTTTCAGGTCGAAGAGCGCACGGTCAAACAGCTCGTTGATTATAACGAAATCGAATTTGTCGACCTGGGCGACTTCAATCGCGGCGTTTTTCATGCGTACATCGATGACTTCGGGCGCATCTTCACCACGGCGTTCCAGCCGGGAGCGCAGTTCTTCCCAGCTGGGAGGTAGGATGAAGATGGAAATCGCGTTGGAAAAGATGTTCTTGATCTGGATGGCGCCCTGAAAGTCGATCTCCAGAATCACATCTGCCCCCTGGGACATACGCTCTTCAATGGCTTTTTTGGATGTTCCGTAACGGTGGTTGTGGACTGAGGCCCATTCCACAAAACCGTCGGCGGCCACCATGGCGTCAAACTCCTGCTCGGACACGAAAAAATACTCGCGTCCATGCTTTTCCTGGCCCCGGGGCGGGCGCGTGGTGTGCGAGACGGAGGGCTGTACGTGGGAGTCGAGCTCCAGCAGGGCTTTAACCAGGCTGGATTTTCCGGCCCCGCTGGGGGCTGCTACGACAAAGAGGTTCCCGGGGTAATCCATAGAATTTGGCTCCAAAATGCGCGCTTGGAGGCTGGTGCTGAGGTCGCCCTATTCTATGTTCTGAACCTGCTCGCGCATTTGCTCGATCAAGACCTTCATGTCGACCGAGATGTGGGTAAGCTCCAGTGCGGCAGATTTCGAACCCAGCGTGTTGGCCTCCCGGTGCAGCTCCTGAATCAGGAAGTCCAGCCGCTTGCCAATCTCTCCTCCTTTGTTGATGAGACGGTCGATTTCGTCCAGATGCGAGCTCAGGCGGGTGATTTCTTCAGCCACGTCAATACGGATTGCAAAGGCGGTGGCTTCTGTCAGCGCGCGGTCTTGCGCTGCCTCGGGCAGGGTGGCGCCGTCGGTCAGGGCCATGGCATCCTTCCAGCGCGCCATAAAACGCAGCCGTTGTTGCTCCACCAGTTGAGGAATCAATGGCACAGCCTGTTGCGCCAGTGTTCGCAACTGGGCAATGTGGTCCAGCAGCATGGTAGCCAGGCGGCTGCCTTCGCGTTGGCGGGCGCTGAGGAGCGCCTTGAGTGCTTTTTCCGCCAGGGGCAGCACATCCGCGCTCCAATCGCGCGAACCGGTCTGTTCGGCAGCGGACAGGCGGATCACATCCGCCACGCTCAGCGCCGCAGCGGTGGGGAGCCAAGCCTTGACGTTGTCTTGCACCGCATTGAGACGTTGCAGCATTCGGGGCGTGGGGTCAGGGACGCCTGTTGCAGCTGCGATTTCAATGGAAGCCCGCACTTCAACCTTGCCGCGCTTGAGTCGGCCAACGATCAGATCGCGCAGCAACGGCTCAAACTGCCGCAAATCTTCCGGGAGCTTGAAGGACAGATCCAGAAAGCGGCTGTTGACGGAGCGGATCTCCAGACCGAGCTGGCCCGCTGGGCTTTTGGCTTCGATTTCTGGAGCGTTTGAGGCTGTGCTGTGCTGTGCACTGGCATAGCCAGTCATGCTGTAAACTGGCATTGCGATTTCTCAAAATGTGGGAACGGACGCAAGAATAACCCGGTTCAGACGGATCAGACGCGCTTTCAATTCTTAATTTATGTCGAAAGTCAAACCCGCACCATTGCCACCTGACACCATGATTGGTGGTTACCGCGTCATTCGCAAAGTGGCGGCTGGCGGATTCGGATTGGTATATCTCGCGCTGGATTCCGAGGGCCAGCAGGTCGCGGTTAAAGAGTACCTTCCGTCGTCATTGGCCACGCGTGCTCCAGGCGCCTTGCTGCCGCAGGTACAACCCGAAAAGCTATCGCTTTACCGGTTGGGTCTAAAGAGTTTTTTTGAAGAGGGGCGCTCGCTGGCGCAAATCTCGCACCCCTCTGTAGTGAGCGTGCTGAATTTTTTCCGTGAAAACGAAACCGTCTATATGGTGATGAATTACCTGGAGGGTGCAGCCCTCCAGGATTTCATCGTGACCGCCCGGGACCTCAAGCAGAGCAAAGTGTTCCGTGAGTCCACCATTCGCTCCCTTTTTGATGAAATACTGCGTGGCTTGCGCATCGTGCACCAGCACAAGATGCTGCATCTGGACATCAAGCCCGCCAACATCTTCATTACGGACGACAACAAGTCCGTGCTGATCGATTTTGGCGCAGCACGAGAGGTGCTGAGCAAAGAGGGTAATTTCATTCGCCCCATGTACACCCCCGGCTTTGCTGCACCCGAGATGTATCGGCGTGATGCATCCATGGGTCCGTGGACTGACATCTATGCGATTGGTGCCTGTATCTACGCGTGCATGCAGGGTTTTCCGCCTAACGAGGCACCGCAGCGTCTTGAAAAAGACCGCATAGCGGTTGCCCTGGCCCGTTTGCGCGGTGTTTACTCCGACAACCTGATTGAAGTGGTGGAGTGGTGCATGTCTCTGGACCCGCTTTCGCGGCCGCAGTCAGTCTTTGCACTGCAAAAAGAACTCAGCCGCGAAGGTGAGCGCCGCTACACCAAGCTCAGCGTGACCGAGAAAGTCCGCATGCAATTTGACACCATGGTGGCGGACACCAAGAAGTCGGTGCAGGCCGCGACCAATGTGGGTGTTAAACCCAAATGAAATTTTCTGTCTTCCAGATGAGCCGCAAAGGTGGGCGTGAAAAAAATGAAGACCGCATGGGGTATTGCTATACCAAAGCCTCGGGTATTTTTTTGCTGGCTGACGGAATGGGCGGGCATCCGGAAGGCGAAGTAGCTGCCCAGTTGGCGCTGCAGGTCATTTCTGCGCTCTACCAAAAAGAAGCGAAGCCGGAAATTGAAGACGTCCACGCCTTCCTGAACATGGCTCTATTGGCCGCTCATCGCCACATCCTGCGCTACGCCACTGAAAAGGGATTGGTGGACACACCACGTACGACTTTGGTAGCTGCGATTGTGCAAGGTGGGGTGGCAAACTGGGTTCACTGCGGCGATTCGCGCCTGTATTTTGTGCGCAATGGCGAACTGCTGGCCCGTACTCGGGACCATTCCTATCTGGAACAAAACCAGGGGGAGCGCCAGCCCGCGCAGTTACCCGCCAACTTCAATCGCAACGTTTTGTATACCTGCCTGGGCTCTCCCGCCAAACCGGTGTTTGACATCACGGGTCCGGTGCCGCTGCAGCAGGGCGACCGGATTCTTTTGTGCTCGGATGGCTTGTGGGGCAGTCTGGATGACCCGGAAATCGTCTACCAGCTGGGCCAGAAACCGGTGACCGCTGCTGTGCCCGAACTGGTGGAGCGCGCGCTCCTCAAGGCCGGTGTCCGCAGTGACAACGTCACGCTTATTGCCATGGAGTGGGAAACCCCCGATATGTTTCAATCCACCCGTGGCGCCATCTCGACCGATGACATTGAGGACGGCGTTTTCGCGTCCACCGTGCAGGCGGGCTGGCTGGACTCCACGATTGATGATCTGGACGATGAGGCAATTGAGCGTTCCATCGCCGAAATCAACGAAGCCATCCGGCGCTCATCGGCTCGCAAAGCGTGACCGAGTTTGTCCGAAGCAGTGCGCGTGCTGCAAACGCATTGCGCCCCGTGCGCATCACACGCGGGTACACCATTCATGCGGAAGGTTCTGTGCTGATCGAATTCGGTGCGACCAAAGTGCTGTGCACAGCATCCGTTGAAGAAAAAGTGCCACCCCACAAGCGGGGCAGCGGCGAGGGCTGGGTAACGGCCGAATACGGCATGTTGCCCCGCGCTACCCATTCCCGCAACGACCGCGAGGCGGCGCGGGGCAAGCAGAGCGGCCGCACACAAGAGATACAGCGATTGATTGGCCGTTCCATGCGCGCCGTGTTTGACTTGAAGAAGCTCGGTGAACGCACGATCCAACTCGATTGCGACGTCCTGCAGGCCGATGGCGGAACGCGCACCGCAGCCATCACCGGTGCTTTTGTCGCGGCCCAAGACGCTATCAATGGCTTGCTGGCTGCAGGCAAGATTTCCGAGTCGCCCATCATTGCTTCCGTGGCCGCCATCTCAGTGGGCATTGTGCAGGGCACGCCGCTGCTGGATCTGGAATACACCGAAGACGTAGCCTGCGACACCGACATGAACGTGGTGATGACGGGCGCGGGCCATTTTGTCGAAGTGCAGGGCACAGCGGAGGGCCTGGCTTTCTCGCGTGCGGAGATGGACAGTCTACTCACGCTGGCTGAAAAGGGCATTAGCGACTTGATGCTTTTACAGCAACAGGCGCTATTAAAATAGTAGCTACTCGCGCATATTGTGCGGGGGCTACAGGCATATTTCATGAAAATTGTTCTTGCATCCAACAACCAGGGCAAGCTTGCCGAGTTGCAGGCCATGTTTGCGCCCTTGGGTTGCATCCTGATACCCCAGGGCGATCTGGGCGTGCCCGAATCGCCTGAGCCCTACCGCACTTTTGTAGAGAACGCGCTGGCCAAAGCCCGAAATGCCTCCCAACACACCGGTCTGCCCGCGCTGGCCGATGACGCCGGTTTGTGTGTGGATGCTTTTGGTGGATTGCCTGGCGTTGATACCGCCTATTACGCAACCCAGTTTGGATATGAAAAGGGTGATGACACCAATGTACTTGCCCTGCTGGAGCAGATGCGCCTTATTGAAAACCGCCGCGCAGCGCTGGTCAGTACGCTGGTCGCTGTGCGCACGCCAGACGACCCGGAGCCGCTGATTGCCGTGGGGCGTGTCGTCGGGCAGATTGCCCAGAAGCCGGTGGGTTCCAACGGCTTTGGGTTCGATCCAGTCATGTGGATCCCCGAGTTTGGACAAACATTCGCCCAGCTATCCACCGAAGTCAAAAACGCCAACAGCCATCGTGGCCGCTCGGCGCAGGCTATGGCGGCGTTGATCCGGGATCGCTGGTTGGCTACGCCATGATTCCAATCGTTCCGGTAGCGGAAGGTGGCCCTGCGGCGCAGCAGGACGTCACGCACTACATGCGCCCCGGTACGCTGCAACTGGCCGCGCTGCCACCCCTGTCCTTGTATGTGCACCTGCCGTGGTGTCTGAAGAAATGTCCGTATTGCGACTTCAACTCGCACGACATACGGGGGCAAGACCTGCCGGAGCAGCGTTATGTCGATGCACTGATGGCTGACCTGGAAGCCGCGTTGCCGCTTATCTGGGGCCGCACAATCCACAGCATTTTTATTGGCGGCGGTACACCCAGCCTGTTCGCTCCCGCCACCATTGACCGCATGCTGGGCGACATCCGGGCCCGTCTGCGGCTGGAGGCAAATTGCGAAATCACGCTCGAAGCGAACCCCGGCACGTTTGAGAAAGACCGCTTTCGTGCTTACCGTCAGGCGGGTGTCACCCGGCTGTCCGTGGGTGTGCAAAGCTTCAATGATGCGCATCTGACTGCGTTAGGTCGCGTGCACGACCGTGCCCAGGCTCTGGCCGCCGTGAGTGAGGCGGCGCAGTCGTTTGACACCTTCAACCTGGACCTCATGTACGCCTTGCCGGGCCAAACGATGGAGCAGGTGGGCGAGGATATCGCCACAGCGCTGCAATTCCAGCCGCCACACATTTCCATCTACCACCTCACGATTGAGCCCAACACCTACTTCGCAAAGTATCCACCCGTTATTCCGGAGGACGACACGGCCTACGCCATGCTCGACCACATCACGGAATTGACGGGCGTGGCGGGGCTGGACCGCTACGAGGTGTCGGCCTATGCGCGTGAAGGGCATCGCAGCCGGCACAACCTCAACTATTGGCAGTTTGGCGATTACCTGGGTATCGGGGCGGGCGCCCACAGCAAGCTCAGCTTCGCACACCGGGTGGTACGCCAGGTGCGCTTTCGGGAACCACGGTTGTACATGGACAACGCCCTCGCAGGCAACGCGCTTGCGCAATCCGAAGAAGTCAGCCGTGCGGATTTGCCTTTTGAGTTCATGCTCAACGCACTGCGTTTGCGCAACGGTTTTGGCTTGCGGGATTTTACCGAGCGCACCGGCTTGGCAATGACAGCCATTGAAGCAGCCTTGACACAGGCCGAGCGCAAGGGTTTGATCGAGCGCGATTTTGCCCGCGTACGGCCGACGCAGCGGGGCTTTGATTTTCTGAGTGACTTGCAGGCGCTTTTCCTGTCCAATGCGGGCTAAGTGGCGTGCCGTTGGCGCGCGAAAGGGGACGACGCAGTGTTCTCGGTATATGGCAAGGTAGGGCGCATCTTCCGGGGTTCCATGGAAGAGCTGCGTCACGTGGGCCCGGTGTCCGCCGTGATCCGCTCCCGCGCGGTAGCTCCCATCGGGCTTGACCCCAACGACCAAAATCCTTCACGTTTCACGGATCTGGTACCACAGCTCCCAACCGACGTCGTGCACCGCACGGCCCTGGCGGCTTACGCGCAGACCAGCAATACGGCCCAGCCGCGGCATCTGCTCACGCGAGTGGATGCCATCATGAGCAGCCCGGTTACCACCATTGAAGACACTTTTACTGTGGAACAGGCTTGGCAGGTGCTGGCCCGGCAACACCTGGGGCAGGCGCCCGTTGTCGATCCTGACGGCATGCTGGTGGGGCTGCTTTCGCGTGCGGAGCTGATGCGGCCTGAGCGTCTGCCCGGCCCTGAAAGTCACGCACTGGTGTGGCGTGCCCTTTTGATGCAAAGCGTGGCAGAGATCATGTGGACGCCCGTCCCCAGTGTGGCAGCAGATACCGACATTCGCCGCGTGGCGCGTGTCCTGCTGGATACCGGCCTACCCGGCTTACCCGTGGTGGATGACCACGGAAAGGTGACTGGTTTTGTGTCGCGCTCGGATATTTTGCGCGCCGTAGTGGCAGACCCACCGCTGGATTTGTGGATCTGACGCGCAACTGGCATCAATAGGCTGAGCCCACTAATTTGGCTCCGTGGGGCTAAAAAGTTCACACACCATTTAGTTTTTGCTTAATAATTGCTGCACTGCAACATTTTTAAAGGACCTCCACATGTTCAAAAATACTCCATTCGAAGCCATCGCCAAATCCATGACGGAAGGCGCTCCAAAGTTCGATATCACCGCCATGCAAGACGCAATGAAGCCCATGCAAGACAACATGAAGCAATGGGGTGACTTGGCTCAAAAGCAGGTTCAGGCTGCGCAAGCTGCTCTCGTCGACAGCGTCGAGGCACTCAAGAGCATCAAAGAGCCCCAAGCGGCTTTTGAAGCCATGAAGGCATCTGCAGAAAACGGAATTGCGGTTGCTACCAAGAATCTCAAAGAAGTCACCGCTTTGAGCGTGGCGCAATTCAAATCAGGTATTGACACTCTTGAGAAGGCGCATCCGGCGCCAGAAGCTTTTGCCAGCGTTGGCGCTAACCTGAAAGCCGCTGCTTCCACGATGGAAAACGCCATGGAGTCCGCAATGAAGAATGGCGCAGCTGCAGTGGCGTCCGCAACTCCGGCCGCTGCCAAGAAGTCACGCGCCGCTTAAGCCGGGAACTCCCGGCAATCGACCAGTTTGTTTCTTGCAGGCAACCGGGGTCGCAGAGTTCATCCGGTGCATACTGCAGACGGATGACTTTGAACAGAGATGACCCAGCCTGTGTGCTGGGTTTTTTGTTCTTGCGCCCCTGGCAATGAAGAACTCCGGAGAACACGGTAGAGGAAACTTCGCCGGAAGTGTTTCTTTACTTTCAAGGTCCAACCCGGACTGCGGTAGTGGCCGTAAAATTGGCTTGCCGATAAAGGTCTCCGCTTCCTCCGCATTTCGCGCTTGTCTGGAGCCCATAGCAAGCGCCATTTCATGAAACTAAAAATCACATTTGCAGCCCTTTTTTGTGCGGGCTCACTATTTTTGCCCGCAATGGCGGGTGTGCTGCAGCTCAACTCAGAATACGCCATGGTCGTTGACCGGGCGACAGGCGCTACGCTCTATGAGAAGTCGTCTACTTCTTCAGCCCCCATTGCTTCCGTCACCAAGCTGATGACGGCGATGGTTTCACTGGACCAGAAGCTCAATCCCCAGGAAGTCTTGACCATCACCGAAGACGATGTGGACAATTTGAAGCACTCCAGTTCAAGGCTTCGTGTCGGCTCGCAACTGACCCGCGGTGAAATGCTGCGCGTGGCGCTGATGTCTTCGGAAAACCGCGCTGCCAACGCGCTTGCTCGCACGTCTCCAGGCGGCGTGAGCGGGTTTGTGGCGGCCATGAATCGCAAAGCCCTGGAATTCGGGATGAACGGTACCCACTACGTTGACGCAACCGGGCTTTCACCTGAAAACATGTCCACCGCGGCGGACTTGGGCCGGCTTGCGCGACGAGTTTCTGGCTATCCAGCCATTACCGACTACACCACCACTGCAGGAATGACCGTGGCTGTGGGGACCCGTCTTCAGTCGTTTCACAACACCAACCCTGCCGTCGGCAAGAAGGGGTGGGAGTTTTGGCTCTCAAAAACGGGCTTTATCAATGAGGCAGGCCGCTGCCTTGTTGCCGGCATTACCACGGCGGGGCGGGACGTGGTGGTCGTCTTGATGGGTGCCAAGTCTTCCGGCGCACGTTCTCAAGACTTGGCGCATGTAAAGGCGTGGACCAATGGTGAACCGGTGCTGGCCCGTCCGGTGTCGAGGACGCACCCGTCTGCGAAGCACAAGACCGTCTTGGCCAGCAGATAGCGCAGGCAGCGAAGATGAGGGGCTTGCTCCCAATGGTTTTGCCGATGGATTTCAGTGCAATGGCTGCCAGTTTGAGGTGCTGAAATCCTAAGGGGATACCGATGATGGTCATGAAGCAGCAGAGTGCCGAGACCACATGGCCAATTGCAAATCTGATACCGGTGAGCCACCATCCCAGCCCCAGAACAAAGCCACCGAAGATTAGTCAGAAAACGTGCCGATTGCGCGCCCATTTTTTCCTCTGTCATTCTGGCCTTCTCACTGATTTCTGAATCGCCAATCGGGAAATGAATCCGCCAAAGCCTGTCTGCCTGCTGATCCTGAAATTTCCATCCGATGTCACTTGCTGTCCAGCCATAGGCTCTGACTGGGATCGCGCAATTGGCGCGTCGATTTCATGGCGCGTCCACGTTTAATTGCAGCCACAGTTCCAGTAATGCCAGATGCCATAGCTTGCTGCCCTGGATGCGGGTAAACCAGGTCTCGGGTGCCGCGAGCAGCTTGTCGACATAGGCGCGTTGGTACAGACCGCGCTGGATACATGTTTCAGCACGGGCACCGGAAAATAGCCTTTGGGGCGGTCGATCACGGCGTCCGAAATCAAACCTCGGGAGATTGCCTTTAGCGGGAACTTGCCGCCCTGTTTTAGTTTGAGCTCCGGTGGCATGCGCGCTGCCAGGCCCCAAGCCATCGCCATGTTGTCCACGCGCTTGACGGGGTCGTCCACTAGCAGTGTGGTGGTTTCGAAGCGCAGCACCTGGTCGATGAAGGTGTCGGCCTGCGGTTGAGCCAGGGCTTTCGCCACCAGCGCGGCAGTTACGTCGGGCCCGTCGGGCACGTAATAAGCGGGGGTAACCATCTCGAGGTATTCGGCGTGGTCCCGATCGAAGTAGTGGGCGCTAAAGCGCTCCAGCGCCGTGCCTTCGGCGGCACCCTGGCCTGAAATTACCACCTTCACCTGCTTCGAAACTCGCTCGCCCAGCAGGTAGAAGGCGATCACGTCCTGGCTCACCATCGGCTCGGCCATCTGCAACACCGCTTCGGGCAGGCGGCGCAGCACTTCGTCATAGGGAATGAGGTACTTGTGGTGGCGCGTTCCGAATTGTTCTGCCACTTGGTCGGAGAACTCGAATTCATCAGCCTTTTCGCTGCCTTCGCCCAGGGTCTCGAAACCCATCGAGAAGGTCTGCAGATCGTCCACATGGTCCGCCAGCAGGCCTGCGAGCAGGCTGGAGTCCAGACCGCCGGAAAGCAGCACGCCCACGGGTACATCGGCAGCGAGGCGGTGGCGTTCCACTGCCCGTAACAGCACGTCACGGGTCGCATCGAGCTGCCAGTAGATAGCCTCTTCGATTTGACCGGAGCCATTGATCGTGATCGTTGTAGCGGGGGCAAGCTTCCTGATGCCCTTGAGGATGGTGCGCGGTGCGGGCACCACCGCATGCAAAGTGAAGTGGTGGTGCAGCGCGACTGGGTCAATGCCGGTGTCCACCCCGCCTGCCGCCAGCAAAGCCTGCAAGCTGGAGGCGCAACCCCTGACTCCAGTGCATGGCGCCGCGCCGCGGTGTCCAGGCTGATGCAGAAGCATCCGCTATTCGGTACCTCCATCGAATCGGGGCTCAGCGACTCGGCGGTAGACATGAAAGGCCCTCACCCTCGGCCCGGACCTGAAAGTGTCGGGCTCGATCAAGAAGGTGGAGCATTTGTGCTGCCGCTTTGACCGTTCTCGGATGGCGTGTGAAACCGGGTCTCGGGGAAATGAAGGCGGCCACTTCGCCGCCCAATTCGCGCTGCTGATCAGGGCCTTGGGCTTCGCTGAATAAGGGGCGTCAACACGCCAATGTGGCGGCATAGCGGCGCGATTTTGAAAAGGCGAGGTCAAAGTGACCCACTTTGCAGCCCCATTGGGCTGTTTGGCGGGCTCTTTGGCCCGATTTCTCGCGTCATGGACGCACCTGTGCCATCAGCCGTTGGCGACCCAAGTAAATGTTGGCCAGCGCCAACGCAGTGAACGCTCGTGTTGCGTTCTTCTGCAGGCCCCGATAGCGAACCTTGCCAAATCCCCAGAGCCGCTTGACCACGCCAAAGACGTGTTCTACCCGTGCCCGGATTTTTGACTTGTTGCGGTTCTTGCCGCGCTCTACTTCGTCAACGACGCCACCAGCGCGACGAGTGCGCTGATTGGTGAAGTCTTTTGCTTTGGGCGCTTTGCTACCAATGAGTTCCTTCTGACTGGCATAGGCAGAGTCACCATAGACGCGCTGCTCGTTGCCGTGCAGAAGGTCTGGCAGCGGATG
>Ga0105047_10011596_pt1 | contig 14283 bp, 11 predicted proteins | sample MAT04_FD_78384 | JGI IMG/M metagenome (GOLD analysis project Ga0105047, IMG submission 78384) | Freshwater microbial communities from Lake Fryxell liftoff mats and glacier meltwater in Antarctica - MAT-04 (megahit assembly) | ecosystem: Environmental > Aquatic > Freshwater > Ice > Liftoff... | reverse complement strand
CGCTCACACACAAAGCCCCCATGAATGGGGCTGGGGAACTGCCGCCGATTCGGGTATACGCCAGCCCGGTTCTACCGGGCTTTGTGTGTGAGCACGGGCGTTGACGCCCGTTTGGCACCCGCGTGACGCCCGTTTGGCACCCGCGTGACGCTCACACACAAAGCCCCCATGAATGGGGCTGGGGAACTGCCGCCGATTCGGGTATACGCCAGCCCGGTTCTACCGGGCTTTGTGTGTGAGCACGGGCGTTGACGCCCGTTTGGCACTTTGTGTGTGAGCACGGGCGTTGACGCCCGTTTGGCACCCGCGTTGACGCCCGTTTGGCACCCGCGTGACACCCGTTTGGCACCCGCGTGACGCCCGTTTTGGCACCCGCGTTGACGCCCGCGTGGCACCCGCGTGACGCCCGTTTGGCACCCGCGCTGGCGCCCGCGCTGGCGCCCGCGTGACGCCCGCGTGACACCCGCGCTGACGCCCGTTTGGCACCCGTTCAGGGGCACTTCTCGTCTTTGGTATTGGTCTCCAGCAGCGGCGGGGTGTCGAAAACTTGCTGGGCGGCCTCGGCGATCTTTGGCCAGTTGGGGTACCAGACCCACATCTGGCCGGCGTAGCCCGCCTCGATCATGCTGGGGTCGTTGACGACAAAGCCGTGGACATTGGCGGCGTCCAGGTCGAGGGCGAAACGCACCAGGCCGATGGCGTCCATCAGGCCAAAGTCGGTCTGCACATTGTCGTTGAGCGCGGCATACATGGCGGGGACGCGCGGCAACAGGCTCTCGTCCAGAATCTGGCTGCGCACGGCCCAGGCAAAGCGCTGCTGGCGGCGTTCGCGTTCCAGATCGCCGCCGACAAGCCGGCTGCGCACGTAACTGAGCGCCTCGCCGCCATTCAGCCGGTGCACGCCCTTATCCAGGGCCAAGGGCAGGCCGCCCTGGTCATAGCCCTGCGGGTCGTAGAGGGGACAGTCGATCTCGATATCGACGCCGCCCATGGCGTCCACCAGGTGCTTGAAGGCCTCGAAGTCGAAGCGCACATAGTGGTCGATGGGCACGCCGATCTTGTCTTCGATCACCTGGGCCAGCAGCTTCGGGCCACCCCCATTGGGTTCATCTTGCTCACCCACATAGTCGATCACATTGATCTTGTTCCCGTTATGGCCGGGGATGACGTCGACATAGAGGTCGCGCGGGAGGGAGATCACCCCGACCTGCTTGGTAGCCTCATCGATCGCAATGATCATCATGACATCGGTGCGCCAGTTCGGTGTATTCGGCCGGCGATCACTGCCCAACAGCAAGATGTTGGTGGTCTTGTCAATCGACGGTTTGGCGAGGGGCGCGGCCGCAGCCGTTGGTTGGGCGGTGGGCGCGGGGGTCGCGGGGGTCGCGGTGGGCGCCACGGTGGGTTTGGCCGGTTGCACAGCCGGTGCGGCCGCCGGCGGGTTGCCCGCCAGGGCAAGCGCAGGGGCCACCTGGGCCGGTGTGTCGGGTGTGGCGGCACTGGCCGACCCACCACATCCAGCCAGCGTCAGCACCAGCGCCACAAGAATCAATAGAGACGAGAACATTCGGAGGGGGGCATACACGCGTGTCGGCGTTGTCATAGTTTTTCTACCCTATTGAAGATGACGATACGGCAAAGCTGGCCCCCCAGTTTGGCGTACTTATGGGACGTAGTCTACGTCACTTGCACTCGTGACGCAAGGACTCAAACAACGGAACCACACCACTGAGCAGCCAGCCAGTACGCGGCAGCCGTTTCAGTGTGTTCACCTGTTCAAGATAGCGGATCAGTGCGGACATGTCTATAGCAGGAACGCGAAATCAGGTGGTGAGATCCCAAAGTTGGCGAAGCGCCTGGTTAGTAATGCGCACAATCGTATAGTCATCTTGCCCGCCAAAGGCGATGCGCGTCGTGTGCAGCGCCCCAGCGCTGGCCAGGGCCAGCCAGGTTTCACCGCTGCGTTGGCCAAAGACACCTTCGTCCGCACCGCCTGTGCCGACGAGGGCCAGACCAACAGTCGCCGCACTGCGCCGGCGCACGCTTTCCGCGGCCAGTGCGGCCAATCGCTCGTGCGTGTGACTATCCGAAGATGCCATCTCTGCCAGCTCGGCCAACTCCCCGGACAGGTCATCGACACCGGCAACCAGGTGCAGCGCCACCGGGTCGAAGCCGGGCAGGGCTTGGGAGAGGCGTTCGGCCAGTATGCCGCGCGTATTGGTTTCGACCGTGCCCACCGTCACGCCGGCGGCTTGCAGGCGCCGATCCAGCACCGTTTCATAGGTTTCGCCCGGCGTCATCGAATAGATGTATTGGCCGATGGCGCCACGCACCTGCTGCTCGATCTGGTCGAGCAGGGCTTCCGCGTGCTCGGCATCCTCGGCGCGCGCCGCAATGCGCACGTCGCATTGCCCCGTATGGGCAGCAAGGCCCATGGTGGGGTTGGCGCTGCGCATCAGGTCGCCCAACAGATGGTCGATGGTGCTCTCCCCGATGCCAAAGGTGCGCAGGATGCGCCGCCGGATAATGCCCGTCTGACCGGCGCGTGCGCGCAGATACGGCAGCACAGTGGCGGTCATCAGGTGCTTCATCTCGCGCGGCACGCCCGGCAGTGCGATCACGGCACTGTGATCGGTTTCGACGATAAAGCCGGGTGCGGTGCCGACCGGGTTCTCGATCAGAATGGCGCCGTCGGGAATATAGGCCTGCTGCAGGTTATTGGCGGTCATCTGTGCGCCAAAGCGCGCGAAGCGCGCCTTGAGGGTGGCGAGCGCCCCTTCATGCAGCACAAGCGTGCGCCCGGTGGCGGCGGCAATCGCATTGCGCGTGATATCGTCCACGGTGGGGCCTAAGCCACCGGTGACGATAATGGCGTCGGCGCGCGCCATGCACTGCTCGATGACGCCGCGCACGCGCGCTTCATTGTCGCCGACCGTGGTCTTGTAGTAGAGATTGACGCCAGCCTCGCGCAGTTGCTGGGCGATCCACGCCGCATTGGTGTCGACAATGTCGCCCAGCAAAATCTCGGTGCCCGTGGTGACGATTTCCGCTGTCAAACCAGCATTCATAATTGTTCCTTACAGCATCAAGCTGGCTTGGGCGCGGACGGATTTGAGGCGATCGGCCACATCGGCGCCACCGCGGTTGCGGAAGTCATCTTCCAGTTCGCGCAGGGCGTCGACGAATTCACGGTTGAGGAGGCTGCGATTCTCTTCGAGCAGCTTACGGGTGGCAGCCTTGTCGGGCGCATTGACCAGTTGATTGACCAGCCGCATTTCCGGCGGCATGCGTTCCTGCACAATGTCAAGCGCCTCATCATAAATCTGGCGCAGACGGCGCGCGGCCGCGGTGGCGTTGCTTTTTTCTGCGCGCTCGATGTTGCCGGCCAAGATACCGAGGAAGTTCTCGTCGATCAGTTCGGCGTTTTCCGCCAGCGCGGCGGCGCTATCCGGCGCTTCGAGCACAGCCTGGAGCACTTCCTGAGCTTGTGCGGCGACATTCTGGACGCTCTGGCGTTGCTGATCTTGCAGTTCCACCACCATCGTGCGCAGTTGCTCAAGTTTCGCCTTGGTCTCGGCATCCGTCGTTTGTTCCACCCGGGCGGCGAGGGCGAGCAGGAATTGGTAGTCCAACATGCGGCCGAGCGAGAAGGCGGCGGCGGTAGCGACCTCGTGGCCGTCATCGCCTTGCCAGGCGGCGAGCAGGGCGTCAATCACATCTTCGCGCGTGGCGGACGGCGGAATGCCGTCGAGCACGGCACGAATCTTGTCTTGCAGCACCTTGATCGCACGACCGGCTTCGGTCTGTTCAAGCAAGGTGTTGCGCAGAGTCATCATTTGTTCGGCCGCCTTGGGGTCGCCCTGCCCGCTGACCATGACCATCAGACGGTCGAGCAGCGCAAAGAACTGGCGGTCGATCAGGTCATGGCTGCGTTCGATGGCGATGCCAAGGGCCTGCGGATCGTCGGCCAGACGCACGAGGCTCTGCAGCGCGTCGGTCTGCATGCGCTGGCGACGCAGCATTTCCGGGGTAACGCCTTGGAACTCCCACAGCTTTTCCACGAAACGCTGCCAGTCCATGTACTGCTTGGGCTGGAGCATATAGCCGCGACGCTGCTCCTGCGGCAGACGGCGCATGAGCGCCTGCGTCAGATCGCCGATGAACTTCTGGCGTTGCAAGTCGTCCATGCCGCCAGGCGGGGTATAAACGCCGAGAAACTCGTGGCTCGGATCATGGATCATCAGCGGTGCGCTGAGCGGACCGCCGGCGCCACATTGGGGACAGGCCGCCACATTGACCTGGCCGCCGAGCAGGGCGCCGATCAACTCAGGATTGGCACCCAGGTCGATGATCGAGAAAACCGGCACGACAAAGGGCGTGCCGCAGGCTGGGCACTGTACCTGGGCGCCGGTGGGTGGAAACATGAACTCGGCGCCACGGCCACGGCGGCCTTGCGGTTGCGGTGCACCATCTTCTTCGACAACAGCGGCTGGCGCCGCGGTCGCGGCCGGCGCCGCCGCCTCTTCGTCGCCGCGTTTGCGCGAATATCCTTTGGGCAGTTCAATGCCACTGCTGCTGCCACCGCCTTGCGGTTTCTTGTCTTGTCCGGGTAGAAGAATGCCACTCATAAGCGGTATGGTTTCCTTTGTCGTTATACTTGAGGTCGTTATACTTTGAGAATGCGCGCGTTTTGCTGCCAATTCGAATATTGTACTGCATGGCTGCGTCGCGCCCAAAGCAACGGGCGGACAAAGGGATGGATCCTGGGACGTTGACAGGTCCGTAGGAACAACACTATAATGCGCGCGGATGGGTTGGTGTGTCCCCTTGATTGCAGAAACAACATAAGGAGCTTCCAAATGCCACACGACAAGATTAAGGTCTGCGTTGACCGCCTGTTGTTCGACAACGTGCCGCCGCCGGCCACGGCATTGCCTCCGGGCGTCGAAGCACCGCTATCGCTCGCCCTGATCAGAACCTGGCCCACCGGGCGGGTGTTGCGGGTGCGCTTTCTCGACGGCGACACCTTCATTCAGCAGCATCTACAGCCCTTCGCCCACGAATGGAGCAAATACGCCGATATCAAATTTGTCTTCGGCAACGATCCCGATGCAGAAATCCGCATCTCGTTCAAAGACGCCGGCTCCTGGTCGTACATCGGCCTCGACAATCTGGGCATTCCCAAAAACAAGCCAACCATGAACTTTGGCTGGCTGACGCGCACGACACCGGATACCGAGTACTGGCGGGTGGTCACGCATGAGTTTGGGCATGCGTTGGGCTGTATCCACGAGCACCAGAACCCTTCCACCGACATTCCTTGGGACAAGCCCAAGGTGTACGCCTACTATGCCGGACCGCCCAACAACTGGACTAAGGAACAGGTGGACACCAACCTATTCAGGCGCTATGACCGCACCACGACGCAGTTTTCGGCGTTCGACAAAAATTCAATCATGCTCTACCCGATCCCGGAAGAGTTTACCATCGGCAACTACACCGTGGGCTGGAACGCCGCCTTGTCTGACGTGGACAAGCAGTTCATCGGATCGATCTATCCGTTGAAACCCAAGTTGGAAAACGCATTGGCGATTGACGGTCCCGCCATCAAGGCATCGATCGGTGCGGCAGGCGAGATCGACACCTTCACCTTTAGCGTGGCGGCGGCGGGCCGCTATCGGATTGGGACGCAGGGCAGCACGGACTTGGTCATGACCTTGCATGGGCCGGGCGACGCGGCGACGCTGCTGGCGAGTGACGACGACAGCGGACCGGGCACCAACCCGCTGATCGTGCGCGCCCTGGCTGCCGGCGCCTACACCGTGCGGGTTCGCCACTTCAGCGCCAAAAAGACTGGCGAATACGCGATCCAAGTGCTCACCCAGAAGTGATCGTTGAGCTACTTTCAGAAGGCTGGCAGCAGAACATGAGTGAAAATCGCACCCATTGGATCAAGGCGGGCGTGCGCGGGCAGGCGCCGGTCGACCGGCACAAAGTCGACACACGGCTCCACCGGCTGCAGTGGAATGAAAACCCGTTTGACTTTCCGGCCGACTTGAAAGAAGAAGTCATCCACCGGCTGTCGGAGTTGTCGTGGGCACGCTATCCGTTGGGATTACGGCCTTGGGCGCTCATCGACCGCATCGCGGCACACACCGGCGTGCAACCAGACCAAGTCGTGGTGGGCGACGGGTCTTCCGATCTGATCCGGGTCGTGATGAACTGTGTGCTCCACCCGGGCGATACGGTGGTGATGCCGGCGCCCACCTTTTTGCTCTACCGCCAGAACGCGCGTCTGCTGCAGGCCAACAGTGTCGAGGTGCATCTGTCACCCGACGACGACTTTGCCTTGCCGGTAGACGAACTGATCGAGGCCGGCCAAGTGAATGAGGCGCGCATGGTTGTGCTGTGCGCGCCGAACAATCCAACCGGCACCGTCTATCCCATTGCCGAACTGCGCCGGTTGGCGGAAGGCTGCACGGGGCTGCTCGTGGTGGATGAAGCGTACGGGGAGTTTTGTGACCAGGACTTGACGTCGCTGCTGGCGCTGGGCAACGTGGTGCTGATGCGCACCTTTAGCAAGCTCTATGCGATGGCGGGCGTCCGCGTCGGCTATGCACTGTCGACGGCGGCACTGGCAAGCGAATTCCAGAAGGGCGTGAATTCGTTTCCGTTGAGCGTCTTTAGCGAGATCAGCGCCGAGGTGGCGCTCGACCATCACGACCGTTTTCTGGCCCTGCGCGACCAGATTGTGGCCGAACGGGAACGCGTATGCGCCGTGTTGGGCGCCATGCCTGGACTGCATGTCTTCAGCAGTGGGACTAACTTCATCCTCGTCCAACTCCACCGGCCAAGAAAGGAACTGCTCGACTATTTGCACGGTGCGCATGACCTGTTGCTCTCCGATATGGCCAGTTACCCCGAGTTGAAGGAATGCGTGCGCATCTCAATCGGCACACCGGCGCAGAACGACCTGGTGATCCGGGGATTCAAAGAGCATTTTGCGTAGCATTTGGTTGCACCGGTTGCCCAGACAATTTGGTAGGAGTTTCGCACTGTGCGTATAATGGTGCAGTTGTACGCGTCCCCCGTCGTGCGCACGCAACCCACACAACCGGTCATTTACCAGCCGGGACCGCAGGCGAGCTGGAGTTAACAAATGGGAATTCGCAATAACAACATTTTTTTGGTTGGTATCCTGATTCTGGTGGCACTGGCGCTTTACGTTGTGCTGCCGCTACCGCACCCCGATTGGCTGGCGCGATCGGAAACCTCGGGCGGCGCCAACAACTTTGCTGGCCTGAAGCTGGGCCTCGACTTGCAAGGTGGCACGCAGGTCATGCTTGAAGCGGATACGCCGGCTGGCCAGACGCTTGCCGCGGGAGCCATGGACACAGCCAAGCGCGTCGTCGAGAATCGGGTTAATGGCCTGGGTGTGTCGGAAGCGGTGGTCCAGAAGCAAGGCGACAACCGCATCATCACCGAACTGCCTGGCGTCAAGAACGCCGACCAGGCGATCGAGACAATCCGCTCGACGGGCCAACTTGAGTTTGTTGACCCCAAGGGCGCTGCGCTTGATCAGGGCATGGTGATCAACACCACGAATCGACCGGACTCCGTGCAAAGAGCTCAGGCCGCCGCCGCTGATGGGAGCGCCGACGCCGTGCCGACGCCGTTTCCAGACCAGATCTTCGAAACGGTGATGACCGGTGAAGTGCTCAAAGATGCACAAGCCAAGACAGACCAGCTCAACCAGTGGGAGATTGCCTTCCTGTTGACATCGGATGGCTCTTCCAAGTTCTATAACTACACCAGCACGCATGTTGGCCAGGCCATGGCGATCGTGCTGGATGGCGTTGTGCTCTCGGCGCCGCGCATCAATTCAGCGATTCGCGACCAGGGTGTCATCACGGGTCAATTTACGCAGGACGAAGCCGAGTCGCTGGCCGTACAGATGCAGTATGGTGCGCTGCCGGTTCCACTCAAAGTGGTTGATGTGCGCACGATCGGCGCGACGCTCGGACAGGATTCCGTGCGCAGCAGCTTGATTGCCGGCGCCGTCGGCTTGTTGGCCGTCTTCCTGTTCATGCTCATCATGTACCGGGTGCCTGGCCTGATTGCCTGTATCGCCTTGGTTTTCTACATCATTTTCCTCCTGGCCATCTTCAAGATATGGCCGGTCACGCTGACGCTACCAGGCATCGCCGGTTTCCTGCTCTCGATCGGTATGGCAGTCGACGCCAATATTCTCATCTTCGAGCGCATGAAGGAGGAGTTGCGCGCCGGGCGTTCGCCGCGACTGGCGGTGGAAGCTGGGTTCAGCCGAGCCTGGTCAGCCATCTTCGACGGTCACTTGACCACGTTGATTAGCTGTCTGGTGCTTTTCTGGTTTGGCACCACCTTCGGCGCCAGCGTTGTCAAGGGCTATTCGCTTACGCTGGGCGCCGGTGTATTGATGTCCCTGTTTACAGCGGTCTTTGTCACCCGTGTGCTCATGCGTTCGATCCTAGGCAACCGGATACACTCGTCCGAAGCCTCGCATGCGGCGATCGGCTTCTAGTCTACCATCAAACTGGACCCGGCGTCATGCGCCGGTGGCCAGTTCTCGGCGCAAAGTAGCAGGCTTAAGCCTGTAGTTGAGGAATACGACCATGTTTCGGATTATTGAACGTCGCGGTTGGTGGTTCGCTCTCTCCCTGATTGCGATCATTCCAGGCATCGTCTATATGGCGTGGTCTGGCATTACACGTGGGTATGCGTTGCCGCTGAGCATCGACTACACCGGTGGCACTTTGTGGGAGATTCGGTTTGCGGAGGCTATCGAACCCGGCCATGTGCGCCAGGTGTTCGTGGATGCCGGCTTCCCGGACACCACCGTTTTCACGATTGGTGATGACAAGACCGTCCAGGTCAAGCTCAAGTCCATCAACGCCGATCAGAAGGCCACGTTGCAGACGGGGTTGGAGGCCAAATTCGGTGGTGCTTATGAAGAGCTCTCCTATCGCAGTCTCGGACCAACCATTGGGGGTGAGGTCAGTCGCGCCGCGCTGTTGGCGGTGGCGGTGGCTTCGGGCTTGATTTTGCTCTACATTGCCTGGGCGTTTCGCCAGGTGCCCCATCCGTTCCGCTACGGCACCTGCGCCGTGATCGCGTTGATCCACGACGTGCTGGTAGTTATCTCCTTTTTGTGTATCATGAACCTGATTGCGGGGTGGGAGATCGATGCGCTGACCCTCACGGCTGTGCTCACGGTGATCGGCTTTAGCGTCACCGACACAGTAGTGGTCTTCGACCGCATTCGCGAGAATTTCCGGCGCTATCGTGGTCAGGCGTTTGACGTGATTGCCGACCGCAGCCTCGTGGAAACCATGGTGCGGTCGATCGGCACCCAGGTGACGGCCCTGCTCGTGCTGGTCAGCATCCTGGTACTCGGTGGCCCAACGTTGGCGGTATTTGTGGCGACGTTGATCGTGGGCTTTATCTCCGGCATGTATAGTTCGATTTTCAACGCCTCACCACTGGTGGCGGCGTGGGAAGATCGTTCGCTGCTGCCGCGCAAGACCGCCAGACCGGCGACCGACGGCACCCCGGCTGCCGCTTGATGAAGGAAGTGGATGGGGGATGAACGCCCTGGTGCTCACCGCCGCCGGTCTAGCATTGGAGGCAGACCGGCCTGTGCCGGCGCCGCCGGTGGGTGAGGCATGCATACGCGTCCGGCTAGCTGGCATCTGTTCGACCGACATTGAACTGACGCACGGCTACAAAGGCGGCTTTCGTGGCGTTTTGGGTCACGAGTTTGTGGGCGATGTCAGTGGGGCGCCTGACGCGCCGGCCTGGGTTGGCCGGCGCGTGGTGGGTGAAATCAACATCGGCTGTGGGCAGTGCTCGCTTTGCCGGTGCGGTCTGGGCAAGCATTGCCGGCAGCGCACCTGCATCGGCATCCAAGGCCGTGACGGAGCATTTGCCGAGTATCTCACCGTGCCCCTGGCGAACTTGCATCTTGTTCCCGATGCGATCAGCGACGAACAAGCGGTCTTTGTAGAGCCGCTGGCCGCCGCCTTTGAGATTCTCGAACAAATGTCGATCACCGCCAACGACCGTGTTTTTGTGCAAGGCGATGGGCGAATGGGCCTGTTGTGCGCACAGGTGCTGGCAACCACTGGCTGCGACCTGACCGTGATCGGCCGCCACCCCCACAAACTCGCGCTGTTGCGTGCGGCAGGCATCGACAAGGTGATGATGAGTGAGCCAGCCACCTACGCGGCGCTGGCGGAAGAACCGGCCGACATCGTCGTCGAGGTGACGGGTTCGCCATCTGGTTTTACCGATGCCCTGCGCTTGACCCGCCCCGCCGGCGCCCTGATCCTCAAAAGCACTTTTGCCGGCAGCCTGGAGAAGTTCGACGTCAGCCGGTTGGTGGTCGACGAAATCACCGTGATCGGCAGCCGATGTGGGCCTTTTCCACGTGCGCTGGCGGCCCTTGCCAGTGGCGCCATCGATGTGCTGCCCCTCATCCATGCGCGGTTTCCGCTGCGCGCTGGGCTGGACGCCTTCGCCCATGCTGGCCAAAAAGGCGTGCTGAAAGTGTTGATCGACCCGCGTTTGTAGGACGGAGCTGGCCTTTCGCCCTATACCGCCGATGGAGTTGCAATGGCTGCCGAAAGACTACAAAAAGTAATGGCGGCGGCCGGCATTGGGAGCCGGCGGCTGTGTGAAACGTTGATTACGGCCGGCCGCGTCGAGGTCAACGGGCAGACCGTGACCGAGCTAGGCGCCAAGGCGGATCCGGCGCGTGACCGTATCGTCGTCGACGGCAAACGGTTGGAGTTTGAGGCCGAGCACGTTTACTACAAGGTGCACAAGCCGCGCGGCGTGTTGAGCGATATTGGCGGCGACCCGGGCGATCGGCAAACGGTGGCGGACTTGCTGCCGGCCGAGCACGCGCGTGTCTTTCCTGTGGGCCGGCTGGATCTGCACAGCGAAGGGTTGGTGCTGCTCACCGACGACGGGGAACTGGCCAACCACCTCACCCACCCGCGCTATCAGCACCCCAAGACCTACTATGTGCTGGTGGGGGAACTGCCGGGAAGCGAAGCGCTCGTCCAGTTGCGCAAAGGCGTGGACTTGCCGGAAGGGCGTACGGCGCCGGCCGAAGTAATGACCACCGACCGGCTGCCCGCCACCCTGCGGCTGAGCAAAGGTCCCACCGAAGGCGTCTGGCTGCGCATTGTGCTGCGCGAGGGAAAGAAGCGGCAGATCCGGCAAATGACAGCCGCCGTGGGGTATCCCACGCTGCGTCTCCTGCGTTGGTCGATTGGCCCATTGACGTTGGGCAGCCTTGAGCTAGGCCAATGTGCGGCGCTCACGTCAGGCGAACTCGCGGCGTTGCGTGAGATGGCCGGCTTGGCGGGGCCGGCCGCGCCTGACCCCAAGAAGCGCCGCGTGCCGATGGCCAAGCGGGCGGACTCCTCCGCTACGGGCGCCAAAGGCGTGCCGGGCCGCACGCGCAAGGGCACGCGCCCGCCGGCGCCGCTGATCCCGCGCCGCAAAGGCACGCACCGTGGATAGGCCATCAGGTGTCGCAAGCTCCCTCACGGTCGCGGCTCTGAAGGAGGCCGGCGCCTTGGGCAAACGCCTGCAGCCGGCGATTGTCACCATCGATGGCCCAGCCGCCTCGGGCAAGAGCACGATTGGCTATGCCGTCGCCGGTCTGCTCGATTACCTCTATTTCGACACCGGCATCATGTATCGCGCCGTCACGTTGGCCGCCCTGAGAAGCCAGACCCCGATTGCCAACGAGGTGGCGGTCACGCATTTGGCCGGCGCTGCCGGCATCGACCTGGCCGCCCCCGGCCGCGCGTGTAGCGATGGCCGCCAATGCACCGTTCTGCTCGACGGCGTGGATATCACCTGGCTGATCCGTACGCCCGAAGTGGACCGCACTGTGTCGGTCGTCGCCGCGTATGTCGGGGTGCGGGCGGCGTTGACCGTGCAACAGCGGCGTATTGCCGAACGCTATGGCCGCGGGGACGCCGACAAACCGGGCATCGTCATGGTGGGGCGTGATATCGGCACCGTTGTCGTCCCCTCGGCGATGGTCAAGATTTATATGGACGCCACGGCGGCCGAACGAGCGCAGCGCCGGCATCACGAACTGGAGGCGCGCGGAAAACCGGTTCCTTACGCCGAAGTCCTGCGCGACATCGAGCGTCGCGACCAGATTGACAGCCGGCGCGCGGTCGCTCCCCTCCGCCCAGCCCGCGACGCGCGGATCATCGACACGACGCAGATGACGCCGCAAGCAGTGGTGGCACAGGTTCTGGAGATCGTGCGAGAAAAAGCCATGGTGGCATGATGTGGACACCTGACCAACAACTAGAGATCTACTATTGGATGTGCCTCACACGCGTCTTCGACGAGGCGATGCTGGCGCTGTGGAAAGAGGGGCGCGGCGTGGGCGGCACCTTCAGCCAGCGCGGGCATGAGGCCATCAGCGTCGGCGCCGGGTACGCCTTGCAGCCGGAAGATGTCGTCGCCCCCATGCACCGCGACCTGGGAACCTATTTGTTGCGCGGGCTTACGCCACGACGCATTTTTTGCAGCCTGCTGGCAAGGGCCAATGGCGTTACGCACGGGCGCGACGCCAACCTGCATGGCATGGGCGACTTGACGCTGAACCTTGTCGGCTTTATCAGCCATCTGGGCCACGCGATGCCGGTATCGTTGGGCATGGCGATGAGCTTTGTCTATCGCAACGAGCGGCGCGTGGCGTTGGCCTTCACCGGCGACGGTACGAGCAGTGCGGGCATCTTTCACGAAACACTCAACATGGCGGCCGTCTGGAATGCGCCGCTGGTCATCCTGGTGGAAAACAACCAGTACGCCTACTCGACACCCGTGAACCAGCAGATGAAGGTCGCCGACATTGCCCGCCACGCCGATGGGTATGGCATCCCCGGCGTGATTGTGGACGGCAATGACGTGGAGGCGGTCTATGCGGTCACGCGGGAAGCGATCGAACGCGCGCGCGCCGGCGGGGGGCCCACCTTGATCGAGGCCAAGACCATGCGCATGCAGGGACATGCCGTGCACGACGGCTTCGAGTATGTGCCGCGCGCGTTACTGGCGCAGTGGGAGGCGCGTGACCCGCTGCAGCTGTTCACCGACAGGTTGCTGACGGCCGAGGTCGCCGACAGCACCGAACTAGATGAGATCCGCCAGCGCTGCGACGTGGAAGTGGCCGACGCCATTGAGTTTGCCGAAGCCAGCCCGTGGCCGGATCCCGCGCACATCATGGATGGCGTCTACGCCTAGAGGTCAGGCTTGGCATGAGTAGCATAGGCAGCAATTTTGGCTTTTCCGGCGCCGACGCCGGCCAATCACCCGACCGCCAGCTCACCTACATTGCCGCCATCAGCGAGGCGCTGCGAGAGGAGATGCGCCGCGACCCCAACGTGTTGCTGATGGGCGAGGATATCGCCGGCGACTTTGGCGGCGCCTTCAAGGTCACCAAGGGCTTTGAGGAAGAGTTCGGTGCACGCCGGGTGATGAACACGCCGCTGGCCGAGCTGGGCTTTGTGGGTGCGGCCACCGGCATGGCGCTGATGGGGCTGCGTCCCGTGATCGAGATGCAATTCGCCGACTTTATCACGTCGGCCTTTGACAGCATCGTCCAGTTTGCCGCGACCGCGCACTATCGGTGGGGAGGGGCCGTGCCGTGGGTGATCCGCGCCCCAGCGGACGGGGGGATACGTTCCGGCCCGTTCCACAGCCAGAACCCCGAGGCATGGTTTGTACACACACCGGGGCTAAAGGTGGTGGCGCCTGCCACACCGGCCGACGCCAAGGGGCTGATGATCGCCGCTATCCGCGAGAACAACCCGGTCATCTATTTTGAGAGCAAACCGCTTTACCGGACGCTGAAGGGGTATGTGCCGCCAGGAGAGTATGTGGTGCCGATCGGCCAGGCGCACGTGGCGCGCGTGGGCCGCGATCTTTCGATCATTACGTATGGGGCGATGCTGCAGCAGGCGTTGGTCGCGGCCGAACGATTGGCAGGAGACGGAATCGAGGCCGAGGTGCTCGACCTGCGCACGCTCAAGCCGCTGGACACGGATGCCATTCTGGCGACGGCGCGCAAGAGCGGCAAGGTGCTGGTCGTGCACGCCGCCAACCGGCTGGCCGGCGTGGGGGCAGAAGTTGCGGCGCTGATTGCAGAGGAAGCCTTTGAATGGCTGGACGCGCCAGTACACCGGTTGGGCGGGCTGGACACGCCCGTGCCGT
>Ga0105047_10011594_pt1 | contig 14285 bp, 12 predicted proteins | sample MAT04_FD_78384 | JGI IMG/M metagenome (GOLD analysis project Ga0105047, IMG submission 78384) | Freshwater microbial communities from Lake Fryxell liftoff mats and glacier meltwater in Antarctica - MAT-04 (megahit assembly) | ecosystem: Environmental > Aquatic > Freshwater > Ice > Liftoff... | reverse complement strand
TCGCCCTAAAGCCAGTCAACGCGGCAACGGTGCCCTGCCACAGGCCGGTCTGGTTGCGCCTGACAACAGCGATTGACGATCGCGTCCTGCGGACGATAGCGGTGAGCCTGCCGAGCGGCAAGTCGCTGGGAATTCTTGATCTGCGCTACGCGCATGCGATCGAGATGTTCGAACTGGAATTGGCAGCCGACGACGCCTTGGCAGCGCGGCGCGACGGCGTCGTCCTTAGTCTGCAGGACGCGGGCGATCCGATCTGGTTTTTCGCATCGAGTGGCCGCTCGGACATCAAGCTGCCGACGGAATATCATCCGCACCTGATGTCGGCGCAAGATACGGTCGATCGTACCAACGAGTTTCACAATCGATTCGCCTCGCTCGCTTCGCTCCAGGGTTTCGGCTGGATGGAAGGTTGCATTCTGGACGGCTTGCGCGGTCTCGAACGTTTTGCCGAAGACAAGGCGCGCTACAGGCAAGCGCGCAAGAGTCACTGGAGCGTTTTTGCCGGATCGGGCGGCGAATTGAGTTACGAATCACCGCGCAGTGAGGTGTTCACCAGCAGCGTGTACGGTATCGAGGGGGGGCTGCCGTTCGCTGATCTTGCCTTCGATGATCCGCAGCATCCGTGGCTTGCGCACTTTGCCGCCGCCATGGCGCGCTTGCGGCGTCCGGACGGTGCCATCCAGGACGCGGAATTTTTGTCCGCTGAAGGAAGTTACACCGTCGCCTTCCCCTTGGCCGCGCTCGCTGGCGCCTGGATTTCGCCTGAATTGGCGGCAGAAGCGTTGAATCAGCTGCGCATCCGCAAGGCTCGCCTTTGGCATGACGATGCCTTGTGGCTGCGCTGCACGGACAGCGGCGAGCGCAGCTTCCGTAACTGGGCTCGTGCCATCGCCTGGTATCTGCTCGGCTTGATGCGCACCCTGGAACTGCTGCGTACCGGTCCTTGCGAAACCTCGGATCTCGAAACTGAGGCCGTACGTGTTGCCAAATGGACGCTTGCCCACCAGCGTGACGACGGTCTTTGGTCCGTATATGTCGATGATCACGCGCTTGCGGCTGACAACTCGGGTTCGGCAGCTATTGCCACGGCGCTCGCACTCGGCGCCCGCATTGGCCTTCTTTCGCCCATCGAAGCCGATGCCGCCAGGCACACACTGGCGAGCCTCGAGCAGCACCTTACGCCCGATGGATTCCTGGGCGGAACATCGCAAGCGAACCGCGGCGGCGAAGTGCTGCAGCGCAGCGACTATCGTGTCCTGTCGCAAATGGCAATGGGATTAAAAGCACAGCTCCTCGCCGAAATCCTGGCACTGGAGCAAACTATTTCTTGAGCGTTCGATACGCGAAATCGTCCATCTGCGCGGCAACGATGATCTCGCTGGCTTGAAAATGCTCCTGCATCAACGAATACGCCAATGGCGCGTCACGGCGCATGATGGCATTGGCCAGCGCGAAATGTCTTTGATAGGTTTTTTCCGGGTCGCGGTCCTCCTTGCGCGCATAAAGCGCGTGGATTTCGTCTTCCATGATTCCACGCAGCGCGTCCATCAAGAACGGCAGGAGCGTGTTACGTGAGGTGTTGGCGATGAAGCGGTGGAAGGCCACATCCCAGACCACCCACTCTTCGAGCTTGTTCTTGCTTTCCTGCAACTTGCTAACAATTTTCTGCAGTTCGTCGATTTCTTCCTCGGTGATGTTTTGCGCGGCGGCAGGGGCGGCGATGCACTCAATGGCTTTGCGGATTTCGATGATGTCCTTGAATTTCTGCCTGCCGCCGGCAATGGCAAACCTGAACATCAGCGACAGCGTATCTGCCTTGACCTGACCGATTGTCGAGGGCCTGCCTTGTCTGATATCAATGAGACCGAGGACCGAGAGATGCCGCAAGGCGTCCCGAACAGTCGGCTTGCTAACATGGAAGGCGTTGGCAAGTTCGGTCTCCGAGGGCAATTCGTCGCCAGGACGAAGCGCGCCCGAAAGGATTTTGTTCTTGATGTGGTCGAGCACGGCCTCCGACAGCCGAGGCCGCATTGCAGGCACTGCGTTTTCCAGTTCAAGAGGCATGGTTTACTTCGCTGTTTAATCCATCGGGATGGCTGAGGCTTCTGCCATGCCCCGTATATACCCGACGGCGAAAAGATTGCCTAGCATGTCGTAGCCGACTGAGGTGCTGAGGTTTGCGTTCCCGCCTTCGTGTTTGACGTCTTCGCTGGACATTGAAGGCACGTGATCGGGGCGGATCAGACCATCAAAACCGGATTCGTAATAGGTACGCAGCAGCGCCGGCATATCGTGCGGGCCATCATCGTGGAAAGTTTCAACGAATTTTTCAGCCGTACCACGGACATCGCGAAAATGCGCAAAGGCAATCTTGTTGCCAAATTCCCTGATGAGGCGAGGAATATCCTCGCCCATGAGCATGAAGTTCGATTGGCAGAAAGTGATTTTATTGCTCGGCGACGGCGCGAATTCCTGCACGCGCCGGAAACAATCGGCGCTGTACAGGATGCGGCCAATGCCGCACAGACTGGGCAGAGGAGGGTCATCGGGGTGGAGACTGAGGACGACGCCCGCTTTCTCGGCGACGGGAAGAACGCGGCTTATGAAATAAGTCCAGGCGTCCCAGATCTGTTCCGATGGCACCTCCCCGTATTGGGTCAGCGGGGCGTTCCTGGCGATTTCCAGGTCGAACGAACTCGCCATGGCGCCACCGCGCGTTGGAACGGCGGTGTCGGTGCGGAACCAGCCAATCCCGGCCATGAAGTTGTAGCACAAAATATTGACGCCGCATTGCCCCATGTTGACCAGCATTTGACAGTACTTTGCGATGTCATCGTCGCGACCGGGCAGGCCAAACTTGATGCGGGTCATGTCGAACTGATCGCCTTCAAGGGCGTACAAGGTCAGGCCGGCCTTGGCAAACCGGTCCTTGGCACTTTGCAAAACGCCAAGATCCCAAGGCGGGAGATCCCCCGTCAAGTCGGGATTGAGTTTGGCGATAGCATAGTTGATGCCGATTTGCTTGCTGAGGACCCACTGGCTACTTTCCATGGGGGGGAGAAGAAGTCCTAGTTTCATCGTTTTCCTCACTCGGTTGAAGGCACACGCCGCAGTCCTCGAACTCGACGTGAAATAGTTGAAAGGGCTGTTGACAGTGTTCAACTTATCAGATAACTTGTAAGTAGTAAAGCATTTTAACTCGTGGCTAACTTACAGTCACTTTTAGGGGAATGATGATGAGCGTTGAAAAGAGTCTGATGAAGTTGGATAAGCTGATTGCCCTTCGGGAAGCGCCGATGGTCGATCTCCCAATTGCGCTAAATGAACTTTGTGACCGTTACGAGGCGCTGTTCACGAGTGCGGTGAATGATGTATTGCGGGAGTTTGGCTTGTGTGACCAGGCCCTGCCGCACGATATTACGCCGCTGCGCGACAACATGAAGAAGTGCGGCGTCGTCTTCACGATCAAGAGTTCAAAGAACCCGACGATCAGTGGCGAGATGATCGGTCGCGCTCACATGCTCGATGCCATGCCGAAAGATTGCATGGTGGTATGGGAAACGGGCGGCGACGATCAAAGCGCCCACTGGGGCGAGATCATGACCGCGTCGTCGATCGTCCGCGGTGCGCGTGGCGCTGTGGTTGACGGGGGGCTCAGAGATACGGCCCAGATCCTGGGCCAGGGATTTTCCGTCTGGAACAAGTACCGCACCAGCAACGGCGCACTTTCCCGTTGCAAGGTCGAGGCGTTTAACGTTCCGGTGCGGATTGGCAATGTAATCGTCAATCCGGGCGACATCATGTTTGCCGACATTGACGGTGCGCTATTGATCCCGCGCGCGCTGGCCATTTCCGTCTTGGAACGCTCCGAAGAGCTGGCATTCAATGAAAAGGGAATTCGCGAATGGGTTGAGCGGGGAGACTCGGCGGTCGACATCATCGAGCGTGGCGGATACTTCTAGCCGAACGCAATCAGGAAATAAGCAAACGGATCAGGTCGACGCGCGAGCTGATCCGTTCGTAACAAATCCCCCCGCTTTCTTAGGAAACAGCGCATGAATGAATATCTGAACGATGATTTTCTGCTGGTTTCAAGCGTTGGAAGATCGCTCTATCACGAGCATGTCGCGTCGCTGCCCGTCGTCGATTATCACTGTCATATTGACCCGCAGGCCGTTGCCGACGACCGGAAGTTTGAGGATATCGCCGAGCTTTGGGTGTGCAAGGATCCGTACAAGTGGCGGGCAATGCGCATGAACGGTATTGCTGAGCGGGAAATTACCGGGGAGGCGACGAATCGGCAGAAGTTCACGGCTTGGGCGAAAACGGTCCCTTACACGATAGGAAACCCGCTCTTTCACTGGAACGCCCTGGAGCTCAAGCGTTACTTCGGGGTGACCGATCTCCTCACGCCTGAATCGGCCGATGCCATCTGGGAGCAATGTAACAGCCAGCTTTCCCTGCCCCGATGTTCCGCGCGGGGATTGTTGCAGCAGGCGAATGTCAAATTAATTTGTACCTCGGACGATCTACTCGATTCGCTGGCGCCACACCGGCAGATGTTTGAGGAAAAGAGCGCATTGACAATGCTGCCCTCGCTACGCGCCGACAGCCTGCTGGCTGTTGAGACGACGGGATTTGTTCCGTTCTGCCGGGCGCTCGGCGCGAAAACCGGGATCGTTGTCGACAGTCTCGCTGCCTTCAAATCCGCGCTCAAAGTCCGCCTTGACGTCTTTGCTGAGCTTGGTTGCCGCTTTGCCGATCACGGTCTTGACAAGCCGGTCTTTGAACCGATTGCCGAAGCCGAAGCAGCTCGCCTGTTTGAAAAGCGGATTAACGGGGCCGGCTTGAGTGACCTCGAGCTGCTGCAATTAAAGACCACGCTCCTCGTGTTCGCCGGCCAGGAATACGCAGCGCGTCACTGGGTCATGCAACTGCACATCGGCGCCCAGCGGGCAACGAGCGATCGCTTGCGCAGCTTGGCCGGCCCGGCGGGCGGCTATGCATGTATCGGCTCATCTTCAGACGTCGTTCCGATAAGCCGGTTTCTGAATCATCTTGAGACCAGCGGAAGTTTGCCGCGGACGATCCTGTATACGCTTAATCCCTCCGACACCGACATGTTCGCCTCGCTGACCGGATCTTTTGCCGAAGACGGCGTTCCCGGAAAGATTCAGTTCGGACCCGCCTGGTGGTGGAATGACAACCGCGACGGTATCGTCAGGCAATTGCGTGCCTTGGGAAATCTCGGATTGCTGGGCCGGCACATCGGTATGACGACGGATTCGAGAAGTCTGTTGTCGTATTCGCGGCATGAATATTATCGGCGCATCGTCTGTAATCTGTTCGGCGAATGGGTTGAAGCCGGTGAGCTGCCGAGAGATGAGTCGATCCTGAAGAAACTGGTTCAGGATATTTGCTTTTTCAACGCCAACAACTGGCTTGCAATCGATCAAGGAGAGTGCCGTGTCTGAAAAAAATCTTGAGGGACGAGTGGCCATTGTTACAGGCGGTGGCGGTGTTCTGTGTTCGGTCATCTGCAAGGATCTGGCACAGCGCGGCGCTAAAGTGGCCGTTCTCGGGCGCAGTCTCGAGTCAGTCCAGTTCGTCGTTGACGAGATCGTCGGCGACGGTGGTCAGGCGATTGCTTTGACGGGCGACGTAACCAACGTCGACGCCATGAAGGCGGCCCGCGAAAAAATCAGGGCTGCCTTTGGCGCGTGCACCATTTTGGTCAACGGCGCGGGCGGCAATCAGGCGCCGGCCATCACCAGCACGATCACCTACGACCCCGCCGAACTCGACGGAACCAACCCGGAAATCAAAGGCTTCTTCAACCTCGATATGGGCATGTTCCATCGCGTCGTTGAGGTCAACATCATGGGCACCGTGATTCCGTCACAGATTTTCGGCGAGGATATCGTGCGCGCCGGCGGCGGCGTGATCATCAACTTTGCCTCGATGAACAGCTATCGCCCGCTTTCTCGGGTCGGCGCCTATGGCTCGGCCAAGGCCGGTGTGCGCAATTTCACCGAGTGGCTGGCGTGCTATCTGGCGCCGGCAAACATACGGGTCAACGCCATCGCCCCCGGCTTCTTCGTCAACGATCGAAGCCGGAAAATCCTGATGACCGAAGACGGTGGTTTGAGTTCTCGCGGTGAGAACGTGATGCAACATACGCCGATGAAACGCTTTGGCGAGGCAGCCGAGCTGCTCGGTTGTTTCAATTGGCTCATTGACGAAAAAGGGGCCGGCTTTGTCACGGGGCAAACGGTCGCCGTTGACGGCGGCTTCCTCGCCTCCTCAGGGCTTTAGGCAAACGCTGATTTGCGTCATCCCGGCGAAAGCCGGGGTCCAGTTCGTAGATCCTGCAAGGCCAGTACAAAGCGATGGGCAAGGACATGACCGACAACGCATCCAAGATCCTTTACGCGCGGCTCCTCGATGCCCTGCCCAAGAATCAGGTCATAAGCGACAGCTTGCGCCGGCTCGCCTACGGGACCGATGCCAGCTTTTATCGCCTGATACCCGAGGTGGTTGCCGTTGTCGAAACCGAAGCGCAGGTGCAGTCCGTGTTAGACGTGGCGCGAGCCCATGGTCGACCGGTCACCTTCCGCGCCGCCGGCACCAGCCTCTCCGGACAGGCGATAACCGATGGCATCCTGGTGCTCATCGGTGACGGGTTTGCCAGCTGCGAGATCGCTGCGGACGCCAACACGGTCCGCCTCGGGCCCGGCATCATCGGTGGCGTGGTCAACGCTCGCCTGGCTCCGTTTGGTCGAAAAATAGGACCTGACCCGGCGTCGATCAATGCCTGCAAGGTCGGCGGCATCGCGGCAAACAATGCTTCGGGTATGTGTTGTGGTACCGCCCAGAACAGCTACCGCACGCTCGCCGGTTTGCGCGTGATTCTCGCTGACGGCAGCGTCCTCGACAGTGAAGATCCGACCAGTGTCGCCGAATTCCGACTAAGCCACCGCAGTATGCTGGGCGAGCTAGAAAAGCTTGGCGCAAGTACCCGAGAAAACACACCACTCGCCGAACGCATCCGGCACAAATACAGAATAAAGAACACCACCGGCTATAGTCTCAACGCGTTGGTCGATTTTTCCGATCCGATCGAGATCCTTACGCATCTGATGATCGGTTCGGAAGGAACGCTCGGTTTCATCTCGCGCATCACTTATCGCACGGTCGCCGAAGATCCTTACAAGGCCAGCGCGCTCGTTTTCTTTCCGAACATCGAAAGCGCCTGCCAGGCCGTTATCCAGCTCAAGTCAACAGCAGTGGCCGCGGTTGAACTCCTCGACCGCGCCGCGCTGCGTTCGGTCCAGGACAAACCCGGCTTGCCGCCGACACTGCGCACATTGACCGACGAAGGCGCGGCATTGCTCATTGAGGTGCGTGGCGAGACCGCCGCTTGCCTTCACCAGCGAATTGACACGGTGCTTGGCGCGGTGGCAGGAATTGCCACCGTTGACCCGGTGCAGTTTTCAAGCGATCCCCTGACCTGTGAAACGTACTGGAAAGTGCGCAAGGGGACTTTTCCTTCGGTCGGGGCGATGCGCCGCGCCGGTACCACCGTCATCATCGAGGATGTGGCCTTCCCGATCGAGTCCCTGGCGGCTGCGACGCTTGACCTCCAGGCCTTGTTGCGTTCGCACGGCTACGACGAAGCGATCATCTTTGGTCATGCGCTTGAGGGCAATCTGCACTTTGTCTTCACGCAGGATTTTGCTGATTCAAAGGAAGTTGAGCGCTACGCCCGGCTGATGGACGACGTCTGCGCGCTGGTCGTCGATAAATACGACGGCTCGCTCAAGGCCGAACACGGCACCGGCCGCAACATGGCGCCTTTTGTCGAAAGGGAGTGGGGGCGCGAGGCGACTGACCTGATGCGCTGTATCAAACGGCTCTTTGATCCGCATGACCTGCTCAATCCCGGCGTCATTCTCAACGACGATGCGCAGGCTCATCTGAAACACCTGAAGCCCCTGCCCGCTACGAATGACGCCGTTGACCAATGCATTGAGTGCGGTTTCTGCGAACCCTTGTGTCCATCGCACCAACTGACGCTTTCGCCGCGCCAGCGGATTGTCAGTTGGCGCGAACTGTCTCGCCGCGCGACCGTGGGGGAGAGCGCCTCCGATATCGAGCGTGAATTCTCCTATTTCGGTCTTGATACCTGTGCCGGTTGCGGCTTGTGTTCGACCGCCTGTCCCGTTGCCATCAACACGGGTGATCTGGTCCGCAGTCTGCGCGGACGCCGACAGGGAAAAATCGCACGCAGCGCCGGCCGCTTCGCCAGCGAACATTTCGGCGCGGTCGCCGCGATTTCGCGTTTCGGTCTGCAGGCAGGACAGCTTGCCAGCGCGGTTGTGGGCGACAAGGCGCTAGGCAGTCTGTCGGGCGGGGTCTGGAAGAACGCCATGCCGCGCGCCGGAAAGCCGGTCTCCCTGCACAATGCCGCTGGTGACCCCGTTGTCTATTTCCCCGCCTGCGGCGGCCGTATTTTCGGGCCGGCCGATGGCCGCGAAGCTCAGCTTAACGAGGTCATTCAGAAGCTGCTCATTCGGGCCGGGTACTCGCCGCGCCTGCCAGCTGCCGTCGACAGCCTGTGTTGCGGCCAGATGCTGGCGAGCAAGGGCATGGCCGATGACGCCGATGCCAGTGCCGGACAACTTGAACTTGCGCTCCGGGAAGCAAGCGAAAACGGTCGCTACCCGATCGTCATGGACGCCAGCGCCTGTAGTGCGCGCATGCAGAACTATCTCGCCGGTCGCCTGCAAGTGTTGGACTTCCACGAATTCGCCCACGACGCATTGTTGCCGAGATTGAAACTGATCAGGCAGGCAGGCCCTGTTGCCCTCCATATCAACTGCAGTGTGCGCAAGAGCGGTTCAGTCGAAAAATTGCAAAACGTCGTTGGCGCCTGTGTCGACCAGGTCATCGAGCCCGAGGGCGTGACCTGCTGTGGCTTTGCCGGCGATCGCGGCTTCGTCGTTCCCGAACTCTCCCGGCACGCCTTGCGCAAAATCAACGATGCGTTGCCGCAAAACTGCACGTGCGGCGTTTCCACCAACCGCACCTGCGAAATTGGCCTCACTTCAGAAACGGGACGCACCTATCGTTCGCTTGCATACTTGCTCGAAGAATGCAGTCGCAGTGAAGCGGCGCGCTGCTGACGCGGACAACGCCAAGCGCGCCCCTTGCGTGGAGGGAGCACCTCCCCGATGAAGGCGGCGCTTCCACCGGGCGCGGCCGGCGCTGCCCACCGTGCTGCTATTGAACGAGTGCTGCGGCAAGGGTCCGCGCGTTGTGCCGCATCAGCTCGAGATAGGTACTGGCCGGGCCGTCGCGCTTCGAAAGCGAGTCGGCATAGAGAACGCCGCCGATCTTCGCGCCAGCATTCGACGACGAGCAGACGCAGGCCCGCAGCGATCGCCACTATCGAGCACGAGGCGAAGCTCGCGAGGAGCAGCAGCGCCGGGTCGTCGAGCGCGAGCACGCTGCCAAAGAGCACGTGCAGCAGGTCGACGTTGCTGCCGCGCATCGAAATAATCAGCACGCAGCCGACAGCGAAATGAGGTAGAAGGTCGCCAGGCTGGTGTCTTCCTTGATCACCGAGTTGCGCGCGACGCCGCCGGCGAGCAGGGCGACCGCCACGCCGGCGACCAGGCCGCCGATCGTCATCGCCGAAAGCGACAGGCCGGCGATCAGGTAACCGACCGCGGCGCCGGGCAATATGGCGTGCGAGATGGCGTCGCCGGCGAGGCTCATCCTGCAGCGGCCGCAGTTCGCCGACGATACCCTTGAGCAGCGTGGACTTGCCGGCACCGTTCGGTCCGACGATGGCGATCAGACTGTCACGGGCAATGTCGCCGTGCAGATGGTGAACCGCGGGATGCCGGTTATAACCGAGGGTCAGATTGTCAAAGCGGACGATAGGCGATGGCAAGCTCATGACATCGCCCAGCCGATGGTCAGCCAGAGCAGCGTGAGGGCGGCGAGGGCCCACAGCAGGCGCGTCGTTGCGCTGGCGCACAGCGCCGGGTTGACGCGTGTGCGCTTCTCGACTGGGTGCGGGCTGGGCCGGGTCGTCATGGTCGGCAGGGCGGGCCTCGTGGAAAACGGCAATGCTGCCCGAATCGTTACCTAGATGCAACTTTGTTGCAAAATACGTGAGATCTTTTGCGACGCGTCAGGTCGCGAAAACGGCTCTGCGGTAAAATCAACGAATGGACGATGAAGACTATATGCGAGAGGCGCTCGACCTGGCCCGCTCAGCCGAGCGCCTCGGCGAAGTGCCGATCGGCGCCGTCGTCGTCCGCGCGGGAATTATTGTCGGCCGTGGACGCAACGCACCGATCGCCGCCCGCGATCCGACGGCGCACGCCGAGATCGCTGCCCTGCGCGATGCCGCGCGGCAGCTCGACAACTACCGCCTGCCCGGTTGCCAGCTCTTTGTCACGCTGGAGCCATGCGCGATGTGCGCCGGGGCCATTTTGCATGCGCGGATTGCGCGCGTCGTCTATGGCGCCCGCGACGCCAAAACCGGCGCTCACGGCAGCGTTGTCGACCTCTTTGCCGTCGAGCGCTTAAACCACCACACCGAAATCGTCGGCGGCGTGCTCGCCGACGAGTGCGGCCAACTGCTCTCGAAATTCTTTGCCGGTCGGCGCTTAAGAGCGAGTGAGGCGCGCAAGGCGGCGGGCGCAGAGCAGGGCGCCGGACCGTGAACATCGACATTTCGCTCGCCAGCCAAACGCTCAGCCTGTTCGCTGCCGACGGGTCTCTCTTGCGCTGCTACCCGGTATCGACCGCCAGCCGTGGCGCTGGCGAAGCGCGGGACAGCTATTGCACGCCGCGCGGCAAACATCTCGTACGCGCCAAAATCGGCGCCGGGCAGCCGGAGAACACCGTATTCGTCGGCCGCCGGCCAAACGGCGAAATCTACTCGCCCGAGCTCGCCGCGACGTTCCCGGAGCGCGACTGGATCTTGACGCGAATTCTCTGGCTGTCAGGTTGCGAGCCCGGGCGCAACCGGCTCGGCGCCGTCGATACCATGCGCCGCATGATTTATATCCACGGCAGTCCGGACGGTGCCCCGGTTGGCGTTCCGGCCTCGCACGGCTGCATCCGCATGGGCAACGCCGACATGGTCGATCTTTTCGACCGGGTGCCGGTTTATACGCCGGTCCTTATCGGCGAGACCTGAGTCGTAAAAGACGTGCTGACGTCGCCGAGCGGCGCGCCGGCCGGCCCGAAGCTGCGTTCGATAAAGCGCACGCCGCCGCTGCGGTGTACGGTGAGCAGCGTTGATGCCCGCGTTCCGTAGTGGGGCGAAGCGACAAACACCGCGGAAAGGATGCGCTCCCATTCGCGCCCAACGCCGGTATCGGGGAGGTTCGGATCGGCGACGATTTCTCGATCGGCGAGGAGTTCGAAGAAGGGTTCGTCGGCCGGCAAGCCGCCGAGGGCGGCGGAAAAAGCGCTTTTTGCCGCCGACAGCTTGGGCCACGGCGTATCGAGAAGGTGATTCGACAAGCCGTAGATTCCCGGCGCGAGGCAAAAGGAACCCGCTCCGCGGTTGCTGCAATAAGCCAGCTGCCGGCCGTCGCTGACAAGCAGATTGAAGCCCCGGTACAGCTCCGCGCGGCTTGTCAGCGCGGCGCCGTAGTCAGACGCGTCGGCCTCGCCGACGAGAAAATCGGTGACCAGTGCGCCGCGCGAAGGCGCATCCCCGTCCGGCTTGCCGCCTTGGCGATAGTTGGTCAGCGCCGCGAAGCGCCCGCTGCGGCTGATCCCGAGCCAGCTTCCGCCGGCTTCAAGATCGCGTCCGGCGAACACGTCCGGTGCGTCGGGCCAGAATCGGGCTGCCCGGGTCGGGCGTGCGAAGAACTCGTCGCGATTGGCGGCAACGATCAGCGGGTAATCGGGACGGACCTGCCAGGCGACAAGAATCAGACACACGGCGCAGCGCGCAACTCAGGCGACGAGCGCTTCGATGACTATGAGTGGGCCGCCGGGGGCGCCGGATTCGAGGTTGCCGGCGCTGACGAAGTTCTCCTGAACGACGGCCAGGCCGACGAAGCCGCCGGCCGGCGCCGGCGCGGCGCTCACCACCATGCCGCACGGGTGCAAGGGGTTATCGCGGGCGATGATCGGCGTACCGGCGCCAATCGGCGCATCGGCACGGACGCGATAAAGGTGGCGCTTGACCTTGCCGAGGTACTGCGTGCGGGCGACGATTTCCTGGCCGGGATAACAGCCCTTGTTGAAACTGATGCCGCCGATCTTGTCGAAGCTCACCATTTGCGGGACAAACTCTTCTTTGGTCGCTGCGCTGATCAGCGGCAGCCCGGCTTCGATATCGAGCCAGTGCCAGACCGGCGTTCCGACCGGACAAGCGCTCGCCGCGAGCGCGGTCCACAACGCCCCCGCTGCTTGACTGCCGACGACGATGAGCCAACGGCGGCGGTCGAGGCGGAGCACCGTTCCCTGGCCGAAAGTGGCGGTCTTAAGTGGCGCGAGCGGTACCGGGAGCCCGCTTGCGCCCATGATCGCCTCGGCCTGCGGACCGGAAAGTCCGATGACCTCGTGCCGGTCCGAGAGGTCAGCGATGGTCACCCTTGAGCGCAAAACAAACATCTTCAGGCGCTGATGCATCGCGCCGACCAGGTCGGCCGACAACAACGCGCGGTAGTCGGCGTGTTCGCGATAGAGCAGGAAACTCGCCAGCATCCGCCCCTTGGCTGTGCACCACGCCGAGTGCTGCGCCGATTCGGGCTGCAGGTGGCGGACGTCACTGGTCAGCTGGTTATGCAGAAAGTCCGCCGTATCGTCGCCGGCAAGACCGATGAGACCGAGGTGAACGAGCGGGGCGACCACCGTCGCGTCGCGTGCGGCGACGAGTTCGGCGCTAAGGTCGCCAAAATCGGCGACGCTGACGTGTACTGGCGTGGTGGCAAGCCGGGGGTCAGCGCGGCCGCCAAAACGGGCGCCGCAAGTGCCGAGAAACTCTTGCCATTGTGCGTTCATCGATGCCGTCTTCCGTGAGGTTACTTACGCCAGCGCGGGTTCTGCGCGCGCATCGCAATGTCTCGGCGGCGCGCCGTGCCGCGTGCCGACCGATGCCGTTCATCGCTTTATGACAGCGGTTTCGGCTATTATATCGCTACTCGTAGCGTCCGCCGGTTTCTCGGCCCTACGGCCCCGAATCCCTTGCCGCACCTCATCCAAGCGCCGCCGCCGCGATGGTTAAATTGCTGAAAAATCTGATCGCTCTCGGTGTTGTGCTCGCCGTTGTTTTGGCCGGCGCCTTCTATTGGCTGATTTCGACGCCGCTCGAACTGGAGAGCGAGAAAGTCGAATTTTCGATCAGTCGCGGCAGCAGCATGCGCGGCGCTGCGGCCGAGATCGCCGCAGCCGGTGTGCACGCGAGGCCCTGGGTGATGGTTGTGCTGAGCAAGCTGCTGGGCGTCGAGTCGTCGATCAAGGCCGGCAGCTATGAGATCAGCCGGGGGGTCAGCGCACGGCAATTGATCACCAAGCTGACGCGCGGCGATGTGACGCAAGTCGAGTTGGCGTTCATCGAGGGCCGGACATTCCGCCAGATGCGCGAGCGGCTCGCTGCACACCCGGATCTTCGCCATGACACGAAGGGAATGGCGGAAACCGAGATCCTGCGCATGCTCGGCGTCGATGCCAAAGGCGCCGAGGGTCTTTTTTTCCCGGACACCTACCTTTTTGCCAAGCAGAGCCCGGATAGCGAGCTGCTCGCGCGCGCCTACCGCAGCATGCAGGGGCATCTCGCACGCGAATGGGAAACCCGGGCCGGTGGCCTGCCCTACAAAAGCCCCTATGAGGCGCTGATTGTCGCCTCGATCGTCGAAAAGGAAACCGGGCGCGAAGACGAGCGAGCGCTCGTCGCCGCCGTCTTTGTGAACCGCCTGCGCCAGGGGATGGCTCTGCAGACCGATCCGAGTGTCATATACGGAATGGGCGAGCGCTTTGACGGCAATCTGCGCAAACGCGATTTGCTCGCCGACACGCCGTATAACACTTACGTCCGGCCGGGTCTGCCGCCGACGCCGATCGCCATGCCCGGCCTCGCGTCGTTGCGCGCCGCCTTGCATCCGGCGGCAAGCGCGGCGGTCTACTTCGTCGGTCGCGGCGACGGTAGCAGCCAGTTTTCGGCGACCCTTGACGAGCACAACAAGGCCGTAAACCGCTACCAGCGCGGCGGCAAATGAAAGCAAAGGGTCAAGGTGGGCGGCAGTGAG
>Ga0105047_10011593_pt1 | contig 14286 bp, 13 predicted proteins | sample MAT04_FD_78384 | JGI IMG/M metagenome (GOLD analysis project Ga0105047, IMG submission 78384) | Freshwater microbial communities from Lake Fryxell liftoff mats and glacier meltwater in Antarctica - MAT-04 (megahit assembly) | ecosystem: Environmental > Aquatic > Freshwater > Ice > Liftoff... | reverse complement strand
TCGACTCCACGTGCACGGCTGGGTCTACGACCTCCACGAGGGCCTGCTCCGCGACCTGGACATCGACCCCGAGCACGACTTCGACGCCGCGTCGGTCTACCTCTACGACGACGTCTGACGACGTCTGACGACGGCGCCGGCGGCTGATAGGTCCGTCAAGGCAGCCACGTGCTCCGTTCCCGTTCGATGAAGGCGGCCATGGTGCCGGCGGGTCGGCCCAGGAGTTCGGGAAGGGCGGGGTCCACGGACGCTGACGCGCCCCGTCGCAGGCCGACGTGCAGCACCGTCTGCACCGCGATCTGGGCGAGGGGAAGCTGCCGTCGATGAAGGTGTCGGAGGTAGCCCACCAACGAGGCCGGTTCGTACCGTATGGATCGCCCCAACGTCTCGCTCAGCATCGAGGCCACCTCCGGGAAGGTCACGGTGGCCGGGCCCGTCAGCGTGTAGCCCTTCGCCCGATGCGTGGCGGGATCGGCGAAGGCCGTGGCGGCGGCCTCGCCAATATCGGCGGCGTCGACGAACGCCACCTCGGCGTCGCCCGCAGGAACGTAGATTCGATCGTCATCACGGATGTCGAGCCGGTACGCGTCGGTGAGGTTCTGCGCAAAGAACCCCGGGCGGAGGATCGTCCACGGGACCGTGCCGGCCAACAGGTGCACCTCGACCTTGTGGTGGGGCACCACCCTGTTGGTGTCCGCTCCCTCCACGGAAAGGAACACCACGTGCCGGACGCCCCGGCGGGCGGCCTCGTCGACCAGCAGGTTGAGCGTGGACTTGACCTTGCTGATAGCCGGAGGGCGTAAGAGGAACATCGCGTCGCACCCGTCCAACGCCGGGCCGAATGTGCTCGGATCGTAGAAGTCCAAGCGCACCGCTTCCAGACGCTCGCTGGTCGGAGGGCCTTCGTCGCCTGAGCCTCGCTGGTCACCGGGAGCTTCGCCCAGTCGGTGCCGGAGGGTGGACGGATCGCTTACCGCGCCGCGAACGGCAATACCCCGATCTTGTAGCGCCCTGATGGTGGCTCGGCCGACATTGCCGGTGGCGCCGGTCACGAGGACACGGGCCGGTGAGGATTCAGGCATCAACGAAACCTTTCGAGTGGACGGTGGTTCGAGGGGCACCCGCCGGCGGGGCGGGCTGTCGACCCGGCGACGCCAGAAGCGCCCGCTCGACGCACCGGTCGGCGAGGGCGGCGCTGGGAGCGATGCCCTCAACAAAACGGCGATGGAGCAGCGGCCCGGCGATGCTCCGGATGATCCCGTCGACGCCATCGGGCGGCGGCTGCTCACCTCGGAGCCGCGCCTGCGCAACGCACGCTCGCACCGCGGCGTGCCGCTCGGCAACGAGTTGAGACCGCAGGTCGGACAATCCGTCGCCAAGTCGGCCATCGGCCGCCGCCGCGCCGGCTCGGAGCAGATTGTCGTCCACCGAAGGCAGGAGTACGGCACGAAGGAGCGCGGCGTGTCGAGGATGGGCGAGCCCCCGAGCGAGCCCTCTCGCCAGGACACGCAGGTCTCCGGCCAGGGAGCCGGTGTCGGGACGAACCACCGGCGGCAGGGCGGCAGCGACGGCATCACGAAGCAGTTCCTGACGTGACCCCCAGTGGCGATACACCGTCGTCTTGGCCACGCCGGAGCGGGCCACCACGGCGTCGACGGTGACGGCCGGAAGCCCACCGTCGACCAAGAGACCGACAGCGGCTTCCATGACCCGAGCCCTCGAGCGGGTGGCCCGAGGGTCGCGAGCCTCGCCAGAACGAGCCGCCCGGAGCGGGCCTTCCGTTGGCTCGGTCACCTTGGACCTCGCCGGCAATCTGTCTCCTCGTGGCGCCATTTCACTACGATACCGTATCGTAGCGAAACGCGCTTGGCCTCTACTGCATGTCGCCGTCAAACCTCTGGGCTGGTCATCGGGAAGATGTCGAGGTGGTCCCCGGCCTGGTGGTAGAGGAGGACGACGTGGAGGACGACGAGGACGTGGGATTCGAAGTGACTGAGGTGGTGGGGAGCGATGTGGGTGCCGAGGATGTGGTGGTCGAGGGCGAGGCTGTCGTCGACGTGGTCGATGCCGTGGTGGATGATCCGGGCGTCGAGGTGGTGGTCGAAGCGGTGAGCCCACGCCGGACGGTGCCCGTCTCGACCGGGCCGGGCAGCGAAAGATCGGTGATCTCCACGGTGGCCAACACATCGGTCGGGTTCGGTTCGGCCGCCGTTGTGACCCGGAGGACCGCCAGCGTGCCCGGTGTCCCCGGGAAGGCACCAAGATCGACGACCAGCACCCAGGTCATGCCGGCGATTTCGCCGGCGCGATCGGATCGTCCGACCGCCGTGACGCGTCGGGCCGCTTCACCCACCGGTGAGAAACGGGCTTCGAGCGGATCGCCGGTCGCCAAGTCGGCGGATACCGGCACGAGATACTGCACCGGCCCATCCGTCGGGCGGTAGAGCATGGGGGGATCGGCTGCGGCGCTGGGGGCTGTCCCCGTTGTCGTACTCGCGGCGGGTTGCGACCCGCCGGGTCGCGAACCGGGGAGGGTTCCGGCCGACCCGACGACCTCTTGCGCCGGCGCGAGGTCAAGGAACAACGCGGATACCGGGTAGGGGGAATCGTCGAACCGAAAGTCGTCCACCACCAGCGAGCCTCCCGAACGACGGAAGACCAGGTCGGTCACCAAAGTGGTGGGGGGCGGGGCTTGCTCCGGGGCTGTGGTTGTGGTCGAGGAGGCGACACTGCTGGGATCGGCACCGAGTTCCACGAAGCCCTGGGCGCGCCGACGGTCGCCGTCGACGTCAAGGCTCTCGAGCTGGACGCGGGCGTTCACCGACAACTTCGGCATCGCATACGACGGACCCGCCGTGACCACGACGCCGTTCACGCCGCGGGCCCAGCGAATCGCTCGGGCCGCACCACCCGTCGATAGACGGAGGGCCTCGTCGTAGTCGTTGCCGGCCTTGGCCTGGAAGTAGGAGAAAGCGACCGTCCGGGCCTCCGCCAGCGGGTCGTTCAGCCCGGGGTCCGCGGTCGTGCCGACCGCAGATGGCGTTGTGGTCGTGCCGGCCGACGGAGCCGGCTCGTCCTTGGAACAAGCTGGGGCGCACGCCACGACCGCGACGGCCACGCCGGCGACGACGACCTTCAAACGACGTCCGGACATCACCCGGCCGCGGGCCGCGCGTCGGCAAGCCCTTCTGCTCATCGACCCCCGTCCCTCGTTGTCGGCCCCTGTGGGCCGTTCGGGCAGGTCATCAGGCCGGCCTGCCACTTCGTGTTGCTCCGCCGTCGGTTGATCGAGCATGTGCATCTCTCCTCCAGGGTCTCGCTCTGGTAGCGCGCACGGCACCGGAGACAATCACTCTTTACCCTTCCGGTCTGCTTCCGAGACCACCGCCACCCCGGGAGCCCGCTCCGGGTGGTCTCGTGGAGTCCCCCGATCGTTTTCTCGGCGCGTCACTGGCGCCGGCCACGTTCCTGGCCTTGCCCGCCGCGCTTCCGCCAGGTCGGTGTTCGGTGTTCGGTGTTCGCCGGAGGACGACGTGCGGTTGTTGACTGGTCAGCGTTCGAGGGCCGCGAGCATCTCGTGATCCACGAGGTCGGTGTACTGGGGATGTTTGTCGATCCACCCGGCGATGAACGTGCACAACGGCACCAGCTTGAGCCCACGTTCACGCGCGTCATCGAGCGCTGCGCGGGCCAGTTGGCCGCCCAAACCCTGCCCCTCGAAGGCCGGATCGACCTCGGTGTGCACGAGGAGGATGCGATTCGCCCGCAGGTGGTAGACAGCGAACCCTGCCAGCGAGCCATCGTCGTTGCGGATCTCGAAACGATGAAGGTCGGTGTTGTGGTGAACGGTCGGCATCGGTCCTCAGGCTAGGAGTCGGTGCCCCGAACGCCTCACCGTTCGGCCCCGTCGCACCAAGGACCGGTCAGCCGTCCACCCGTGCCGCCGCCGTGTCACGCCCTTCGGCCCGGAGCCCCGCTGCCACGCCGGCTTGGTCCTTGGCGCGGCGATTCTGACTCCACTTGCCCTTGCCCTCCACCCGTTCGATCCGCACCTCAACGCCCACGATGCCGCGGAGCATGGCCTCGATGAAGTCGTTCGGCGCGTCGGCCACCGCCCACGGTTCCGCCCGTTCCGCTTCGTGCACGTTGGTCAGACGGGTGACCAGCGCGAGGAGCCATTCGGGGTCGTCGACCAATCGCAGACGGCCGTGCACGTGCACCACGTCGTAGTTCCAGGTTGGCACCACCCGGGGCTCCACCCGCTTGGACGGGTAGTAGTTCGGCGACACGTAGGCGTCCGTTCCGGGCAGGATCACCAGGGCGGGGACGGTTCGGTCACCAACGAGGCGCACGATCGGGTTTGGCTTGGCCACATGGCCGACCAGCCACCCGAGATGGCCGATGTCGGGGCCGAACTCGTCCGGGCCGATGTCGGTCGACTCCTCCCACAGCATCGGCAGCGGGCTCGACTCGAACCCGTCGGCCGCCGCCACCACCACATGCGCCAGCCCGGCAAAGGTGCACACGACGCCCTGCGTTTCCGGGCTGGGCATGGTGAACGCTGGGGGCAGGTACATGGTCGTCCTCCGGACTCGACGGCAGGGGAAGCAACGAAGGGCTCAACTCTGTCGATGTGGGCCAGGAGTTGCAACCGATTGGCCATGCTCCCACGGGTTCAACGAAGCCAACAGGGCGGGCACCGAGTGGACATCGCTCCTCGTGCCGGGATTCAGCTGGGGCGGTCGCGGCGAGACGGCACGGGTTTGGTCCACCAGCGGCCGCTGAACCGCCACCGGCTCGGCGCCACGGAAATGGCACCGTCGGCGCCCGGGCCGGCCTGCGGCCACGACAGCTCGACCGCCGCCACGATGGCGGCCAGTTCCTCGGGCGACGGGTCGCCGCCGCGTGCGACCGATGCCTGGCTCACAGCGGAATGTTTCCGTGCTTGCGCTTGGGCAGTTCTTCTCGCTTCGATCGCAACAGCTCGAAGCCGGCGATCACCTTGCGGCGCGTGTCCTTGGGATCGATCACGTCGTCGATGATCCCCCGCTCGGCCGCGATGTAGGGGTTGGCGAACTTCTCGGTGTAGTCGTCGAGCAACTGGGTGCGCATTGCCACCGGATCGGCGGCGCCTTGCAACTCCCGGCGGTAGAGAATCTCGACGGCACCCTGCGGACCCATCACCGCCAGCTCGGCCGACGGCCACGCGAAGGCGAGGTCGGAGCCGACGCTCTTGGAGTCCATCACCACATAAGCGCCGCCGTAGGCCTTGCGCACGATCACCGAGATGCGGGGCACCGTGGCCTCGCAGTAGGAATAGAGGAGCTTGGCGCCGTGACGGATGATGCCGCCATACTCCTGATCGACGCCGGGCAGGAACCCGGGCACGTCGACGAAGGTGAGCAGCGGGATGTTGAACGCATCACACGTGCGCACGAACCGCGCCGCCTTCTCCGACGACTCGATATCGAGCACGCCAGCGAGGATCATCGGCTGGTTGCCCACGATGCCCACCGGGTGACCGTCGAGCCGGGAAAACCCGCAAGTGATGGAGCCGCCCCACGCGGGGAAGTACTCGAAGAAGTCGTCGTCGTCGACCACGGCCTTGATGATGGCCCGCATGTCGTAGGGCTGGTTCGACGAACCGGGCAGGATGTCGATGACCTCAGGGCACTCGCGGTTGGGGTCGTCTTCGGTGACCTCATGGGGCGCGGCGTCGAGGTTGTTCGACGGCAGGAAACCAAGGAGGTAACGGACGTCGTCGAGCACCGTCTTCTCGTCGGGACCGACGAATGTGGCCACCCCACTCTTGCTGGCGTGCGACCGCGCCCCACCGAGCTCTTCGAGCGTGACCTCTTCACCGGTGACGGTCTTCACCACATCGGGCCCGGTGATGAACATGTGGGAGGTTTCGTTCACCATGAAGATGAAGTCGGTCATGGCGGGGCTGTACACCGCACCGCCGGCGCATGGCCCCATGATCACGGAGATCTGCGGGATCACACCCGAGGCCTGCACGTTGCGGTGGAAGATGCCGCCGTAGCTGGCCAGCGATACCACGCCTTCCTGGATGCGAGCGCCGGCGCCATCGTTGAGCCCGATGCACGGCGCCCCCACCTTCAGGGCGAGGTCCATCAGCTTGTGGATCTTGGCGGCGAACGTTTCGCCGAGCGCTCCGCCGAACACGGTGAAGTCCTGGGAGAACAGGAACACCTTGCGCCCATCGATCGTGCCCCAGCCAGTGACCACGCCGTCGGTGTAGGGCCGTTCGTCGAGAACGCCCTCGGGCAACTGGTGACGGACAAGCATGTCGAGCTCGTGGAAAGAACCGGGGTCGAGGAGGTAGTCGATCCGCTCGCGGGCGAGCATCTTGCCCTTGGCGTGCTGCCGTTGAACCGACCGCTCCGACCCGGCGTGGAGCGCCTCTTCCTTGAGCTTCTCGAGGCGGTCGACCCGCTCCTGCATGGGGTGATCCATAGGTTGGCAATCGTACCGATGCGCCCGCCGGGCCGGGAAATGCGCCCTGACGACGGATCAGACCAACGACGTTGTAGCGGTCAACGGATGGCGCCCCGACAAGCCCGCCGGACGAACCGTCCGCGAACCATGCTGCAACCAGCCCCCCACAAGGGGGACGGTTGCAGCATGGTTCCGGTTTGGCCACGAGCGGCGAGGTGACCGGTGTGATCGACCGGAGTCTGCTCGCCAAAGAGATCGGTCACTCGTCGCTCAGCGATCTTCACATCACCGAATCGTTGGCCGAACGCAAGCTCCTCATGGCCGAGTTGAGCGCCGGGTTCATCGCCCTGCCCGGAGGGTTCGGAACGCTCGACGAGTTGTTCGAGGTGCTGGTGTTCGATCAGCTTCACGGGCACGACAAGCCGATCGCCCTTCTCCACGTCGACGGCTATTGGGACCTCCTTCTCGCCTTCCTCGACCACGCGGTAACGGAACAACTGCTCTCCCCGGTCAACCGCGAACTCGTGCTGGTGGGCGCCGACATCGACGACCTGCTCACCAGGATGCGAGCGATCGAGTTGCCAACGGCACCCACGTGGCTCGACCGTTAGAAGGCCGACCGACCAGCAAACTGCGGCTACCGCCCCCATCACCCGAACAGATACCAAGAATCGTCGGTTGGTCGTTGACAGATAGCTGGCGACGGAGGACAACGGAGGAGTGCATCGTCCGGATGTGCGCACCTCAATGGGGAGGTACGACATGCCCGTCGTCCACGACCTCGACCTGCCGTTCGTCGACATCTTCGATCCCGATGCGGCCGCCAACCTCCCGACCCAGCTTGCCGGCTGGTTCGAAGAAGGCCACTGGGTGGTGCGCACCCCGCTCTGGTATTCGGTGATCGAACACGATGCCGTACGGGAACTGCAGAAGCACCCGGATCTCCACACCCTTGGCGTGCGGTTGCTCGAGATGCAAGGGGTGAACGAGGGCTATCTGCACGAGGCGTCCACCCGGCTGATCCTGAGCCTCGAAGGCGACGACCACACCCGGATTCGTCGGCTCGCCGCCAAGGCCTTCACGCCCCGGGCGGTGGAGCAGTTCCGTCCGATGATGCGGACCTTCCTCGAACAGCGCCTCGACGCCATCTCGGCGAAAGGTCGTTGCGAGTTCATGGCCGACGTGGCCGAGGCGTATCCGATCGCCGTGATCTGTCAGCTCGTGGGCGCGCCCCGGGCGGACTGGCCGCTCTTCTCCGCATGGGCGGAGCAGGTGTTCAAGCAGTTCAACTTCAACCTCGGCACCGACCTCCCCGACATCGAGCAGGCGGCGCAGGAGATGGAGACCTACCTCGAAGAGCTCGTGGCGCAGCGGCGAGCAAACCCGGGCAACGACCTCCTCAGCGAACTGATCGCCGTAGAAGAAACCGATGGCGACCGGCTCACCCACCGGGAGCTGCTCGACCTCGTGAGCGCTCTGTTGCTGGCCGGCACCGACACCACGCGCAACCAACTGGGTTTGGCGGTGATGGCGTTCTGCGAGCACCCCGACCAGTGGCAGCGTCTGGCCGACGATCCCCGGCTTGTGCCCGGTGCGGTGGAGGAGATCCTGCGTTACCAGTCGACCGTGGCTGCCACGCCGCGAGTGACGGTGGCTGATGTCGACTACCGGGGGGTGACCTTCCCCGCCGGCACCATGGTGGCGTTGCTCACGCAAGCGGCCGACCACGACCCCCGGGTGGTCACGTGTCCCGCCGATCTCAACATCGAGGCCGATCGCGAAGGGTGGTCGCACCTCGCCTTCGGAAGCGGGCCGCACTACTGCCTCGGGGCCAACCTGGCCCGGGCCGAGCTGCAGGAAGCACTCACCCTGTTACCCGCTCGGCTGCCGAATGTGCGGCTTGATGGCAAGCCGGAGATGAAGCCATTCCTCGGCATCTACGGGCCGCGCACCCTGCCCATCGCCTTCGGCCCGACCTGATTTCCCGCCCGACGGCTCCGAGGCCTCGTGCTGCAACGCCGAAGTGTCGCCCGATATCGCCAAGTCTCGGTTCGTCTCTCGCAAGCACGCAGGACGAAGGTCGGCTTGATCCGCACGTCGAGGATGAGGAGGCCGCGACGGGAGAGGCTGGCCGGCGATATGCGCGACCTAGTTCCGGGCGTCGGCGCGATGGCCTCGCTGACGCGCGCCCTCCCGAGCGGCGCTCAGGACGGCCGAGCGGTGATCAGGAGAACGAGGATCCGCAGCCGCAGGTGCGCTCGGCGTTGGGGTTGTTGATGGAGAATCCGGCACCCTGGAGGCCGTCTTTGTAGTCGAGCGTGGCGCCATCGAGGAGCTGCGCACTCGACGGGTCGACCACAACCTTCACCCCGTCGGGGTAGTCGCCAAGGAGGTCGTCCTCGGCCTTGTCGGTGTCGAAGAACATCTCGTAGCTGAAGCCCGAGCAGCCGCCCGGCCGGACAGCGACACGAAGCATGAGGCCTTCTTCGCCTTCATCGGTGATGAGTTGCTTGACCTTGACAGCTGCGGGATCGGTGAGCGTGATCACGGGACATCCTCCGTGGATGGGGTTCAGTGGGCTAAGGGTAACGGCAAACGAGAGAAAACGTGCGATCGGTCAGACCGAGGCGGGGACGCCCGGCGAAGCCGGTTGGTGACGGCGGGACGATCCGAGCTCCACCTGACATGGCGTTCGGGCGGCAAGGTTGTGAAACGCCACCACCTCCACGCCGCCGAACTCGTCGGTGAAACCCTCCACCATGGCGCAGTGGAGGCTGCACACCAACTCGGGATGTTGCTCTGCGAGATCGCGAAACGGGCAATGGGCGAAGGCGATCGTGGCGCCGGTGGCGTGGGTGACCGTGGCCGGATCAAAGCCGAGCCGGGCCTGTTCCACCTCCACGGCATCGACCGCGGCGGCTGCGGTGACATCCGGCGAATGGGCTGACGGGGAGGCCCAGCGAGCGGCGTCGGCCGCGCCTTGCGCCCGGCCGGCCGTCACCATGTCGGAGGCATCGAGCCCGGCGTCGGCCGCCGCTCCCAGAAGCATGCGAGCCAAGGTAGGAAACGGCGAGGGCTCGAGGCCCAATGCTGGCGCCTCCGGAGTGAGGGAATACAGGTGTTGCGGACGGCCTACCCCTCCTCTCGCTTCGGTGTCGACCCGAAGCAAGCCGACATCGCGCATGCGTTCAAGGTGCGGACGCACCGTGTTGGGGTGCAGGTCGAGCACATCGGCCACGTCGCTGGTGGACAGCGGGCGCGGCGCGCGGGCCAGTTCGAGATAGATGGCGTATCGGGTGTTGTCGCCGAGAGCCTTCAAGATGTCGAGCCGATTGGATCCCACGAGGGGCAGTTTACACGGGATCGCCCGTTAGAATCGGGGGGGTGACCACCACCCCCGCCTCCGACCCCGCCGATCGGGCCACCGCCGAGGCGCTGCTCGAGGCGCTGCGAGGCGTGATCGACCCCGAGTTGGGGCTCGACATCGTGGAGCTGGGCATGGCTCGGGGCGTGGTGATCGACCCCGAATCCGGTATCGCTCGCGTCACGGTTGCCCTCACGTCGGCCGGCTGCCCGCTGCGGGGTCAGATCCAGAAAGACATCCGGGCCCGTCTTGGATCGTTCCCGGGCATCACGTCCGTGAAGCTCGACTGGGTGGAGATGACCGCCGACGAGAAGGCCGCCGTCATGGCACGCGCCCGGTGGAACGTCCGCGCCGACGACTCCGCCACGGAGATCCCGGCCACGGCCAAGGTGATCGCCGTGGCGTCGGGCAAGGGGGGCGTGGGCAAGAGCTCGGTCACCGTGAACCTGGCCGCGGCGCTGGCCGCCAAGGGTTTCACGGTCGGCGTGATGGACGCCGACATCTGGGGCTTCTCCGTCCCACGCATGCTGGGGGTCGACGGTCGCCTCGAAGCGCACCTGGCCACCGCACCCGCAGCGCCCCCACCCGCCGCGCCCCCACCCGCCGCGCCCCCGCTCGGCGGGCCGTCGCCGTCCGAACCCGCCGGCGGATCGCCATCGAGCGATCCCGCGGCCGGCGAACCGCCGCCTCGCCGCCTCATCGAACCGCACGAGAAACGCATCGGGAGCGGGCTGCTCAAGATCGTGTCGATGGGATTGATGGTCGACGATGAAGGCACGGCACTCATGTGGCGCGGCCTGATGCTCAACCGAGCGGTCCAACACTTCCTCGAGGACGTGCGTTGGGGATCACTCGACTACCTCCTGATCGACATGCCTCCGGGCACCGGCGACGTACAGATGGGCCTGGCGCGCATGTTGCCGCGAGCGGAGATGCTGGTGGTCACCACGCCCGCCGTGAGTGCGCAGAAGGTGGCCATACGCGCCGTCGACATGGCCCGCCGCAGCTACCTGCGCGTGGTCGGAGTGGTGGAGAACATGAGCGCGTTCACGTGTGAACACGGCATCGCCTACCCACTTTTCGGTTCGGGTGGTGGCGCGGCGCTGGCCCACGATGCGGGCGTGCCGTTGCTCGGGCAGATCCCGATCGAATCGGCCGTAGCCGCGGGGGGCGACACCGGCGTGCCGATCGCGCTCGGCACCGGGGCCGCCGCCGAGGCGTTCCGTGCGCTCGCCGACCGCATCGTCGACGAAGCCGTTCCGCCGGTGGAGCTCGCCGGATGCTCGGCCCGCATGATGGACATGGCCATGGCCGCCCTCGACGCCTTCGACGAGACACAGGCCGACGAGACACAGGCCGGCGACACCGACGCCGGCGACACCGAGGCCGGCGACACCGAACTCTCGCCCGAGCAACGTTCGCCCGGCGAGTCCGTCGCGACGAATCGCTGACGGCGTGCCCGCCAGTACGCAGCTGAGCTTCGCCGGTTCAGACGCACACCACGTGCGTAGCTACCCGGCCACAACCGCGGCGATGGCCTGGTCGACGAGTTTGCGGCCGTCGACCACGGAGATGGTCTCCCACTCGGGGTCGTCGGGCGTGAAGCAGCATCGATAGTTCCAGGTGACCGCGGCGTGCTCGGGGTTCATGGCGTCGCCATGACGGTGCACCCAGCTCTCGAGGTAGGTGGCGGCGAGTTGTTCCGTGTCCGGGGCCGTGCCGAACTCCACCGACGAGGCCACGCATGACGCTCCCGGCAGCACCGCGGCATAGCCGTTGGCGATCTGGCCGCTCTTCACGCCCGTGGTGGCGTCGGGGTTGTCGGCGGTCGCCTCGATCCGAAAGCCCGGGAAGTGCGCACGGAGATAGTCGTCCTGGGCCGAGCCCGGTGGCTGATCGGAGAGAAAGGTCACTTCGCCGTGGGGACCGTGGCCGGTGTGGAGGTCGATGGTGAGCACCTGCTCGGCGGTGGACAGCCGATCCGGCACAAGTTGTTCGAGGATCCGGCACGACTCCTCCGTGCGGTCACCTCCGAAGTGGAGGCCATCCGGGTGGCGATACTGGCCCCTGGTGATGCCGTCTTTCACCCACGTCATCCCACGTTCCGCCACCATGGTCATCGCCTGCACGAGCAGCTCGTCGACCGACGGGAGGGTGGGCGTGTCGGGGCAGGCGAACGGGTGCAGCTCGTCGTAGGCATCGTTGTGGATCGGATCGCCCGAATCCCGTTGCCAGTTGCGGTTGAGGTCGACGTTCGACTCGTTCTGGCGGCGCCACCAACTCATGCCCCACGGGTTCACGGCATGGATCACGAGCACCGCCATGTCGGACGGGAGGGCGGCGGGATCGAGGCGAGCGAGCAGATCGGTCTGCACGGTGGAGCCGATGAACCCCTCAACGCCGTGCACGCCGGACTGCAGGATCAGCGCTCGGCGCGGCACCGACGAGCCGAACTGCACCACGTCGATGCTCAGCTGTTGACCGTCTCGGCCACGAGCAGCGATGGCGTGCGGTGTGAGGTGTAGCCCGGCCACCGCAGCGGCCCGACGGAAACGGGCGCGACATTCGTCGTAGGTGAGCGGCAGACGGTCGATACGCATGAGTCGATCATGCCCGATGGTTCCGCAGAGCGGAGGGTTTCGAGCCCAGAGCTGTTGGCGAGCAGAGAGTTCGAGGAAGGGACCGGGAGCGTTCGCCAACGTCTCGAACGGCCCGCACGTGATCCCCGATCCGGCATCGATTGACGCCGTGGGGTTCGATCAGTTTACGTACCGGTGGCGCTCGGGCCTGCATGGGGCCGGGTGGCACTGACGGCTGCCGCCGAGCACCACGCGGTGCCTGGCCCGGGAACCTGGCAACCAGGATGGTGGACCAAAGATCATGCCAGAAGCCATCTACTCGCACCGGCAGCTTCGTACGTCTGCTGGAAGTAACAGTTGCCGTCAGTTGGTCGGAACATCGTGACGTTCATCAACGGCGTCAGCGAACTCGACGCGCTCGAACACTGGTGGGCCAACGACCGGCGTGCCGGCGTGGTCTGGGGCCGGCGCCGAGTCGGGAAGACGGCTCTCTCCTCGAGCGGTCCAGCGGCCACAAACGGTGCGTCTTTCACCGTGGGGCCGTCCGCGGGGAACTCGAGGAGCTGCGACTGCTCGCCCCCGCCGACGAGCTGGGATCGAAGGCGAAGGCGAGCACGCGAAAGCGTTTTGGTCTCCCGTACGCATCAGAATTGACGCGTACGGGAGACCAGAACCGTCGGCCGGTCTGAATCGACCAACTGGGGCCTTGGTCGGCGGCGGACTTGCTCTTCGGGAGGTCGTAGCCGTAGGCGACGGGACCATACCCACACGGCATCGGGGCGCGGCCGAACACAGGAGGTTGCGGCGCGTACGGGTATCCCTGGTGCGCCGGAGGTCCGCCAGGCCCTTGGGGGTGGGGGTAGGGCGTGGAGGCGTAAGGCGTGGGAGCGAAGGCGGCGGGTGGAGACGGCAGTGGCGCCGGCGGGTTCTACCGCCCGTCGCTGGCCAGCCACCATCCCTGCCCCCGGGGTGCTTCGCTCATCCGCCGTCCCACTTCTGCTCGTCCCGACCGCCAGCAGGGTCGCCCGCCCCGAACCGGCCGCACCCCTTGTTGGGTTTTGGTCTCCCGTACGCGTCAGAACTGAGGCGTACGGGAGACCAGAACGGTCATCCGGGCTCGATTGCGACCAGGTCGACCACGAAGATCAGCGGCTCGTTCGGCCCGATCTCCGGGGGCCTACCTTGGCTGCCGTAGGCGAGGTTGGCGGGTACCTCGAGTTGACGCCGTCCCCCGACTTTCATGCCGGGGATCCCGTCGGTCCAGCCCTCGATGAGGCTTCCTTCCGCGAGGGGGAAGTCCGCCGGCTGTCCGCGGTCCCAGGACGAGTCGAACTGTTTGCCGGTGGAACAAGCGATGCCGACGTAGTGCACCGTGATGGTGTCGCCGAGCTTGGCCTCCGCTCCGGTGCCCACAGTGAGATCGACCTTGTTGAGCGCTGTGGGCGGCGGGCCAGTGGGCACGTTGACCACCGGCTTCCCTGGCGCCGGGGGCACGTCGGCCGGAGCAACGCACGGAGCCGTGCCAGTTGATGACCCGGTTGACGGGCCGGATGGTGTTGTGGTGCGGGGACCGGTGGTGGAGGGGAAACGCGGCGCCGTGGTGGAGGAATTGCGAGGAACCGTGCGGGGTGTGGACGGAACGTTTGGTCCGCCGACGATGGCCGAACCAACACTGCTGAACCTCGTCGAGGAGCTGCGGCCGAGAAACGTCACCGCCAGAATGCACACGACGGCGATCAAGGCCACGAGGAGGAACCCACCGATGACGATCCCCAGAACCGGCGCGGCACTCGAGCGGGCAGGCTGCGGATAGCCCGGACCGGGAGGACCGTAACCAGGCGGCGGGCCGTAACCGGGCGGACCGTACCCAGGGGGCGGGCCGTA
>Ga0105047_10011592_pt1 | contig 14287 bp, 13 predicted proteins | sample MAT04_FD_78384 | JGI IMG/M metagenome (GOLD analysis project Ga0105047, IMG submission 78384) | Freshwater microbial communities from Lake Fryxell liftoff mats and glacier meltwater in Antarctica - MAT-04 (megahit assembly) | ecosystem: Environmental > Aquatic > Freshwater > Ice > Liftoff... | reverse complement strand
GAAAAAAAAGAATGATCCTATTTATGGCAGATTAAAATAGGTATTATAGAAATATTATTTAAAATACTCTTCTTTATTGATGCTTATTTATACTAAAGAAGAGGATTTTTTTGATAATGAAGTTATTTTTATATTTTAACATTTTATTTGCTTTTATTATTACTTGTTAAGTATTGAATATGTTATAATAAGATCATGCACGTTGATGAAAAGACCATTGTTGAACTACTAAATGATTCAGGTTTAATTACTAAATCAGATATTTCTAATGCAGTTAAAAAAACAAAAGAAACTAATCAATCTCTTGGTTCTATTTTAATTAGTGATGGGAAATTAACTGAAAAAGATTGGAATAAGATAAAAGCAATGTCTTTAGGCATACCGTTTGTTAGTTTGGAGAATGAAAAGATTGATCCAAATGTTTTAACTCTAATTCCTGAGCCAATCGCTCGCAATAATAATATTATTGCTTATAAAAAAACAAAAGAAGGACTTGAGGTTGCAATGCTTGATGTTGAGAATTTACCAGTTATAGATTTTATAAAGAAGAAAGTAGGACTCCGGATTCTCCCCCGAATGACAAATTCTGACTCAATTAAAGGTGCTTTAACTCAATATAAAAAAAGTCTCCAAGCAGATTTTGAAGATATAATTAAAAAAGAAAGTAATTCAATAAAATTAATATCTGAAGATGGTAAAAATTCTGAAGATAAAACAGAGAAAGAGTTAAAAGAATTAGCTGAGGATTTGCCAATTATTAAAATTGTTGATACCTTGATTTCCCATGCTATTTTCCAAGGAGCTTCTGATATTCATATTGAACCCGGAGAAGAGAATTTAATTGCTCGATATCGAATAGATGGAATATTGCACGATGCAATGATTCTTCCGAAAGACACCGCTTCTGGTATTGTAGCCCGAATCAAAGTTCTTTCAAATTTAAAACTTGATGAAAAACGTCTTCCTCAAGATGGACGTTTCAAAATTGAGAATGAACAAGGCAATGTTTCCTTCCGAGTTTCTACTTTACCGACTTATTATGGAGAAAAGACAGTTATTCGTATTTTAAGAGAAAATGCCAAAGGTTTTTCTCTTGAAGGGCTTGGTTTTCACGGAGAAGCTCTTGAACGTATCCATGATGGAATGAAGAAAAGAACTGGGATGCTTTTAGCTACAGGACCAACGGGTTCTGGTAAGACGACCACTTTATACACAATGCTTGATATTTTAAATACTCCAGATGTAAATATTTCAACAGTTGAAGATCCGATTGAATATCAAATGCCACGAATAAATCAAACCCAAACTAAATCAGAAATTGGATTAACTTTTGCTAATGGACTCCGTACACTTTTGCGACAAGATCCTGATATAATCATGGTAGGAGAGATACGTGATGGGGAGACTGCTTCCTTGGCAATCAATGCTAGTTTAACTGGGCACCTAGTACTATCGACCATCCATACTAATTCAGCCGCCGGAGCGATTCCGAGAATGATCGATATGGGAGTTGAACCATTTTTAATTGTTTCGACCGTTAAAACAGTTATTGCTCAAAGGTTGGTCCGTAAATTAACCGAAGCCAAAGAAAAATATTTCTTAAGTGATGTTGAAAAAAAAGCAGTAGAAAAAGTTGTTGATTTAGATCGAATTCTAAAATTCTTAAAAAATGAAAAAATTGTTGCGGAGAATGCGACTTGGGAAACTATCCCATTTTATAAAGCTAAACAAAATGAAGAATCAAAAGATGGTTACAAAGGACGCATTGGTATTCATGAAGTTCTTAATATCAGTGCAACTATTAAAGAGATGGTTCTTAAGGGTTCTTCTGTAGATGAAATTGAAAATAGGGCCAAAGAAGAGGGGATGATGACAATGTTAGAAGATGGTATTTTTCTAGCTGTTCAAGGAGTGACATCAACAGAGGAAGTTCTAAGAGTTGTTTCTGAATAAAAATGAAATTTAAATACAAAATAAAAAATTCTAATAATGAATTGATTGAGGGAGTAACTGATTCTCCTGATAAATTTATTTTAGCCAGAGAATTCAGAAAAAAGGGGGAGACTCCTATTTATATAGAGGAATTAAAAAACAGTAAATTATTCAATTTTGTAATCTTTGGCAGAGTTTCTTTGTCTGAGAAAATTATGTTTACCAATAATTTAAGTGGAATGTTGTCAGCTGGACTTTCTTTGAGTCGAGCGTTATCGATTTTAGAAAAACAATCTACTAATCAAACACTGAATGATATCTTAAGAAAGTTAGGAGAAGAAATTGATAAAGGAAATACTCTTTCTGAAGGGATGAAAAAATTTCCTAAAGTTTTTTCTGGTATTTTTATTCCAATGGTTCATTCCGGAGAAGAATCTGGTAATTTACCAAAAACCTTAAAAGAAGTAGGTTCTAGCCTTAAGAAAGCTTATGATTTAAATAAAAAAATTAAAGGGGCGATGATTTATCCAACGATTATCGTTTGTGCCATGATTTTGATAGGTATATTTATGATGATTTATGTTGTTCCAACTTTAACTAGTACTTTTAAAGAGTTGGGTAGTGAATTACCCTCTTCAACCAAAATGGTTATCGCTATATCAGATTTTGTCAGTCAGCATACTATATTGTTGTTTGCAATTATCGGAGTTGTTATTTTTGGAGGAATATTTATTTCTAAGATAAAGATTGTTCGTCGATACTTGGATTTATTTATTTTATATTTACCAGTTATTGGTAATATTGTTAAAGAAGTAAATACGGCCAGAACTACCCGGACACTATCGTCGTTATTATTATCAGGTGTTAATATTTCTAATTCTTTATCTATTACTGAAGAAGTTTTACAGAATGTTCATTACAAAGAATTAATTCATAAAACTATTAATTCGATTGAAAAGGGAACAGTTCTTTCTGTTTCATTTAAAGAAAATATTTTTTTGTATCCGGTTATGGTTGGTGAGATGATAGAGGTGGGAGAAGAAACTGGTAATCTTTCAAGTATGCTTGTCGATATTGCTAATTTTTATGAGGCGGAAGTGGATAATAAGACAAAAGATTTATCAACAATTATTGAGCCTGTTTTGATGCTTTTAATTGGAGGAGTTGTTGGCCTGTTTGCTGTTTCGATGATTAAGCCGATGTATTCTGTTATGAATAATATTGGGTAATTATTTTAAATGATTAATTTTTTCAAAAAAAACAAAAAAGGATTTACCTTAATTGAGACATTAATAGCAGTCTCTATTTTTGCTATTTTATCTATGGCCGTCTATTCTGGTTTTATAAGTATTTTAAAAATAATAAATGTCATCAGGGTTAAAAATATTATGACGAATATTGCTAATGAGCAATTTGAAATTGCTCGCAATCTATCATATCAAAATGTTGGAACTATTAATGGTATACCTTCTGGCGTTATTCCACAGACTAAGACAATTACTAGAGATGATAAGATTTTTGAAATTAATACAGTTGTCAGAAATATTGATGATCCTTATGATGGAACATTTAATGGTTCACCGAAAGATCTTTCTCCTGCAGATAGAAAACTTGTCGAAATAAATATTTCTTGCGAGTCTTGTGATAGTAGTCTTTCGCCTATTTATTTTACTACGAATGTTGCTCCTAAAAATCTAGAAACAGCTTCAACAAATGGAGCTCTTGTAGTTAGAGTGTTTGATGCTTCTGGTTTGCCTGTTCCACAGGCAGATGTTCATATTGTTAATAATCAAGTTTCTCCAACAATAGATTTAAATGATCAGACGGATAACTATGGTCTCTTGACTATTGTTGACGCTCCTCCTTCTGTTAGTGGCTATAATATTTCTGTTACAAAAGATGAATATTCAATAGATAAGACTTACCCGATTGGAGGATCTTCAAATCCTAATCCTATTAAACCAAATGTTACTGTTTTAGTTCAACAAATTTCTCAAGTTTCATTTACTATTGATGAGAATAGTCAGATTAATTTTTCTACAATTAACAATCAATGTTTATCTACACCTGGTTTTAATTTTGATTTAAAAGGAAATAAATTGATTGGAATAAATCCAAATACATTTAAATATTCACAATCACTAGTTACTAATAGTTTAGGCAAATTAATTTTGCCAAATGTAGAATGGGATACATATAATATAACTGGGACAGATTTATCTTACGATATTATCGGAACTAACCCTTTACTTTCTCTTGGAATAAATCCTAATGTTGAGCAAAATATGGAAATTATCACAGCTCCTAAAAACGGCAGAAGACTTGTAGTTGTTGTTCGAGATCAATCAACCGGATTACCAGTTAGCGATGCCAGTGTTACTTTAACAGGACCAGGAAATTATTCTAAAACTTTAATTACAAATGAAGGATTTTTCAATCAGACTGATTGGTCTGGTGGAGGAGGTCAACAATCTTTTGGAAATTATGATATGTATCTTGATTCTGATGGAGGTATTGATGATAATTCATCGGAGGGAAATTTAAGTTTAAATAAAATTTTTGGAAACTATGTTTTAAATGGAAATCTCACCTCTTCAACTTTTGATGCTGGTTTTATTAGTAATTTTAAACAAGTTTTGTGGAATCCTGTAACTCAACCACAGGAAACAGGTGCGCATAGCATTCGTTTCCAGATTGCAACTAATAATGATGATGCGACATGGGATTTTATTGGGCCGGATGCAACAAGTTCTTCTTATTATACTTCTACTAATCAAAACATAAATGCTATTCATAATGGGAAACAATATATACGTTATAAACTATATCTTTCAACAGAAGATTCATCTTTTAGTCCAATGATTTCGGATATTTATTTCACTTTCTCTTCTGCTTGCATTCCTCCTGGCCAGGTCTCTTTTGCAACATTATCAACTGGAATTTATACAATTCTTGTAAATAAAAATGGTTATCAAAGTATTAGTAAAGAAGTAACTATTAATAATGATTGGAGCAAAGAAGAAATTACTATTTCCCAATAAATTAAATGATAATAAATACTTTTAAAAAAATAAATATAAAAGATAAGAGGGGGATAACTCTTATAGAGTTATTAATTACAATGACAATTTTTTTGATTATTATGATTGCTGTTGGTTCTTTTGTTAAAGATATATTTAGTTATAATAAAATATTTAATAATAGTTTAACTGCCTATGATGATATAAGAAAAATCTTACAGCCAATTTCTTCAGAAGTCAGATCAATGTCTTCTTCTTCGATAGGATCTTATCCTATCGAATTAGCTCAAAGTAATAGTTTGGTATTTTTTGCTGATATTAATAATGATGGTTTAAAAGAAAGAATTAGGTATTATTTATCAGGAAATATTTTAATGAAAGGGATTATTGTTCCAAGTGGAAATCCCCTCCAATATCTTTCTTCTTCAGAAATTTCTTCTGCCATTATTCCTAATGTTAATAATGGATTAGTTCCTATTTTTAATTATTATGATAATAGTTATACTGGTGGTAGTTTGCCTTTAGCACAGCCTGTTAATATTTCTAAGATAAGATTAATAGGCATAAATCTTATTGTTGATGCTGACCTCAATAATCCCCCCAAACCTGTTTCTATTAGCACTGAAGTGAGCTTACGTAATCTTAAAGATAATCTATGATAATTAATATAAAAAAAAGTAATAAAAATTTTCAAAAAGGAATGATTTTATTGAATGTTCTTATTTTTTCATTTTTAGCTATATCGCTTATTACTTTTTTTATTTCTTGGGCTTCTTCTAGTATAATGCTTGCTAAATCAACTTTATATAAAGAGCAAGCATTTCAGATTGCTGAATCAGGAATAGATTATTATCGTTGGCACTTAGCTCATAATCCAAATGATTTTAAAGATGGAACAAATAACGATGGTCCTTATACTCATATTTTTTATAATAAAGATGGAGAAGCTATCGGCCGTTTCATTCTTACCATAACTAAACCAATAGTTGGCTCAACTGTTGTTAAGATAAGATCACAAGGGCAAATTGAAGGGCATGCCTCATCAAAAAGAATAATAGAGACGAAATTAGCTATTCCATCTTTTGCCAAGTTTGCTATTGTGGCCAATGATTTTATGCGTTTTGGAGAAGGAACAGAAGTTTTTGGTCCAATCCACTCTAATAAAGGTATTAGATTTGATGGGTTATCTCATAATTTGATAACAAGCGCAGTGTCTATTTTTGACGACCCTGATCATACTGGTAATAATGAGTTTGGTGTCCATACTCATCTTAATGCTTCAAATGGAATTGTTAATGATAGTTTTAGACCACTTGAAGCTCCTCCGAGCATTATTCCTATTCGGAGTGATGTTTTTATTGTTGGTCGTCAGTTTCCAGTTCCACAAGCTGATTTTACTGGGATAACTAATGATTTATCAACTATAAAAACAAATGCTCAATCGAATGGTAAATATTTAGCGCCATCTGGTTCACTAGGTTACCATATTGTTTTTAAAACGAATGATACTTATGATTTATATAAAGTTACCAGTTTAGCTTCAGCTTCGAGCTCTTGTTCTAGCACGAGTTCAACTGATTCTAGTTGGGGGACTTGGAGTATTAAGTCATCTAATGGACAGACTTATGTTGATAATTATGCTAATCCCAATAATGGACTTATCTTTGCGGAAGATAATGTTTGGGTAGATGGTCAAATAAATACAGCTCGTATAACTGTAGCGGCTGGTAAATTTCCAGATAATCCAAGTTCCCGAAAAAGTATTTTTATCAATAATGATTTATTGTATACAAATTATGATGGACAAGACATAATCGGACTAATTGCCCAAGAAGATATAACCGTTGGAATGGTCAGTGACACTAATCTAAGAATAGATGCAGCCCTAATGGCCAACAATGGTAGAGCTGGAAGATATTATTATAGTAGTTCTTGTAGTCCTTATCACCTAAGAGACTCTATCACTCTTTATGGAATGATTGGTAGCAATAATCGTTATGGATTTGCTTATACAAATAATACTGGTTATGGCACAAGGACAATTATATATGATGCAAATTTATTATATGGTCCTCCACCATCTTTTCCTTTGACCTCTGATAAATATACAACTATTTCTTGGGAAGAGATAGAATAGGTTTTTTGTGGTATAATAGACGTATGATTAAAATTATCGTTGGTAATTGGAAAATGAATCCACAATCAGAAAAGGATGTGGAAGTTTTGCTCAAGGGTGTTTTAAAGTATTTAAAAAATGTTAAAAATACTAGAGTTATAATCTGCCCACCTTTTCCATTTCTTTTTATTTATAAAAAACTAAAGAATAAGAAAATAATTTTAGGTTCTCAAGATGTTTCTAAGAATTCAGAGGGTTCACATACAGGAGAGGTTTCTCCTTTGATGCTTTCTAGTATGGGAGTTAAGGCTGTAATTGTCGGACATAGTGAAAGACGACAAAGAGGGGAAAGCAATAAGATTGCCAATGAAAAAATTTTAAATCTACTTAAATTTAAAATGACACCAATCCTTTGTATTGGGGAGAATAAACGTGATCACAATGGATTTTATCTTTCTTTTGTAAGCGAACAGATAAAAGAGTGCTTAGTTGGAGTGTCTCGCAGTCAGATTAAGAATTTAATTATTGCTTATGAACCGGTTTGGGCAATAGGGAAAGATGCTGAGAGACAAGCGACCGTTGAAGAATTTATTGAGATGAAAATATTTATTAAAAAAGTTATTTCTGATTTGTATGGATTAAATATTATAAAAGATATTCCAATATTGTATGGTGGTTCAGTTAATTCTTTAAACTCTTCGTCTTTCCTTAACACAGGCGGAGCTGATGGATTATTAATCGGTCGGGACAGTCTTATTCTTAAAAAATTTATTGCTATTATAAATGAAATCAATTAAAGAAATAAAAAATATCTCAGGCAAAAAAGTCATCTTAAGAGTTGATTTTAATGTCCCAATGAAAAATGGGAAGATTTTAGATGATTTTAGAATTAAAAAAGCTATTCCGACAATTTTATATTTACAAAAAAAAGGAGCCAAAGTTATTATAATTTCTCATTTAGGAGAAGATGGAAGTATGAGTCTGGCTTCAGTTTCTTCTCAGCTTAAAAAATATATTAAGACTGCCACTTTTATTGATTCATCAATTTTTTCTGATGAGACTGAAGATAAAATGAAGACATTAAAAAATGGGGAGATTGTTATTTTAGAGAATTTAAGAAAAGAAGAAGGGGAAAAGAAGAATTCGCCTTCTTTTGCTAGAGCCCTATCTCGTTACGGAGATATATATGTCAATGATGCTTTTTCTGTCTCACATCGAGAGCATGCTTCAATTGTTGGAATTACTAAATATTTACCAGGTTATGCAGGATTACAGCTTCAAGCTGAAGTAGATAATCTCTCTAAGGTTTTTAATGGAAGCCATCCTTTTTTGTTTATGTTAGGTGGGGCAAAATTTGAAACAAAAATTCCTTTAATTAAGAAATTTTCAAGAATGGCTGACCATATATTCATCGGTGGAGCAATTGCTAATGATTTTTTCAAATTCAAAGGATATGAAATAGGAACTTCTTTGGTTGGTAAAGATAATTTTCAGATTCCTCTTATTTTAAAAAACAAAAATTTAATTTTACCAAATGATGTTGAAGTTAATAATGGAAATAAGCATCGTTTTGTTGATCCAACTGAAGTTAATCAAGATGAAAGTATTGTGGATGTTGGACCGAAAACTATCTCACGATTGAAAGATTTGATTAACCAAGCAAAATTTATCCTATGGAATGGTCCACTTGGAAAGTATGAATATGGTTTTAATGGAGCCACAGAAGAAGTTTTAAAAATTATGGCTAAATCAAAAGCAGTTTGTATTATTGGAGGAGGGGATACTGTCTCTGTAATTTCTAAATTAAAAATTGAAGACAAATTCACTTTTGTTTCAACGGGTGGTGGAGCGACACTTGATTTCTTATCTAAAGGAACACTGCCTGGGATTAGGGTTTTAAAATAGAATATTTTTATATAGCATTTAAAATTTTAGCTTTTATTTTTTGTGCTTCTTTTCTTTTGTATTCTATGGTTGGGAAATTTTTAAAATTGTCTCTTTTGTATCTTGGTATTAAGTGTATATGAAAATGAGGAACTTCATTGCCAACTACAGATACTTGGATATAATCACACTTAAGACTTTTCTTCAAAGCTCGCATCATTTTAGCTACAAGTTTAAAGATATTAGTAATTGTTTTATCATCTGCTTCTTGCATCCAGATGGTATGTTTTTTGGGAATAATTAATAAATGTCCAAGACTTACTGGTTTAATATCAATAAAAACTAAAAAGCTCTTATCCTCAAAAACTTTCTTGGAAGGTATTTCTCCTTTTATAATCTTACAGAAAATACAAGCAGGATTATATTTTTTTGGGTTGTTTTCTTTTTTATTACTCATAATAATATTATAAGTTAAAATAGAATAGATGCCAATACAACAAGACAGCAGTTAACAATTTTAATTACCATTGGTATCCTCTACCGATAAGTGATTTTTGACTTTATTTATTCATTTGTATATACTTTTGAATATGGATACTACAATTTTAATTAAAATAAAAAAAGAGTTGAAATTAAAGGCTCAAGACTTAGCAAAAGATTTAGGCCTTTCTTTGGCGGATGTGGTGAACGCTTCTCTTCGGCAATTTATAATAAATCAGGGAATAACTATTTCTAAACTTCCAACAGAGAATTTAGATTCTTATATAAATAAAAAAGAAATTTTTTCAGCTTATCAAAAATCTTTTAAAGAATTTTAAAATATTATGATTCTTTCGAAAACTAGGAATTATGAAAAAAGTTGTACTTCTTTAGAGAAGAAAGATAGAATTTTATTATTAATCCAAGAAAAGTTACTAATCAATAATATTTTTAATTTTAAGCTTCATACTAAAAAGTTGAAAGGATTTCCAGATGATCATGTTTATTCTTTTCGAATAACAAAAGCGTATCGAGGTATCTTTCGTCTTTCTGATGATAAAATAATTTTATTTGCTATAGGTCATCGTAAGGATATCTACCAATCTTTAAATTAGAGGCTTATTAAAAAATATTATTTTTATATGTTAGAATCATTTATATGCCAAATCAAACCGAACTACTTGATTTATTACTTTTAAATCGTGGGATAAAGACAGAATACTGTCATAAATTTCTTAATCCTTCATACGAGGAGGGTATTTATGACCCTTTTTTAATGAAAGATATGGAAAAAGCTTGTGTTAGAATATTTGAAGCTATTGAAGCTAAAGAAAAAATTGTTATTTATAGTGATTATGATTGTGATGGCATTCCAGCAGCCGTGATGATGCATGATTTTTTTCAAAAAATTAACTATCCTTTTTCTATCGATTCTGATATTGAAGGGAATGAAGTATATAAAAATAATCAAAAAGAATCATTCTCTTATGGAGCGAGAGTATATATTCCACACCGTCACGATGAAGGTTATGGATTACACTTCGATGCAGTTAATCAATTTATTGAAAATGGTGTTAATTTAATTATTACATTTGACTTAGGTATTACTGCAATTGATGAAGTAGCCCAAGCAAAAACCAATGGAGTAGATGTTATTATCACAGATCATCATTTACCTCATCAAATTGAAAATGAAAGCGGGGTTTACCAAGATATTCTTCCCCGAGCTTATGCTATTTTAAATCCTAAACAAGAAGGGTGCAATTATCCAGATAAAATGTTATGTGGTGCGGGAGTAGCATATAAACTTATTCAAGGATTAATTTCAAAATATGATCAGTATTGGAAAATAAATAAAGGTTGGGAGAAATGGTTGCTTGATATGGTTGGAGTTGCGACTTTAGCAGATCAAGTCCCGCTTTTAAATGAAAATAGAGTTTTAGCATATTACGGTTTGAAGGTTTTAAGAAAAGGTCGTCGGCCAGGATTGGTTGAACTTTTTAAAAAAGCCGGAGTTGATATAAAAAAGTTAAATGAAGAAGATATTACTTTCACTTTGGCTCCTCGAATAAATGCGGCTTCTCGAATGTCTGATCCCATGAAAGCCTTTACTCTACTGTCAACGACTGATCCTGTTTTAGCAAAAACATTTAGTGATTATTTGGTTGAGATCAACAATGAAAGAAAAACAATTGTTGCTCATATAATGAAAGAAGTAAAAAAGCTTTTACACAAAAGGGAAGATAAATCAATTATTGTTATAGGTAATCCAAATTGGAGAATAGGAGTTCTGGGGATAGTTGCTTCCAAGATTACAGAAGAATACCAAAAGCCAGCTTTCGTTTGGGGAACAGATGGAAATGGAGAGATTCGTGGTTCTTGCCGACTGCCAGCTATCCTTGAGGATGATAATGAGGCAAGTTTGGTTGAAATAATGTCACGATTACCAGAGGGTAGTTTGCTCGAATTTGGAGGGCATAGAAGTGCTGGTGGTTTCTCTGCTTCACATGAATCAATCCACCTTTTGGAAGATAGATTAGTGAAAGTTTTTATTCCAAATTTATCTAATCAAGAAAAAGAAATATATAATATTGAAGCAACTATTTTAATAGATGATGTGACCAATGAAAATTATAAGACCATAGAGAAGCTGGCTCCTTTTGGTATGAGTAATCCAAAACCAATCTTTTCATTTAAAAAACTAAATATATTTGCAATTAAAGAATTTGGTAAAGATAAAAATCATCTTGAATTAATTTTTAAAAATAGTCGAGGGTATCAGATTAAGGCCATTTCTTTTTTTAAAACGAGAGATAGTTTTAACAATACTCTTGTAGTTGGTCAATCGATAGACTTAATTGCTAATTTTGAGAAAAACAATTTTGCTGGTCGAGAGGAATTGAGACTTAGAATTTTGGATTTGATTAACTAGCTGATATTTATTAGTGAAGTATAATATAAAAATGGAAAGTAATATCAAAATATATACAGATGGTTCGTCTCTTGGCAATCCAGGGCCAGGCGGTTGGGGGGTTGTAATAATTAATAATGAAGAATTAATAATTAAGAATGAGGTAATAAGTAGTAAGCAGAAAGTAGAAAGTAGTAAGGAGTATGTAGCAAGGAATATAGAAAAAAAAGAAGATAATACTAAAAATAAGATTATAAAAGAACTTGGGGGAGGTGATAAATATACTACTAATAATAAGATGGAACTTCAGGCCGTGATTGAAGCTTTGAAATATATAAATAAAAATAATACGATAGATAGTGTTGATATTTTTGTTGATTCCACTTATGTTCTTTCTGGAATCACTATGTGGATACATAATTGGGAGAAAAATGACTGGAGAACAGCCAACAAAAAATCGGTTTTAAATAAAGATTTATGGCAAGAATTAATTAAAGAGGTCCGCAATTTTAAAGGTGAACTTTCTTGGCAAAAAGTAAAAGGTCACTCAGGGCATATTTACAATGATAAAGCTGATGAAATCGCCACAACTTACGCATTTAAGCAAAAATAAAAAAATAGATCTTTTATAAATATTTTGATTGGAAATTTTTAAAGTGTTGTTGTAAATAGTAATAGTAGTATTTATGATTAACAAAAAAGAAATCATAATAATATTTATTTTAATAATAATCGCTTTTATTAGGTTTTTCTTTTTTATTCCTGAGCCCCCTTTATATACAAAAGCGATTGATATGATGGTAGAGGTTGAGGGTGTTGTCGATGATATTCCAGATGTCCGTTTATATAATCAGCAAATAATTTTAAAACCTACTGATCAAAAGATAAATATTCTTTTAATCGTTTCAAATGATATTGAAATATCTTACGGTGATAAAATAAAGGTTAAAGGTATATTAAAAGAGCCAGATAATTTTTTAACAGAAAGTGGTAAAGAATTTAATTATAAAAGATATTTAGCAAATCAAGATATTTATTTTATTATTAAGAATCCTGAAATAGAAATCATTTCAAAAGGCAATGCTAACTATCTTAAATTAATACTTTTTAAAATTAGAAGTTCATTTAGTAAAAATATAAATAAAGTTATTTCGGCTCCTGAGAGTAGTTTATCGAATGGTTTAATATTGGGGGAGCGAGGTGGATTTGATAGCGAGACTAAACAAGAATTTATTAGAACAGGGACTATCCATATAGTGGCATTGTCCGGATATAATATCACAATTGTATCCGAAGGAGTGATGAAAGTTTTCAGTTTAATTTTTTCACAAACACTTTCAATTATTTTTGGATTAATTGTAATAATACTATTTATTATTATGTCAGGAGCATCAGCTACTGCTATTCGAGCGGGGATTATGGCCACTATAATGCTTTTTGGTCGGATGACGGGCCGAATATACGATGCTGGTCGAGCTCTGGTTATTACCGCTTTATTAATGATTACTTATGACCCAAGAGTAGTTTTAAACATTTCATTTCAACTATCATTTTTAGCTACTTTTGGAGTTTTATTTATAACTCCGAAAGTTATTAGCTGGGTATATTTCCTACCGATTAGATTTAAAATCCGTGAAATCACAGCCACCACAATCGCAGCGACAATGTCAGTTCTACCTCTTTTGATGTATTCAACAGGCGTTCTTTCTCTCGTCTCTCTACCTGCCAATATTTTAATTTTGCCACTTATTCCTCCGACGATGCTTTTCTCATTCTTGACAGGACTTTTGGGTTATATTTCTCCATTCTTGACCTTGCCGTTTGCTTATGTTTCTCACTTATTATTATTCTATATGCTTTCCGTCATTCATTTCTTCGCGTCACTTCCATTTGCGAGTCTCAACATAACAAATTTCCCGATAATAATAACTCTATTTTTATATGTTATTTTAATTTATTGGGTCTTTAAGAAAGATAACAAATGAGGGTTGAAATTGCTATCTTAAAAGATTCCCGGAAGTCGGACTTCCAGAAATCTTTATTGAAGTAGTAGAAAGGAGTAAGTAGTAAGTAGAAAGGAGAAAGGAGAAAGGAGAAAGGAGTAAGGAGTAAGGAGTAAGTAGTAAGTAGAAAGTAGAAAGGAAAAAGGAAAAAGGAAAATTACAAACATTAACAAGAATTATTATTAATTAATTATTAAGCCCGCCTTTGCATAAAGCTTCGGACGGGCACAGAAAAACAAACATGAAAAACAAAATACTTAAAAACGTTTTATACTTATTTGTGGCAGTCTTAGTCGGAGTAACAGCAGTTTATGCTGGTGATCTATTACCAACAGGATCTCCTGCAAAGACGATGAAGTCATTGGCTGATTTACATCAATTAATAGATACAGGAGCAAACACTCCTTCAACTGATTTTGCGACTCCAACAGGAGACCCTACG
>Ga0105047_10011591_pt1 | contig 14287 bp, 12 predicted proteins | sample MAT04_FD_78384 | JGI IMG/M metagenome (GOLD analysis project Ga0105047, IMG submission 78384) | Freshwater microbial communities from Lake Fryxell liftoff mats and glacier meltwater in Antarctica - MAT-04 (megahit assembly) | ecosystem: Environmental > Aquatic > Freshwater > Ice > Liftoff... | reverse complement strand
CAGTTGCAGTCCCAGCAATTCATGACGCAAATGTTGAACGCGGCGCGAACTATGCAGGTCCAATACGCCGATAATTTTTTGGTTATAGCGAATGGGCAAAATAGCGCGCGAGCGAGTTTGTGGATAATCAAGGTCAGGCGCATAATGCAGACTGTGTACGACATCCGGGATAAAAATGGATTCGCCTTTGAGCATCATCTGACCGATCAGCCCGGTCTTCTGGATAGGCGCTTCGCCTTCTGCCCCTGAGACTGGTCGCGGGTATTCTTTGAGCAATATCCGCGCTGAATCATGCCAGCGATAAATAACCACTCGATTGTAATGATAGTTCTTGGCGATAAGTTCGGCTACTTTATTAAATAGTTTTTGCCGATCAAGCAAACCGCCCACCTGTTGATTGATACTGGTCACTGTTTCCAATTGCTTAATCCGATACTGCTCCGCCTCACGATTGACTCCCACCAGACGCGAAGGAATATCTGCAATCGCGATCAACTTTTTAAGCGCGAGTTCTCCCACGTTTTCAACAGTCACTAATGCTGAGTGAATACTCAAATTACGCGGGAATGAATTCCCAAGCGCCAGGTCGTAAGCGATGTCCATGGCTTCGCTTCCAAAATTAGCAGAATCCGTTTCGACCGTGGCGGTCAGGCTGCCATCTGCCACTGCCGCCAACGCCAGCGGATCGCCATTGATACCCACGATGATCGTTTGAGGCGTAATCCGTCCCAGCGAACGCCCGGCATTGCGGGCGGCTAACGCCAGCGAATCTGAAATGCCCAGGATGGCATGAATATCACCGGATATGGTTTTCAAAGATTTCTCGATGACTGGGTAAGCCTGTTCGTAAGCCCAGGGCGTGGGGATATGCTGCCAATTCAATGCCGGGAAATTTTTGAACACATCAGCGATGGCTGTGACTCGGCTGTTGCCTACCTCCCCATCTTTCTCCCACAAACCGCCGATCACCAGAACCCTGCCTTTGCCATTCAATCGCTCTGCCACAAACTTCCCAGCCAGCAAAGCGCTGTCATAAAGGCCCGCAAAGGCAACCAGTTTTGAATGTGTAAAATCTGTCTCAGACAAATGAACGATTGGCAATCCCGCCTCGAGGATACGCAGCGCATCTTGCTTCGGGATGTACGAAGTAATCAGCGCCGAAAGCCCGAACGAGAGAATATCCTCGACGAGCCTGCCCGGGTCAGAATCTGGCGTTCCTGCAAATTCCATCATCGCTTCCAACGGAATCAGATCTGCAGAAAGTTGTTGACCGCGCAGATAAACCGCTTCATTGATCTGCACCCAGTACGGATCAGTACGAGTCAGCCAAACGCCAATGCGTGGACGATCAGACATAAAACTCCATTAGTAAATTGGATGGATGAGTGAGTACCATGCCAATAATTATATACTGATTTGGCTGGTATTCTTCCGTTGCGAATTGGGTACCGCCAAAATCGGTGATAGATAATTGAACAGAGGAGGGGATATGGTAGGACAGCGGACATTTGAAGGAAAAGGAAATGAATTTAGCCTTTGAACAGACAGCCTTTCATTATTATATTCTTAATGGCAATAATTGGCGTGTTGTTGGATGTGCCGCTTCACTATAGATAGGTGTGCCGGCTACTTGGTTTATCCGCCCGTATTTGAGAGGCTAGATTCAAGTAGTCAGTACAAGGGTGTAGTACAGTTAATTTACAGGGACGGGATGGTGAAATTATACGAATAGCAATTCTGTATGGGATAATGATTGGATTAGTGATGGGAATAGTCACTCTGATTTTGATCAACCTTAACTAATTGTGATCAATCAATAATGAATCAGATAGCTTGCATTTTTTGATTAGTCTTGTTTTTGAGTTGCCCGTGTTGGCTACTTCGCTCATCCGCCCGAATGCGTGAGGTGAAAGAGGAGTATCATACTGTTTATCCTCACAATTTCTCAGGAGCAGCATGATGAGCAAATTTCTTCACTGGCTGTTGTTTGTAAAAAAAACGAGCCCTCCCTGGGACGAAATTCTTGTCTAAAATCTCAAAGAGTCTGGCGGATGAAGCAAGTAACCAGCGCACCCAAATGTTTCGCGATGTACAATGGAATGATGTCTTTTGACAAAGGCGTTTAAAAGGGATTGGCAGCCTTATGTGAGCTGGTTATAGTGGATAACCCCAGAGATATGTTCTGGGCGTGTGGTGACTGTCGACAAACACTGCCCGATTTTGCATGAAAGATTAAAAACTATACTGGAAGGAGAAAAAGAACGTATGAGTAAAATTGTCTATATTGGTACCGATGGTGGCGCAACTACATCTAAAGTAGGAGGTGTAAGAAGTGACGGCTCACCCATCTCTACAAAATTATTGCAATCCTCCACAAATTCGACTCATGGTCCCGAAGCTGTTGTGCATAGTTGGGTTAAGGCCACAAGCACTTACTTATCCCAAAATAACCTGACTTGGGAACAGGTCGGTGGGGTGGGATTGGCCATTCCCGGCCCATTCCAACGCTATGGCGTTTTTGACCGTTCAGCCAACCTGCCCGAAAACTTTGCCGGGTTCGATGTGCATTCTGCTTACAGTAATGCCTTATCCGAACGCGCTGGGCGTGCCATTCCGCTAACGGTTGGTAACGACGGCAACATGGGCGGTGTGGCTGAAGCCCAGCATGCGCGCGGCGACAGCAGTGGCACGGTGCTTATGCTTGCCCCCGGCTCCGGGCTGGGATGTGCTTACATTGACCAAAGCGGATTGGCATTGGATGGCGATACCCTGGCCGGTATGGAAGCCGGTCATATGCCCGCGCCCCTGCATTTGCTTGGCACTACTAAAGCCTACCCCTGTGGATGCGGGCGCACTTGGGGCTGTATCGAAGTTTACACGTGCCTTGCGGGCTTGCACTACCTGCTTGCTGAAAAACTGGAGCAATATCCTGAACATTTTCTGGCGAAATCACCTCTTGGACCCAAGGAACGTGCCTTTACCCTGCGCGGATTGGCCCAAAAAGGCGACAAACTTGCAACAGAATTGTTTGACTTCCAGTCCAGAGCATTGGGGTTGCATGTCGCCAATCTAGCTATGGCACTCGACACCAAGTTTGTGGTCATCGGCGGAGGGTTGATGGATCCCGAAGCGACTACTATCACCTTTCGCGAGCGCTATTTGGGCATCGTGCGCTCAACCGCACGTGAATACCTGTGGCCCTACCAGCGCGATGCCATTAGTATCGTCGCTGCCGCGCTTGGTGACCTTTCACAAGCCATCGGCGCAGCCTTGGCCGCCTTGTACAAGAACAAAGTATAAAACCTGCCAATACTGCCGGAATTACCAAAGCAAAGAACAAGAAAATTGTGCAAACATTAATAAAAGACTTGGATTTCCCCCCAGTATTTTCTCATTTTGAGCTTGTGCTGGCTACTTCGTTCATCCGCCCTGAATTATGAAGCAAAGCCGATTGGAAAGGGGATTATCATGCTGCTTTACCCTCATAATTTTTCGGAAGCAGCCTGGCATGCAACATCCTTCTTTGACTTCAAGAACGCATCAAGGACTGGATAAGGCCTGCTGGCTATTTGGTTCATCCGCCCGGATGTGTACGGTAAAACGGACGTGTAATCTTAACTCACGGAGCAGCATACTTGGCAAATTTTTGGATGAGGACGGCTGTCCCATTTTGCGATAAGACAAACCATCGTTGGATAGCCTCCGCTCAAGTTTTCAGCCTGACAACGCAACATCCCTCCGCCAGGGCGTGTTGCATGAATTGTGGCTATACCTGATCGCGGGGATCGATGAAAGATAATCAATAATGGAACCCGCAGAGCGTAACTATTTTTTGTCTTCAAATGTGGGGGTAAATTGGTAAAAGGCAACAAAAGAACCGACTTTTTAGGTCGGTTCTTTTGTTTATTTCTGGCGGTCCCGACGGGGATGGAACCCTCGGTGCCTAACATTTTGGCTAACTAACGATGAGTTGATTTTTGAGTCTTTTTGGGGCTTTTTTGTAACTTCTCGGTCATTCTATTCGAAGACAGGAAGTGTGTCAAGCGATATTTGGTATATTTTATTACAGGCGAGGTAAATACAACCATATTTCATAAACCTCGTCTAAAAGACATCAGTCATAAACCGGCAAAATTACTATCAAAAAAAACGGCGGATGAAGTAAATAGCCAGCACAGGTTACGCGGATAATGCTAATTCTTTCATAAGCGTTTGTGGCAGTGAAATTGGAGAGAATAAACTTGCGGGAAAGAGATAATCTTCTTCCGACTCGTCAATCACGCGGATCATTTTGTGGATTTCGGCTTCTTTAGCAGACAGTACTTGATAAATTTTACGTGGTTCGGGTACAACCATAATCGGTGGTTGGCAACTGGAGGGGAGTAGGAAGATGTAGTAGGATAGCCTTTTTCACTTCACACGGATAAGGACATCCCAAACTCTTGAATAAGCAGCCTACATTTATATTAATCTTGATTCTTCTCGTACTTCTAAAGGAATATGCGGAATACTTTAATCAGGAACGACCGCATCAGGGCATTGCTCAATGCATCCCCAATCATTATGAACTGCCAAAGTCAAAGCCAACAAGCGGACGGATCACATCGAAAGAAATTCTTGGTGGATTACACCATAGCTATTCCCGATCTGCATATCTGAACTAACCCATATCCCCTTTGCATTAAAAACTTTAACGAACAAGGGTGAATAATATTGATCGATGATCGGGATATGAAATCGAATTGTATTTTGCTGTTTGTAATTGGTGTGTTTTCCTAAAAACGATCATCCAAATGACCCCAGTGCGTATTCATAAAATAAACCGAGACTACCCTGGAGGGAAAAGGGGAATCGTCTAACGAAATTTCCGCCTAAAAATAAAAAATAACAGGCGGATGAGTGAAGTAGCCAGCACAGGTAAGTCAGCAACAGCGCGGCAGTTTCATTGCCAAGGGAATTCTAATTTTCCTGGAATCCATCTTGACAGCCCTCGTGTTGCTCAGGTTCTGATTTGGATCGAGATATTGTTTTCATAAAGTCAAAATCCAGGCACCTTAACAACTGAATAGATCAATACAAGAAACCAGCAGCTTGCATTTCTCCTGAGCCGTATCCTCAAGACTACCCAACACCGTTAGGCTTGCAAGTGATTTGAATACGAGTACCTTTCATGGGTTCTGAAAGGACAACTAGTTTCGCTCCGATCAATTCGGCGCGCTCGAACATACCAGCCAGACCAAAATGTCCGGTGGCTTCAAGGGATTTCAAATCAAGTGTATCTTTTGAATCAAATCCGCCGCCGTTATCCTGAACCATGAGTTCAATTTGTTGGGCAGTCAGGGAGCCGGAGATCGTAATTAATGACGTGCCCGCGTGGTGTACGGCGTTGGAACAAGCTTCCTGCAGGATGCGCAGCAGATGTAATTCTGTTTCTTCCGAATACCTGGTACCGTCTGATTGAATGTCAAGGAAAATGTGCAGCTTCTTCGACAAGCGATCGTTCAAGGTGTCAACATAATCCTCAAGGGTCATTGGAATGCCATAGTCCAGTGCGGCAGGCCGCAGTTCCTTGATCATTTCGCGTACTCGAGATGTTAACTCGCCATATAGCCTCGTAAAATTCGGAGTGAGATTTTGGTCGCCTAGTTCCATCATCAACATCGCCATTTTGTTGAGGATATCATCGTGTAATTCCAGGGCAAAGCGCCGGCGCTCCTGCTCGGATAGTTTGATGTCTTTTTGATATGCCGCATGAAGACGTTCAGTCTGGATAATGTTGCTTAAAGCAATTGCTGTCTGGTTGGCCAGCGAGCGAAACATCGGCAACTCTTGTTGCGGGTAGAAGTCATCAGGATCGCGCTTTCCGAAAAGCCAGACGCCAAGAACATCATCCCCGACTTTCAGTACAAATACCAGTCGTACCCACAGAAAGGATTTAATCGGGGAGCTATCTTCGGGATTAGAGTCTTGCCACGCTGTGGGTTTTTGATAGGAGGGATCCTTTATGATCCTGTCCGGATCAACCCCGCTGGCAAGTAGCACCTGGGTTGAGTCATTGTCGAACTTCAAGAAAAGGAACTCTCGAACCAGAAGACTGGGCAGCATAACATCTTTGAGCATGTCAACAAGCGCATTAATGGATGTGCTAGCTGAGGTTTGTGCTGAATAATTCTGCTGGAGTTGCGCAGGCGTTACGAGGATACCCAGCAGGCGGCGTTCCAGAAAACTTTGAAAGTATGGGAAACACCAGATGGCGAGCGCAGCGGCAATCAGGCTTGCAATACTTCCTACTACCAACGTGTTATCGGGTGTTGGCAGCCAACCATCTGCGACTGCGAAGAGGGGAATCCCAACAAGGGCCACGAGAACAATGAAAAAATATGCTGAGATCAGACGGTTCATGCGCAATTCAAGCCCGCCCAATTGGCGGCGAAACGCAATATAGAGATATGCAAATGGGATGGTTACAAAGTTTATCAAGAAAAGTGTGCTTATCAGCGGAACATTATCAACAAAGGTGTAGGCTGCAGTCACGACAATAATGGGCAGGAAAGCGAAAAATCCCAGAAGAGTCATAAAGAGCACTTCGCGGCGGACTTCGACCTGGCGGACGAAATGAACGATTAGCAGGATCAGGCTGCCTAGAATAGCAATCAGGAAACCCATGAAGTAGAGACTGCCAGAAAATATCTGAAACCATTGGCCAACCATAAGTAGCACTGCCACCAAATATCCAAGAATGACCAATGGCTTCGGCAATATCCCCAAGGGTCGTGGAAAGACCCAGTGTAGATGCAGGTAAATCGGCAAACTGAGCCAGATCGCAATGCGCAGAACAAGCGCACTGTACCAGAGATGGTAGTTGGAGAGGCCACTGCCTGCCACCAACCAAATGGCGGTCACAAAATTAAATGCAACAAGCAGCCACCAACGTTCATCCTTTGGGCGCAAAAAAATAACAGTCAAGAGACCGGCGATCCAGAAAAAATAAGCAATAGGCCACTGGTTAGCCAGAGCGTTTAGCTGCTCGGCGCGGTTGACTCCGGGCAGTATCCACGCAACAGTAATAAGTTGGCCGTTGCGTTCCACTTGGATGGCAGTAGCTTGCCCTTGTTTAACCCCTTCAAAGAATGGCCTGCGCAGATCGGAATAAAATGCATCCCAACGTAGTGACCCAATCTGCGCAATACGATCCCCTACTTTCAGGGTGGGTGTTCCCGTCTGCTCCACAAAGACACGATTAATCGTTCCATTTGAGAGCCAGCTAAATCCAAAAGGATGCTGGAAGAAATTGATATAGCTGTAAAACAAAAGGATTATCAGGACAAGCCAGGGAAGGATTTGCTCAAAGATGTTTTTGAGCCGTTCTGCGGGTTTGTGCATGGCGTGGTTCCTAATCTATTGAAGGAGGTGATGTCGATAAGTTAATACCTGAAAATGAAAGCGAACGAATTTCTTTTCTATCACTCAAACCAAACAAAAGGAGAAACATTATGGTAGACATGATTAAATTTTATAAGCTACTTTCCATTCCCACCGAGATCAACGAGCCCTCTCTAAAGATGTTGAGGTTATTTACCCGCCTCAGCCCATCCCGATTGATGGTCATGACGAATGGGCTGGGCTGGGAACCCTGGTAAACCTCCAGTTCAGAAAACCATCTAAATAGAAAAATGGGCTGGCTGGCTACCACCAGCCAGCCCGAAGGAGTTGAATACATGAATATTTATGATAGCACAGCGGATTATATATCAAATATACCGCTTATGAAAGCATGGCCGGCGGCAACAACGTTGCTCGAGCAGGCCGCGTTCAAGAAACCGCGCGACTGGCGACTCCCGATCCTGACCTGCGAAACCGTTGGGGGGAATGTCTCGCAGGCTATTCCTGCTGCCGCATCCATCGCATGCGCACTGATTGGTATTCTTCTGATTGACGACATGTTGGATGATGATCCACGCGGCGAGTTTCATCGGATCGGTGCCGCCCAGGCAGCCAATTTCGCCTCGGCTTTCCTTGCCGCCAGTTCTCAGGCTATTGTTCAAAGCGAAGCATTGCCAAAGAATAAACTGTTGGCAATGAAAAGCCTGAGTCAGATGATGGCTTCCATTTCATTGGGCCAATACCTGGATGTTCAGAATCCGTCCGATGAAGCCGGTTACTGGAAAGTGGTTGAATTGAAAAGCTCATCTTTTTTTCGATCTGCTTTTGAACTCGGCGCACTCTTTGGCAATGCGCCCGTCGAGGTGGTCAATCGTATTGGGGAAATTGGAAGTTTATATGGTGAGATGATTCAAATCCATGATGATTTAAATGACACGATGCAAGTTCCCGCAAATTCGGATTGGATCCAAAGACGTTCGGCATTGCCAATCCTATTTGCGCGCCTCGTTGACCATCCGGCACGTGCTCGGTTTGAGGAACTCTATCCGTATGCGGGGAGCAACTCAAGGTTCCTGAAAGAAGCGCAAGAGATCCTGATCCAATGCGGGGCAGTCAGTTATTGTATCTATCAATTATTGAACAGACGTCAAACTGTATTGGGGATACTGTCTACCCTGCCGGTACCGCATAGTGGGCGCGAAGGGTTGACATCTTTCGTTGAACAGATGGTAGTGCCGGCCTATAGACTGTTTGAAGAAGTAAGTGGCGTACCATTCGCCCCCACGACCTTTAAGATCAAGGCTGATGGGGAGTGATCAATCCCAATTGCCTTGCCTTACTGATCGCCGCAGTACGGTTATTGACCCCGAGCCTCAAGTAGGCGGCGGATAACAAATTCCGCGCGGTTGAGTTGCTGACGGACATTATTTCAGCCAGGTCTGAAGTTGTCTTGTTTGGATATGCTGTCGAGAGAGATAAAACTTCGAGTTGGCGCGGGGTCAGAACATCCTGACCCTCCTTTTGTAAATATTTTGAGTAGAGCTGATGTGCCAGTTGGCTGAAATAGATTCCTCCGCCAGCGACCGACAACACAACGTTTGCGAGATCTCTAGCCGTTGCCTGGTCATCTTTCAATACATATCCACTCGCCCCGACCTCCATCACCGCGCGGATCAGTCCGCGTTCGGCATACATGCTTATGACAAGGATGTTCAGCCCCGTGTATGTTTGGAGCAGCTTGGGTATGGCATATAGGATTGGATATGGATTTGGATTCTCAGCCGAGGTGGGGACGCTCACATCCAGCAATAGAACATCAGTGGGGTGCATTGCAAGTGTTGGTTCCAATTCCTGACCGAAGTTGATTGTTGCCGCTACTTCGATTTGTGGATTCCCACTTAAACGAAAAACATAGCCATCTATAATATTTTGATGATCGTCCAGTATTGATACACGTATTTTTTTAGTCATGGGTCATGCTCCCTCTTGGTGCTTACAGAATAGCAAAAAAAGTCTTGCTCTACAAGGCTTGATTATAAAAGTCAGTACAAATGCCTATGTCCTGTAGATTTCTGCCTATTGAACCGCGACTTGGGAATCTCTACAATGATGGAAGATAACAGATTTGCTAATAAATGGAATGGCACATTATTCCCATTTCTATTTATCAAGGGGCGAAGGGGATAAGGTGCGCTTCAACTTTCTGGGCGGCTGTGGGCGCTGGAAAGCTGGCGGATGAAGTTGAAGCGTGCCCGGATATTTTATGATGTTTTCAGGAAATTGGATGTATTGCCATGGTTTCTTTTGTTCGTTTGTATGTACATTTGCAGAAATAATCTGATATCTCACCTTATGCAAAATTGTTTTCCGACCCTGAAAGGGTCAAATGATTATAGTTTTAAGAGGCGATTAATACCCAACCCCGCAGAGGTGTTATAGGCTATAAAATCCCTGCCATCCCTTCGGGATTTTGTTCTCTTGCTCACTATTTTCGAAAATCCTCTTACCCCTTCGGGGTTGAACTGCGTAAGGGGAGCTGATAATATACCGCACTCGGTCACAAATTGCGCTTTTTCAGAGGGTGGAAAGCGCAATTTATGACCGTGGGTATTATATGTACTAATAAATCTACTATCGAACATGGGCTGGGAACCAACTTAAAAAATATTGGCAGCCTGTGGAAAGTTTGAGATAATATTCTTATTAAAAAGGATGGGAAAGAAAACCTTGATAAACACTAACGTAAAAGTCGCGATTTTCGAAGACCATCTAAGTATTGTTGACGGCTATTTGTATCGTTTCAGCATGGAACCAAAAATTCAAGTGGTCGCCACAATCTTTTTCGGGGAGGAACTTGAACCAACTTTGGCGCAGCATCAAGTAGATGTGTTGCTATTGGCTATCCAGGTGCCTGTCTCCAAGTTCAATCCAAACCCATATCCTGTTTTGCATTCTGTTTCTTCCATTATACAGAACCATCCAAACATAAACATTCTTGCCATATCCATGTACACCGAGGCGGTGTTGATCCGGGCACTTGTTGACGCCGGGATAAGTGGTTACATTTATAAGAATGATTACGCATCCATTAAGCAGCTCTCCAGGATCATATTTAGGATCGCAAATGGCGAGACCTATTTTAGCGCTGCCGCTTATCAGCATATACACCCCAAGGAATCCGGGAAGACCCATCCGATTCTATCTCATCGTCAAATTGAGGTGATGTCACTCTGTGCCTCATACCCCGATGAAAGCACTGTTGAGCTTGCCGCACGTCTTGGCGTGGCTGGTTCAACAGTGCGAAATCTACTTTCCAATGCGTACGTCCGTCTGGGAATCCATACGCGCGCGGCTGCGATAGCAAAAGTTATCAAGATGGGACTGCTTTCTGATTCTTCAAAATTCAAATAACCCAAAATTTATGCTATATGGGGCATTCAGGCATACTTATTACAAACTTAATACATTTGCCTATTCCAGCTTTGATGTATGTACTATACACTAATGTTTAAATATTTTTGTTGTTTAATGTCTATTTTTATCACCTTCAGGCTGGATAATATGATTATGCCGTGGTATGTGTTACGTAGTAAACCTCAAAAAGAAGAGTTCCTATATAGCCAGCTTTTGGCTCGGGGATTTGAAGCTTTTTTTCCATCTCTTTGTGTTAAACCGGTCAACCCGCGCAGCCGAAAGGTTCTTCCTTATTTTCCTGGTTATCTCTTTGTATGCGTGGATATGAATGCGGAAGGCTTTTCAACTTTTCAATGGATGCCCGGCTCCCTGGGATTGGTTTCTTTCGGCGGCATACCCCCCCCAGTACCGTTGGAATTGATCCATGTCCTCCGGCGCAATGTTGAACAGGCCAATGCGCGCTTTGGCAAACAACCTGTTTTCACCTGCGGTGAACTTGTCACTGTGCGTGAAGGTGTTTTTGACGGATACCAGGCCATCTTCGACACCCATCTGCCCGGTAATGACCGCGTACGCGTACTACTGCAATACCTCAAAGGACGCCAGGTTTACTTAGTTTTACCCATCCAACAGATTCAACCTGTCCGCCAGCCTTGATTTTATTGTCATTACGAGAACGCTTTCACGAGTGATCTCTCCCGTATCAGTTGCGGGGACAAACGAACTCTTCTGTTTATCCAAATTTTCATCGTTCGTAAACACCAGATTACCGACATTTCAGTCCATGTCGCAGGGGCGGATGCTTTTTATTTCCCATCTCTTTACGACACATCTTGCTGAATTTATATCGTTGCGAGCCGCCGATCTTGCTCCGCGAAGCGGCAACCTCTCTATTCGAGACTTTCTGCCTAATCTGGAACATTACCATAACTCCAGCCCTTTTACGCTTTACCACAACCAAACCTCAACTCAAAACCGTGAACTATCTATCCTATAAAAAGACTTCGGAGGATGTTGATTATGAAAAATGAAAACAGATCACTTATCCCTCTTGATATTATGACCGTTCATGATCTCGCCCTCTACCTGAAAACAAGCGACGCAAAGGTCTACCGCATGGCCCGCAAAAGAGACCTGCCCGCATTTCGCATTGGAAAGTCCTGGCGCTTCAAACGCAACATGATCGACATGTGGATCAGCCAAAAAATAATTCAGGATCAAGAATACACGCTCAAAATGGATCAAATAGCGGAATTGTGAAATTCCCCAGGTGCAGCGGCTCGCAGTACTTGCTGAATTAACATCCGCCCGCGTATTGGTTGATGTTGTCAATGGCTGGACGCGCAAGGATTGGGATACTGCCAATTTAAAAATATTCTGCTTGGGCGCTTTGCAAGTCCCAAAAGAGGAATAAAAGAATGGGAAAATTGATTGACCGATTTCGCAATAAGCAAGCCCATGTGGTTGTGATGGGATTGGGGTATGTTGGGTTGCCTTTGGCAGTCGCGTTTGCTGAGGCTGGCTTCGATGTTACAGGCTTAGACCTGGATGATAATAAGGCTTCAGCCATTCTTAATGGAAAAAGCTACATACAGGATGTGCCGGATGAACAGGTACAACGCCTTGTTGCCAGCGGAAAACTAAAAGCGACAACTTCCTTTGGGGTGTTGCGGCAGGCCGACGCAGTCAGCATTTGTGTGCCTACCCCTTTGCGTAAAACCGGCGATCCTGACCTTTCTTTTATTTTGAGCGCCACAGATGAGTTGGCAAAATATATCCACCCTGACATGGTTGTAGTGCTTGAGTCAACGACCTATCCCGGTACTACACGGGAGATCCTTCTTCCAAAATTAACAGAGAATACCGGGCTGAAGATCGGTGAGGATTTCTTCCTGGCGTTTTCACCCGAGAGAGTGGACCCGGGCCGTACGGATTGGACCACGTTCACCATGCCAAAAGTCCTCGGTGGCATAACATCCAACTGTACAGAAGTGGCAGCGGCCTGGTATGGCGCGGCTCTGCAAACAGTAGTGACTGTCTCCTCTGCTGAAGCCGCTGAAATGGCAAAACTCCTTGAAAACACATTCCGCATGATCAACATTGGGATGGTCAATGAAATGGCGATCATGTGTGACCGCATGGGTGTGGATGTCTGGGAAGTCATCGATGCGGCCGCCACCAAGCCGTTTGGCTTTATGAAATTTTTACCAGGTCCGGGGTTGGGCGGACATTGCATTCCGATTGACCCGCTTTATCTCTCCTGGAAAATGAAGTCCTTCAATTACAATGCCCGTTTCATTGAGCTGGCCAGTGAGATCAATACGAACATGCCGCGCTTCGCTGTCAGCAAGGTGCAGGATGCGCTGAATGGGATTGCAAAATCGGTAAAAGGCAGCCAGGTACTGGTGCTGGGCGTGGCTTACAAACCGAACATTGACGATTTGCGTGAAAGCCCGGCCTTGGATGTAATCCACCTGCTCCAGCAAAAAGGGGTGGTTGTTTCTTATCACGACCCTTACATCCCGCACTTTAAACAGGATGACGGAGAAATGCATTCGGTACCTGATCTAATGTCTGCTGTAAGCTCTGCAGATGTGGTTGTGATCATCACCAACCACAGTGAATATGATTATGCGGCCATCCTGGATTCAGCTTCCTTGATCGTGGACACACGCAATGCGCTCGGATCGAAGGGTAAGGAAAGCCCGAAAGTGGTGAGATTGTAAATGGCAAGTCTTTCCGAGCAGGAGCTTATTTCCCTGGCCGATGATAAAAACTGGGACATGACCATCGAACCGCAGCGCAGCCTGCTTGACCTGCGCCTGGGCGAGCTCTGGCGCTACCGTGACCTGGTCATGCTCTTCGTGCGCCGTGACTTTGTTTCCGTTTATAAGCAAACCATCCTCGGCCCGCTCTGGTATCTGATCCAGCCGCTGCTGACCACCATCACCTTCACAGTCATTTTCGGCAATATCGCCAGCCTGCCTACAGATGGACTGCCGCAATTCCTGTTTTACATGTCGGGCACGGTGGTCTGGGGCTACTTCGCTGCCTGCCTGACCAAGACCAGCGAGACCTTTGTGCAGAATGCCAATTTATTCGGTAAGGTCTACTTCCCGCGCATGGCGGTGCCGGTCTCTATTTTATTTTCCAATCTGATCACCTTCCTGATTCAGTTCGTCATGTTTCTGGTTTTTGTGGTTATCTTTGTCCTGCGCGGCACAGACATTCAAGTCAACTGGCTCTGGATTGCGCTCTCGCCGCTCTTGATGCTGATGATGGCCGGCCTTGGTCTGGGACTCGGCATCCTGATCTCCTCGCTCACCACCAAATACCGCGACCTACGCTTCCTGGTGCAGTTCGGTGTGCAGTTGCTAATGTACGCCACGCCGGTCATTTACCCGGTCTCGTCCATTCCCGTCCGCTTCCAATGGATCATCCTCGCCAACCCGATGACCCCCATTGTGGAAGCCTTCCGCTATGCCTTCCT
>Ga0105047_10011590_pt1 | contig 14287 bp, 14 predicted proteins | sample MAT04_FD_78384 | JGI IMG/M metagenome (GOLD analysis project Ga0105047, IMG submission 78384) | Freshwater microbial communities from Lake Fryxell liftoff mats and glacier meltwater in Antarctica - MAT-04 (megahit assembly) | ecosystem: Environmental > Aquatic > Freshwater > Ice > Liftoff... | reverse complement strand
AATTTCGTGATTAGCGACACAAACCCATCCCTCCCCGGCCCTCCCTTCCCCTGCAGGGAAGGGAGGGAGAAAAACATAATGGTTCTTTTTGCCAGCTTTTGCTGGCAAAAAGAACCAAAAAAACAGAATCTCCCCTTCTCTCCCCGGTTTTTGGGGAGAGAAGGGGGCAGGGGGATGGGGGGTTTTCCTCATTCATACGCCAGCACCTCGCGGATGGTCAGGCGCGCCGCGCTGCGCGCGGGCAGCGCACTGGCCAGCAGCGCCAGCACAATCACCATGCCCAGCCATACCAGCACGCCCAAAAAGTTATAAGTGAACGATGCCGGCGTGTTGAACACCGCGCGGCTGATCACATCCGACAGCAGCATGCTGATGGGAATGGCCGCCAGGCAGCCCAACAGCCAACTGATGAAACCGATCAGGGCCCCCTCCACCATCACCAGGTTCATCAGCACCCCATCCGAGGCCCCAATCGCGCGCAGGATGCCAATCTCGCGCGTGCGTTCCATCACATTCAGGCTCATCGTGCCCATCAGGCCAATGCTGCCCACCGCCGCCATCAACAGCGCCATAATCAGCAGGAAAGTGGTCAGGGTATCCAGACCGCCGGTGGTGGATTTTTGCAGCGACAGCCCGGCGCGCAGGTCGCTGACGTGGTAGCCGCGCTCCACCAGCAGCGCTTCAATCTGCCGGCCCAGCGCTTCCTGCCCGGCCAGGCTGTGCTCGCGCCCGTCGGCCACCACCCGGTAGGTGAAGGCCCGCCCGGGTGAATGCGTTTGCGCCGCCAGGTAATCAAAATTGGTGTAAGCAAACAGCCCGCCGCTCTTGCCGGCAAACTGGAAGAAGCCCACCACCACCCAATCCGTCTTATCGCCGTTTACCCGCAAGCGGATGGTCTCGCCCAGCTTCAGCGTGGGATAGCGATCATAAAACAGCTCGTTAAGCACGATCTGGTTCTGATCGCCCGCCCGCAGCCAGCGCCCCTGCAGCAGAATGGGCTCGATCAGTTTGCTATTCACCGGTGGGGCCTGCAGGTTGACCGAATCGCCCACCGTGCCGTCCGCGCTCACCACTTCGACGCGCGCCGCCGCCCACCCTTCCACCGCCGCCACCCCCGGCACCTGGCCCACCACCCGCTGAATCTCGTCGATGCGATAGGCGCGGTCCAGCGTCAGGTTGACATCCGCGATGAAATACTTGCCCAGGCGGGCAATGTAATCATCTAAATAGGTGCGCACGTTAAAGGTGGCCATAAAGATCGCCCCACCCAGGATCAGCGTGATCAGGGTAAGGATCAGGCGCACCCGGCGCCGGAAGGTGTTGCGCAGCGAGATCAGCAGCGGCCGCGATACGCCGCGGATTTTGCCAAGCCACTGGTTGAGGCCCCCGCTCTCTTCCATCTGCGCCCCCTGTACCCCCGAAAGCGCCTCCTGAATGGAGATGCGCGTGCCCTGCAATATGGGGATGGCCCCCGCCAACTGCGGCACAATCAGCGCGATGGCCACCTGCAGCCACACCGCTTCCGGAATGACCCGGTAGGATTGAATGTTGAAATTGATGCGCAGCGCCAGGTAATCCATTTCTTTAAAGGCCGCCAGAGTGGAGAGCGGCACCGAAATCAGCAGCGCCAGCAGACTGTAGATAAAAATCAGCACCATGTAAATCACATTGATCTGCAACCGCCCGGCGCCAAAGGTCTTCAGAATACCCACCTGCTGGATCTGTTGGTTGAGCAGCGCCGAGAGCGTGTTGGTGATCAGGAAGGCGCTCAAGAATACCACCAGCAGCCCCAGCACAATCAGCACGCCGGAAATTGCCTCCACGTAGGTGCTGTTGGGGTGATCGTCGAGCCGGCGCAGCGATGAATTGAGCGTGGTGTAGCCGTTGCGGTCAAACTCCTGGATGGCGCGGTTGGCCACCTGCTGCAGGGCGCCCAGGTCGTTGGGCGCGGCGGCGGTCAGGTACACCTGGTTCAGCAGTTCGGGCATTTCCAACCAGTTCAGCGTATCCAGGCTCACAAAGCCCTGCGCCGGGGCAAAAAAGTAGCCGCCCCCGCCCGAGGCCGCGCCAATCGACAGGTCGTGCACCACGCTGGTCACGCGCAGCTTGCGCACGGTGCCAGATGGCAACTTGATTTCAACCTCATCCCCCAGCGCGGCGCGCGTATCGGCCAGCTTGTTGATCTCCAGGGCAATTTCGCGCCGGGCGGGCGGCCAGTTGCCCTGCCGCGGGGCCACCTGGTTGATCTGCATCGGGTCGATGTCGGCCACCGCCTGAATGCTGATCGGGATCCACGTGTCCGGGCCAGTGCGCAGGCGCACGTCCATAATCTGCACCCCCTGGGCCGCCGCCACCCCCGGTAAATGGCGCAGGCGCTCAATGAAATCGGGGTCAAAATTGTTCGCGCGGATGATGATATTGGCCGGGTTGATTTTGCGGTAGCTGGCGCGCATATCGGTCAGCAGCATGGCGTGACTGGTATGGATCATGCCCACCGCGAACAGGCCCACCGCGATCGAGGCGATCACCAGCAGCGAGCGCACCTTGTTGCTCCATAAATCGGCGAGCACTTTCTTCCAGCGCGGGCGGATCATCTGGAACTCGCTTGCGGCAGCGCCGCCGGCATTTGCAGGCGCGCCTGCTGCCCCAGCCGCAGCATCTGGGCGTGCGGCAGGTCTGGAAACGCGCGCGAAATTTCCTCCGGTACCAGCTCGCCGTCGGAAATAATCAGGCTGCGCTGCGTGCGGCGCGCCAGAATGGGGTCGTGCGTCACCATCAGGATGGTTTTGCGCTGCGCCACCAGTTCTTCAAACAGCAGCATCACATTTTCGGCGCTGCGCGAATCGAGGTTGCCGGTGGGCTCATCCGCGATCAGCACCGGCGGGTCGTTGGCCAGGGCGCGTGCAATCGCGGCGCTCTGCTGCTGCCCGCCCGAAACCGCCCCCGGCAGCTTATGCGCAAAAGCCTCCAGCCCCACCCGCGCCAGCAACTGCCGGGCGCGCGGCTCGCGCTCGGCCGGCGCATACAGGTTGGCCAGGTCCATCGGCAGCATCACATTTTCCAGCAGGCTCAACATCGGCATCAATTGAAAAAACTGGAACACAATCCCCAGGTTGTGCCCGCGCCACACCGCCATACGGCTTTCGGGCATGTGGTTCAGCAGCGTGCCCGCCACCTGCACCGTGCCGCCCGATGGGTGGTCGATGCCCGTGATCATGTTGGCCAGGGTCGATTTTCCGCTGCCCGAGCGCCCCACCACGCTGACAAACTCGCCCTGCATCAGATCCACCTGAATGCCTTTGAGCACCGCCACCTCGCCGCTGGCAGTTTTAAAGACCTTGCGCACGTCGCGCAGTTCAATCAGAGCGCGTCCGGCATCCCACTCAAACGCGGGCAGGCTGTAGCGCTTAGCCATGCTCGCCATCCTCCCGCACCTGCCCATCGCGAATATACAGCAGGCGTGAAGCGCGCTGCGCCAGCACCAGGTCGTGCGTCACCATCACCACCGTCTTGCCCTGCGCCGCCAGGCGCAGAAAGATCTCGAAGATCACTTCCGCCGTCACCGAATCCAGCCGCCCGGTGGGCTCATCTGCCACCAGGACGGGCGGATCGTTGGCCAGGGCGCGCGCAATCGCCACGCGCTGCTGCTGCCCGCCCGAAATTTCTGAAGGCAGTTTGCCCGCATGCGTTTCCAACTCCACCTGGCGCAGCAGCTCCAGCGCGCGCGCCCGGCTCTGGCGCGGACGGTAGCGCCCGCACAGGTCCATCGGCAGCATCACATTGTCCAGCAGGTTCAGGTTGGGCATCAGGTGGAAGGATTGGTAAATTACGCCCAGGTTGTGCCCGCGCCACAGCGCCCGGCGCGATTCGTTGAGCTGATGCACGTTCACCTGCCCCACCCACACCTCGCCGGCGCTCAGCGGGTCTGTGCCGGTGATCATATTCACCAGGGTGGTTTTCCCCGCGCCCGATTTGCCCGTGATCGCCACAAATTCGCCCGCCGCGATGCTTAAGTTCACCCCCTCCAGCACTGTAAAAGCGCCCGCCGCGGTGAGATACGCCTTGCTCACCTGCACCAGGCGGATTAGCGCGCTGGGCGGGTTGGAAGCGGTTGGAAGGGTGTGCGCAAAAGAATTCATCACAGAGATTGGGCTCGCTTGAGTTTCTCTATTGAACAATTCGTAGTAAAATGAACATTGTGTTCATATTCCAGCCTGTATTATATCCGCCGTGCTGCGCTTGTCAATCTTGAATTTGAATAGAATGTTCATAAATAAACACCTGTTCATAATTTTGGAAAGCCGATGAAACCCACCGATCGCCGTACCAACCGCACCCGCCGCCAACTGCGCGAAGCCCTGCTGGCGCTGATCCTGGAAAAAGGCTACGATACCCTCACGATTGAAGATATCACCCGCCAGGCCGACCTGGGGCGCACCACCTTTTACCTGCACTACAAGGATAAAGAAGAACTGCTGCTGGAAAGCATCGACACCCTGGCCGACGACCTCAAGGCCCAGATCGGGCTGGTCGAAGACCATGCCTTGCTTGCGCCCGGTGTGGCAACCCAACCGCCGGCGCTGGCCCCCGGCGCCGCGATTGAACTGGTCTTTCGCCATTCGGCTGAAAATGCCACCCTCTACCGCGTCATTCTCAACGGCGGCGCCGCCTCACGGGCCCTGCTGCGCCTGCAGGAGATCATCAGCGCCGCCGCCCAACTCTTTTTTATCCGGCGCATGCAGCCGGCCGCTCCCCCGCCGGAATTTCCGCCGGGGGTCATCCTGCATTATTTTGCCAGCTCGCTGCTGGGGTTGGTCAACTGGTGGCTGCAGGCCGATATGCCCTACCCGCCCGAAACCATGGCGCAGGCTTTCGTCAGCCTGTTTTTCGGCGGCGCCCAGCAGGTCATCGGTCTCCCCGCCTCCCAAAAGGCCGACTGAGCGCCGCTCTGATGAAATTCTCTTCCATTCATTAATTACGGAGGCATGGAGTACACGGAGAAAAAAAAACAATAAAAGCTGGGTCCGCATTGTTGAATCCCCAAAAGCGATTATTAAACTCCGTGACCTCCGTGAATCCGTGGTAAAGATCTTTATAAGGAAATGATTGGTTTTAGCCAATGATTGACCTCGCCCAATCCGAATCTGACCGCGCCAAAATTCGCGCCCTGCCCTGGTACCTGGCGCACGGCGCGCTGACCAGCATCTTCTTCCTATGGACCTTTGGTGGATCCGTATTCTTGCTTTTCCTGAGCGAGCTGGGCCTGCCCAAAGCGCAAATTGGCATCATGCTCTCGTTTTTCCCCTTCGCCGGCCTGGTGGCCCTGGTATTTGCCCCCTACGCCACGCGCATCGGGCGCAAATGGGTCTTTTTGGCCTGCTACGGCAGCCGCTACGTGGTCATCATCAACCTGCTCTTCCTGCCCTGGATTTTGGCCCAACTGGGCCAGGCAGCGGGGATTGCGTTTGTCTTTGCCATCATGCTGCTGGTGGCGCTGCTGCGTGCCATGGGCGAGACCGCCTATTATCCCTGGTGGCAGGAGTTTATCCCCAACAGCGTGCGCGGCTGGTACAGCGCGCTGGCCACATTCATCGGCACCCTGGCCTCCGCGGCGGCCCTGCTGGTGGCCGGGTTCGTGATCGACTCGGGCAGCGGGCTGTCCCGCTTTTTATGGCTGATCGGCATCGGCACGCTGATCGGCCTGTTGGGCATTATCGCCATGAAATGGGTGCCGGGCGGCGCGCCAGACCGCTCGGAGGGCGAAACCGCCGCCCACTTCAGCAACATGCGCGCCGCCCTGCGCAACCCCAACCTGGGCGCTTACCTTAAGGGCATGGGCGGGGTGATGTTGGGCAGCGTGCTGCTGACCAGCTTTTTGCCGCTCTACCTCAAAGAACAGATGAACCTGCCCGCCGGGACGGTGGTGGCCCTGGATATGGTGGTGATGGTGGGTGGCGCGCTGTCCAGCATCGTGTGGGGCTGGGCCGCGGATCGCATCGGCAGCCGGCCGGTGCTGATGTCTTCGCTGGCGATTGGCCTGCTGCTGCCGCTATGTTGGCTGTTTCTGCCCCGCCAGGCGCCCAACGCGCTGTGGTGGTGCGGCCTGCTTTACTTCATCTATGGCGTGATTGCCAACGGGTCGGCTATTGGTGCGGGCCGGCTTTTGTTCAATAGTGTCATCCCCCAGGAAAAGAACACCGCCTATACCGCCATCTACTACGCCTGGATGGGCCTCACCGGGGGCATTGCCCCGCTGCTGGCCGGCGCCATCCTCTCCTTCACCGCGGGCATGCAAACGCACATCGCCGGCGTGGCGATCGATGGCCAGACCCTGCTGTTCACCCTGGCATTCCTGCTGCTGGGCTACGGCCTGATCGAATACGGCCGCGTGGCCCCGGACGGCAGCTACACCACCCGCGCCGCGCTCCGGAAATTATGGCGGCGGGTTTTTTCGGGCGGCCGTTCGTAAAGGGTTGGGGATACCAGGAACATTTTGGCCGCACCACAGAGGTGCCGCGGTTATTATTTAGGGTAAGTTAAGGAGACAACAATGATCATTGATGCCGATTGTCACATTTCTTCTACCCGGTGGGACGGGCTGGCCATTACCGCCAGCGAATTGATCGATCAGATGGATCGCGCCGGCATCGACCGGGCGCTGATCTGGCTCAAACCGCCCTATGCCAAAGATATCGACTCGGAAAACAAGGCCGTCTATGAGGCCACCCAAGCCTTCCCCGGCCGGTTTATTCCCTTTGGCTGGGCCAACCCGCGTCTGGGCAAAGCGCATACTCTGGCCACCATCCAACGCTGCTTTGAGGAATACGGCTGCGCCGGGATCAAATTCAATGGCGCGCAGGATGATTACGTGATCGATGATGATACGGTGGCCATGCCGTATATTCGGGAGGCCGCCAAATACGGCAAGGTGATCGCCTTCCACATCGGCTCCGATTTTTACGAGAACACCCACCCCTACCGCCTGGGCAATATCGCCCGCCAGCTTCCAGAAACCCGCTTTTTGATGGTGCACATGGGCGGGGCAGCCCTGCCCCCGCTGGACCGCTCGGCAATTGAGGTGGGCCGGCAGTGCCCCAACGTACTGCTGATCGGCAGTGGCATCCCCGAACTGCCCATCTTGCGGGCCATCACCGCCCTGGGGGCCGGCCGCGTGGCCTTTGGCAGCGATTCACCCTTCCGCTTGATGCATGTGCAATTGGCTATGTACCGCGCCCTGCTTCGCGATTTCAATGAAGCAGACGTAGACAGGATCATGGGCGGCAATTTAGCCCGCTTTGTGGAAGGCAGCGACAATAATTTACTGCCTATCTTTTAAGCAAGTTATAATAGAATAACTTTCGAATTTCAGGATATTACTGGGCGCAAGCAAGCAGAAGAGGCGCTGAAGAAGAGTGAAGAATATTATCGAAGGCTGATCGACGGGTTGCCGGGCAAGGAGGATTTAACGATATGAGTCCAATTCGCTTGTCCAAGTTAGAATCGGCCGTTCGCATCGTGCTTGAGTTCAATCAGGCCTTCAACCGGCATGATGTCGCCGATATGATGCGGCTGATGAGCGCCGACTGCGTTTTCGAAAACACAGACCCCGCGCCCGACGGCACGCTGTACGCGGGCAAGGAAGCCGTGAATCTGTTCTGGCAACACTTCTTCCGCGAGTCGCCCCAGGCGCGCATCGAGATCGAAGAGATTTTTGGCCTGGGCGAGCGCTGCATCATGCGCTGGAGCTACACCTGGGTGGATCAGGCAGATCACACAGGGCATGTCCGCGGAGTCGACCTCTTCCGGGTGAGAAATGGCCTGATCAGTGAGAAGCTCTCTTACGTCAAGGGATAGATCGGATCAGTACCTTTGCCAAAATTAATTTTGTAGGGCAGGGCTTGTCCCTGCCCAATATCTGGCGGCGCGGGTTATTCTTTTTTGAAGAATTTCAACAACTCGTTGACCAATATGGCCGGCCAGACGAAGGCTTTGAAGAATCCGATGGCACGCTGCCGGAACGTGGTCGCCCGGCTGATGTAATACACCCATGCGCCAATCAGGCCCAATCCATAGACGGTCTCAGAAGAACCGCCCTGCACCTTCACGTTCGTTTTTTTGTCTGCTGGTTCGGTCGGGGTTGATTCAGTAGTCATTTTTTTCTCCTATTGAATGATCTACCCTATATACGCGCTTCATCGCTCGCGGTTGCGCGGGGGTTGTGCCCGCTACTCCGGCCCAAACGGAAAGGACTCGATCTCCGCCTCCACCTCTTTCATCAAGATGGAGATCTCACGGCGATCCCCCGCGTCCAGCGCCTCGGCACCGGGCAGGGCGCGTTCCACGGTCGTGCTAAAGACGCCGCGCCGTTTGAGCATATAGCGCATAAAGGGCAAATTCTCTCGCAAAATCAGCGGCAGCAGGCGGGTGTGCAGGGCGCGCGCGCGGGCTTCATCGCCGGTCCACCAAATTTCCATGCATTTGGCCAGCAAATCAGCGATCTCGCAGGCCGGCATACAGCCGTCCGCGCCCCGGCTCAGTTCTTCCGGCAAAAACTTGCCGCCAAAGCCGCCAAAGATGGTCTTCACCCGCTCCCCCAGCAGTTCGCGGATTTCGGCGATATGCCGCGGCCCGGGCGGGCGTTCTTCCTTAATGTATTCAATTTGCGGCACCGCTTCCACCAGCCGCGCCACCTGCGCGCTGCTCAGGGGGGCATACGTCGCCGCGTTTTGCAGGATGATCGGGCCATCGAATACCTCAGCCATGCGCCGGTACAGTTGCAGGGCAATCGTCATATCGCTGCGGGCGGGCGGCATGGCGATCACGGCATCCGCGCCGGCTTGCTGCGCGGCCTGCGCAAACAGCACCACCTGCGGCACCGACAACCCGGAGCAGCCGAAAACCACCGGCAGCCGGCCATTGACGCTTTCCAGCACCGCGCCCAGGTTGCATATGCGTTCTCTTTCACCCAGCAGGTGAAACTCGCCCACCATCACCGGCCACACAATCCCATGCTGGCCGCTGCGGCAGCAAAAATCCGCCGCGGCGCGCAGATCGGGCGTATAAATTTCAAAATCTTCTGCATAAGGGGTGGGCAGCAAGCCAAACACCCCTTTCAAATGCTCAAAGCGTGTCAAATCCGGCCATCCCTCCACCCCATCAAACGGGGTTCAGACATCCCCTTATTTCTGCCGGAATGCGCCCTCAACCAGGTGCTGGTTGAACATTCCGCTGGTTTTGCCCTCGGTGGCATACTGGTAAACCGCGGCGGTGTAAATTCCGTGCAGCGCGGATTGCAGCAGCATCATCAGGATGATCGCCAGGGTGAATACCACCCCCGTCAGGATCATCAAGGCAGCCGATTCGAGTGAGGCGAACACTACGAACACTGCCACGCCGATCAGGATCAGGCCAAAGACCACCAGGCCAAAAATGGCGCTGATGCCAAAGTTGCCCACGATTTGTTCGCCCCAGGTGCGCTTGAGCAGGTTGGTGCTGCGCTTGATGGCATCAATCGGACCCACGTTTTCCACGGCCAGCACCGGCACCACCAGGAAGGTGGCAATATTCCAGGCCAGGCCAAACAGGCTGGTGATAAACCGGCCGATGACCCCGCCGCGCTGCGAAATAATGCGCAGGATCATGCCCACGGTGGCAGAGATCAGCGCGTAGCCCAGAATGACCCCAAAGCGGCTGGTGGCGATGCGAATGCCATCGCTGACGGTGGGATCGCCGCCCTTCAGGCGCATCATGGCGGCGCCGACCAGGGCCGTGTTGGCGAAAAAGATGACGGTGTATTGCACGAGATAGAACGCGAACAGCACGATGAAGCCCAGTACCTCGCCACCACCGGCGAAGATCGAATCGAATGCGCTGGCGGCAATCATGGGCAAAATGAAGGTCAGGGTCACGATCACCACGCCGATGGAAGCGATGATCGGAAAGATCATCAATTCCTTATCGGCCTGCAAAACGCGCAGACTTTCTTTGACCAGTTCCCAACTTTTGGATATCTTTTCAAACATGACGCTGTCTCCTGTGGATAACGGGGGTGCCCGGATGTTTCAAACTATTATATATTAACCGTGACCACCCATCCCCCGCTTTTGCAAAGAAAAATAGGGGGATGGGTGACCATGCAGGATATTTTCAGCCGTTACCAGGCCGCCTTATGCCGCCCGGCATCCGGCCGGTGAACGGGCCAACCCTGTCTCTGAGAGTAGCGCCGGATCTCAGCGCAATGCGCGCCAGACCAGCCCCAGGGTGCGCAGTGCATCCAACTGGTGCACGGTACTGGCTGTTTGGGTCAGATGCATTTTATCGGGCATCAGGCCTTCGTCAGGCAGATAATTCACCGAGGCCCAGAAATTCCACATCGGCAGCCTGTATTGGGCCGCCAGTAATGCTAAATTTCGGTTGACGTGCTCATCCAGTTCCAGGTTGTCGGCCTTTGTAACGATCACAGGCACAGCGCCGGTCGCGAGCACCTTTTGGATAATGGTGCTCAAGTAATCATAATTGCGCTTTTCGGGTTCGAAGTGCGTTCCGGTGTGAATGAGGACGATGCTGGGCCGGTGAACACGGAGTTCACAGTCCACCGGGGTTTCGCCGCTATTACATTTGCCCTCTTTGTTGTCATTCCAGGGCGCGTATAACAATGAACCGGCCGAAGAACCGCTTTTGGCGGCGGGGTTGTAGCGAGAAAAGGATCCTTGAAATTGCGCCACAATTTCCTCAAGCTCGGTTGCCATGGTTTCCACCAGGCCGGGGCTGGTGTCGAATACGCCCAAAAAAGCCTCGGCTTCACTCTGGCAGTCTCCGAAAACCGAAAAAGCATTTATGTCTATACTGCCGCTGGCTAACGCCTGCTGGTAAAGCTGGCGCATTTCTGCCGAGACGGTGGGCATCACCGGCCATTGCTTCCACGTTTCCGGGGAGCGCATGGGAATCGCAGTGAGGGTAATGGTGGCAGTGGGCAGCGGCGTGGATACGAGGGTTAGGGTCGGGCTGGGGCCGCGGGTGAAGATTATCGTAGGCGTCACCAAAACTGTGGCGCTGGGATTGGGCAGGGTGGCTGGCAAGCTGGTAGCCGGAAGCGCGCCCGTCCCACCAATTCCAGCTTGACCACTGCCCATGTCTTTCAAGGTTGGCGTCAAGAGACGTGCATCCCGGGTGGGCGCTGGTAATGCATTGTCAAAAGCATGCGATGCCAGTTGGGTAAGCGCGAGCGCCAATAACAATAGCATCAGTACCCCAAGGATCATCAGCCCGGGCTTCATTATCTGGTTCATGGTTGTTTCCTCAACGTTGCCCATTGCAAGGGCAATCGATCTGGCCCTCGCAGCATAATTATGGATTCCCTAAAGTCGCGGATGCCCCCTCAGAATACCCGCAAACCTGCCAACTGGCATCGCGAGAGACTAACTTATAAACGCGCCGGGATAAATCTACTTCCTGATTCTCATTGCCGTAGCCTAATAAAATTTTCCCCTGGCAGGTCACCTGCGCCTCATCCGCCTGCATGGTTATAGCACGACAGGCGAGGTCGGTCAGTTTAAGTTCCAGACCCTGATAGGCATCGAACTCGAGAAAGGCCTGGCTTTCCCAATCTGTACAGATGCTGTGAGTATAATCGCTCTCGTTTTTACTGGTGAGTGCCACAAAGTATTTTTGGAGTGCCTGCACCGCGGCGGCAGGATCCGGCGTCGCGTCTGGTGCGCAGGCAGCCAACAAGAGGGTGCTGAAAAGATATAAAGCGGAGATGCCCACACGAAAAGAATGCACGATCTGTGCTCCTCGGTAATTTAAATCTACTACAAGTGTTAAAGATAACACATCTTTGCAAGTAGATTGATAAATAAAATATACAATATGTATATTATGTTTATATTAATTCTAACAAATGTAGAGTCGATATTTCTAAGAATGTTTTAATTTTCAGGGTTTTAGCATGCAAAACAGGAATATTTGTATAAAGGTCAAACCGTGAAGGGTGAAAACCCCGGCTTTTCATGTACAATTGGAGCGCAACCAAGGAGGCAAACCCATGAAATTAAGACCCGACACCGGCTTAAGCTTTGATGATGTGCTGCTCGTCCCCAAACGCTCCACGGCGCGCAGCCGCAAAGACGTGAGCACCCGCACCCGCCTGGCCGCCGGCATCGAGCTGGCCATCCCCGTGATCTCCGCCAATATGGATACGGTCACCGAAAGTCGCATGGCGATAGCCATGGCGCAGCAAGGCGGGCTGGGCATTCTGCACCGCTTCATGACGCTGGAGCGCCTGGTGGAACTGGTGCGCCGCGTGAAGCGCGCCGAGAATGGGGTGGTCGAAACCCCGGTCACCCTGCCGCTGGCGGCCAGTGTGGATCAGGCGCGCCAGAAGATGGTTGAAGCCGAGGTGGGCGGGCTGATGGTGACGGATGAGCACGGCGTGCTGCTGGGTGTGGTGACCACGCGCGATGTGCTGCTCGCGCCGGATGGCGCCGCGCCGGTTTCCAGCGTGATGACCCCGCGCGAGCGCATGGTGGTGGGCCAGAGCCATGCCAGCATGGAGCAGGCGCGCGCGGCGCTGCACGAGCACCGCGTGGAAAAACTTCCGCTGGTGGATGAACAGGGCTGCCTGGTGGGGCTGATCACCACCCAGGATATCGTCAAGATCCAGAAGCATCCCTTTGCCACCAAAGATGGGCGCGGGCGCCTGATGGTGGGGGTGGCGCTGGGCGTGCGCCCGGAGGATATGGCGCGCGCCGCCGCCTGCGTGGAGGCCGGCGCCGATGTGCTGGTGGTGGATATTGCCCATGGCCATTCGAACCATACCCTGGAAATGGTGGCACGCTTGAAAAAAGCCTTCCCGGCTGTGCCGCTGATTGCCGGCAATGTGGCCACCGCCCCGGGCGTGCGCGACCTGGCCGCCGCCGGCGCCGACGCGGTGAAGGTGGGGGTGGGCTCAGGTTCCATTTGCATCACGCGCGTGGTCACCGGTTTCGGTGTTCCCCAGCTCAGCGCCATTTCGGACTGCGCCGAAGCCGGGCACGCATTGAATATCCCCATTGTCGCGGATGGCGGGGTGCGCAATTCGGGCGACCTGACCAAGGCGCTGGCGGCCGGCGCTGCCACTGCCATGATCGGCTCGATGCTGGCCGGCACCGACGAAAGCCCGGGCGCACCCATTGTGCGCGATGGGCGGCGCTTCAAGGTGGTGCGCGGTATGGCCTCGCTCACCGCCAATATCGACCGCCGCGCCATTGATCAGGGCCAGGTGGCCGATGAAGAATGGGCCGATGTTGTGCCCGAAGGCGTGGAAGCCATGGTACCCTACCGCGGCGCGGTCAGCGATATTTTGCACCAGTTGGTGGGTGGGCTGCGCTCTGGTCTCAGCTACGCCGGGGCCAAAGATATTGTCGACCTGTGGGAGAAAGCCGAATTCATCCGCATCACCTCGGGCGGCTTGCGCGAATCGGCCGCGCATGATGTGATCACCGGGTAGAGCGGAACGCATGCCCTCAACCAATTTTTGGACGCAGTTGGAAGCATTGGTGGCCGGCTCACGCCTGGTGATCGACCGCCCGCGCCATTCGCGCCACCCGCGCTATCCGGATTTAATCTACCCCTACGATTACGGCTACCTGGAAAACACCACCGCCGCGGATGGCGGCGGGATCGATGTGTGGTTGGGCAGCCTGCCCGAGCGCCGGCTGGAGGCTGTCATCTGCACGGTAGATGGCGTCCGGCGCGATGCCGAGCTCAAACTGCTGCTGGGCTGCACCCCAGCCGAGGCGCAGCAAATATTACGCTTCCACAACGCCGGCAGCCAGGCCGGCCTGCTGGTGGAGCGGTAAAGAACCCCCCCCCCGTCAGCGGGGAGGGAGAAAAAACTTGGTGCTTTTTGCCCGTTTGCGGCAAAAAGCACCAAATTGAGTATCTTCTCAATAATTGATACTGTTGGCGAACTCATAAACCCTCCATCCCCCGGCCCCTGCCAAAATGGGAGGAAGGGGAGCAAAAGTAAGCCATTTTTGGGCGGCACGCCGACCAAAAATGGCAAAAAAAATATCCTCCTCGCCCTTTGAGGGCGGGGCCGGGGGTGGGTGAGAAATTTTGCTCACCCAAACGCCAGTTATTGGAGAGAAAAGCGACTTTTTTAAAAGATGAGGGTAATGATTAGCCCTGAAGGGAAGGGGGAGCAGACAGAGGTTTGCGGAGATTTTGCCCCGTTGCGGGGCAAAATCTCCGCTTATTTCTTTCTCCCCTCCCCATTTTGGGGAGGGGCCGGGGGTGGGGTAGAATT
>Ga0105047_10011588_pt1 | contig 14287 bp, 10 predicted proteins | sample MAT04_FD_78384 | JGI IMG/M metagenome (GOLD analysis project Ga0105047, IMG submission 78384) | Freshwater microbial communities from Lake Fryxell liftoff mats and glacier meltwater in Antarctica - MAT-04 (megahit assembly) | ecosystem: Environmental > Aquatic > Freshwater > Ice > Liftoff... | reverse complement strand
TGGTCCCCAGGAAATTTTGAGCCAAGTGCTGCCCGATGGCGTCTATCAATGGACCATCACGGCAACCGAGCCGGGGCAGGAAAGCCAGCAAGTTACTGGCTCGATTACCCTGGCGGATGGCGATACAACCATGCCAGAACTGCACAATTTTGTGGTCGTGCCCGAGGTCTTCAAACCCAATCAGGATGGTCTGCGCGACGATTGGGTGAGCATCAGCTACCATTTGACCAAAGATGTCGAGTCACAGGTGCTCTATGTGGTTGATCCCGCCAACCCGACGCTGAAATATTTTATTGCACCGAACCCAGGTCTTTCCAAGCCCAATGAAGAAGGCTACAAAGCATATCGCTATGAAGGGGATGTCGACAATAATGCCGAACCGCCTCCCGATGGCACCTATCAAATTGTCGGCGAGGCGCGTGACAAAGCGGGGAACGCGGTGCGTGTGGTGCGTGAACTGACGATTGCCGAAGGTGGCAAACCGCGCGCCGAGGTCACTGGTGGCGAGATCTTTTGGTATACAGAGGTGAATGGGCGGCGCGTGGAGGAAGCCAATCGGCTCATGGTGCTGACGCTGGGACAGAAACTCTGTTTTGAAGCGTATGTCTATAACGATGGCGTCACGCCAATTCGCACCGACGGTCCCTGGCCTGGGCAAACCTACAAATTTACCGAAAACCGCAACACCGTTGCGCTGCGCCACATGGCAGAGACGATCAGTGCCCAATTTCCCAAAGGCAATGGCGCGTGGCTGCAACAGGCTGGGACATGGCGCTTTGGCATCAACTATGAATCCGCCGGTCTGGATTTCCCCTTTCGTTGGGCGATTGGTCGGCAAGAAGATTTGGAATTGCGCGTGATCGATGGCTATGAGCAGTGGTATCTCTTGCCGGGCAAAAGTGGGATGGTGCAAGGCTGCATCGAGTTTGATGTGGCCCCCGCGCTGAATACTAATATTTGGTGGGGCGGTTTAATTCACGAGTCGGTGGCTACCGTCAGTAACGATATCGACCGAATTACCGTTCAAGTGGAGTCACCTACGGAAGCAACCCCATGAGACTAGCGGTCGTCATTCTCAGTTATAACACACGCGATCTGTTGCGCCAGTCGATCGAGAGCGTACTGACTTCCGCGGCGCTGACTGCGGATCGATTGACGGTGGACATCGTCGTGGTGGATAACGCCAGCCATGATGGCAGCCCGGCCATGGTTGCTGCCGAATTTCCCCAGGTCTATTTAGTGGTGTCAGACAAAAATCTGGGCTACACCGGCGGCAATAACCTGGGCATGGCGCAGCTTGGGTTTGATACGGCATCGCGTCCCAATTTGCGCGATCTCACACCCGAGCGTTTTTTGACTGACCTGCCCGATTTCGTGTTACTGCTCAATTCGGATGCAGAAATCATGGGCGATGCCCTGTGGCAGATGGCGCACTTTTTGGACCAATATCCAGGGGCAGGTGCCTGTGGTGCCCATTTACGCTACGGCAGTGGGGCCTTTCAGCATGGCGCATTTGCCTTTCCCAATCTCTTCCAGGTAGCCCTTGATTTCTTTCCTTTGACCGGTGTACCTGGTGTACATCGCCTGCACAACAGCCTGTTGAATGGGCGCTATCCCCATTTTCTGTGGGAGGACGAGCAACCCTTTCCGGTGGATTTTGTTTTGGGGGCCGCGTTTATGGTGCGGCGCGAAGTCATCTTGCAAGTAGGTGGCCTGGATGATGCTTTCTTTATGTATTGCGAAGAGATGGACTGGTGTTTACGTATGGAAGAGGCCGGTTGGGACATCTTTGCTTTGCCGACCGCCTATGTAACGCATCATGAAGCGCAGAGCAGCAAACAGGTGCGCTGGCCAGCTTATATTCAGCTTTGGCGCAGTCGCTTTCGCTTCTATACCAAACATGCCCATCTCTATCCGCGCCGTCATCTGCAGTGGGTGCGAACTGTCGCACGGCTGGGGCTGTGGTGGCGGCGACGCTTGGCACACCAGCGTTTTGCGACGGGCGAGATCAACGGCGTACAACTGGCCGAAGAATTAGCTGCCTATGCGTTGCTACAACGATTATAAAAGGCGACTCTTTTGATACAACTGGCCGCAGTGATTCTCACCAAAAATGAAGCAACCCATATTGCAGATTGTATTGCCGCGGTGCGCCCCTGGGTGGATCAGGTGATCGTGTGGGATGCGGTGAGTAGCGACACGACCTGTGAACTGGCGCGGGCCGCCGGGGTGCTGGTGGTGCAACGACCCTGGGATAATTTTGCGGCCCAACGCCAAGCGGTCTTGGATACCGTTGCTGCACAGTGGATTCTCTTTGTTGATGCCGATGAACGGGTGACGCCAGACCTAGGCGCAGAGATACGAAACGCGCTTCAAGACGACACGATCAATGGCTACTGGATTCCACGGCGTAATTTCATTGTGGGCCACGAGATGCGCGGCGGTGGTTATTTTCCCGATTATCAACTGCGGTTGCTACGGCGCGGCGCGGCGCGCTATGATGGGTATCGGGCCGTGCACGAGACGGTGAATGTTGGCGGGGCCGAGGGCTGGTTACAGTCGCCTCTCATTCATTTCAATTATCAGGATTGGGCACAGTTTCATCGCAAACAGCGCTTTTATGCAGCGTACGAAGCGCATATTTTGCTACAAAGCCACATCTATCCGCGGCCCCATAACTTTGTGCTCCAGCCGTTGCGCGAATTTCGGCGGCGCTTTATTACCTTGGCTGGCTGGCGCGATGGTTGGGCGGGGCTGCATTTGGCATTCTGGCTGGCCTGGTACTATGGATTTATGCCGTATTGGTTGGCTCTAGCTCCGTCGGCAGAGTAAAGTAGAATTTGCTGCCGTGGCCCAACTGGCTTTCGACGCCCACTTTGCCACCCAACCGTTCCACAATGCGCCGCACAATCGATAGTCCCAGGCCATGCCCGGTTTGGTAATCACTGGCGGTTAATTTCGAGAGCGGTGTAAAGAGCTTCTCTGGCTGGTCAATACTAAAGCCTGCGCCATTGTCTTTAACCCAGAAGCAGACGCGCTTGTTGTCCAACAGATCATAGCCCAATTCAAGTTTGGGTGGGCGACCCCCATATTTTAGGCCATTGCTTAAATAGTTATACCACACCTCTTCCAACCACGGGCCATAGCCATACACAGTTGGCCAACTCGCCGGCAGCGTGATATCGCCACCATATTCCTTGATCATAAATTCAATGCGTTTGAGCGTTTCGGCGACGATGAAATCCATATTGATTTCATCGATTTCAATTTCTTTGGTGCCGCGCACAACGGCCAACAGAAGTAAGGCTTCAATGATATGCCCCATCTTTTTGCCATGCTCAATAATAATATTGAGATATTGTTTTGTCTCATCGAGTGGCATGGTCGGAAATAGGTCATACAACATATCGGCAAACCCAACGACAAGCGTGAGCGGGTTTTTTAGATCGTGGGCGACGGTGTGGGCAAAGGCGTCAAGCTCTTCGTTGCGTGCTTGTAATTCATCGCGGTGCTGGCGGATATCTTTCATCAGGCGCGCATTTTCAATTGCAATCGCTGCCGATGCTGCCAGGGTTTCGGCGATGACACAGTCGCTTTCATTAAACTGTCCATAGCGTTTGTTGACCAATTCCAAAACACCAATCGTCGTATTGTGTGCTTGTAATGGCACTGCCAACAAAGATTGAGTTTCAAAACCGGTGCTGTTGTCCACCTCGCGCGTAAAGCGCGCATCGGTATTGACATTACCTGTTTGCGCGCTTTTTCCATGCTGTGCTACCCAACCGGCAATTCCTTGCCCAGGTTTTAGCTGCAGAATATTGTTGGGCGTAATGTTCTGCCCGTGGGAATAGATGCCGACACAGATCAGCGAATTCGAGTGCGTTTTATCCCAAAGCCAAACCGAGCTGCCTTCGGTATCGAGCAATTCACTGATCGTGCGCACCAATTGCTGAATCACTTGCTCCAAATCAAGCGTAGAGGTGAGGAGTTGCGCCACACGGTTTAACAGCAGCAGCTTACGATTATTTTGTTGCAACTCTTCTAAGGTCTTGTCGCGTTCGAGTTCGAGTTTGCGTTTATCCAGCGTCTGGCGCACAACTGCAGGCAATAACTGCAAATATTCATTGTGCACGCCTTTGACAACATAATCGCTGGCGCCTAACTTCATTGCTTCGACAGCGGTTTTTGTATCATTTTGTGCCGTAATCATGATGACGGGGGGTGTCGAACGGCGTTCGGTCAGCACTTGCAGAATATCCAATCCACTGCGATCTGGGATATTTTGGTCGAGTGCAACCAATTCATATTCGTTGCGCTCAATCATGGCAAGCCCTTCGGAACCGCTCTTCGCCAAATCAACGATGTAGCCTTCTTGCTGCAACTTGATCTGAAAAAGGCGCGCCGCGGTATGATTGTCTTCTACATATAAAATTCTTTGCGGCTCCAAGGGCTAATTCCTATCCATCGTCATAAAACAGGTTACAAGCAAGCTACAGGCTATCTGCAATCATTTGCCCGGGAAGCAGGATGACTACGGATATGCATAGGCGATCTGCCTAAGGCTAAAATCCAATTCTTATGATTGGAGAACACTGCTAATGCCATCCACGCGCGCGATGCGAATCAAGTTTTGAGTTACTTGTTCAAATGTATCGTCGTGGCTAATCACAAAGAGCTGGCGAAAGCCGCGCACATCTAGAATCTGGCGCGCAAGTGAATCACGCCGTGTTTCATCCAAATTCGTCGTAGGTTCATCGAAAAATGCTATATCAATATTACTCATTTCGCGTAATAGTGCCAAACGCAGGGCTAACGCCGCGCTCATTTGTTCGCCGCCAGAAAGCTGGGCAAATTGACGTTCTCGCCCATCTACCTCGAGCATGAGGCCGTAATCCTCGCCCCAACGCAAATGCCGCGTGTGATCTTGCATAATCTCGCTAAAGATTTGGGCGGCGCCGTCGCTGATCTGTTTAATGAGTGCTTTGGTAATATAGGGGCCAGCTTGCCGCAACAGCGTACGCAGGGTTTCCAACGTGGCAATTTTTTCGTTCAGTTGGGCTACCTGGCTGCGCACCGTCACAAGCTTGGTGGACTGGCTTTGGAGTTCTGCCCATTCGGTTTGTGCACGGCTTTGCTCTTTTTGCAACATGTTGATCTCGGTCTGTAAGCCGCCTTGCTGGTTGCGCAGCGTCTGCTCGGTTGTGACCAGGGTTGCATAATGTGTTTGATCAAATTGGGCCTGAGCCGCAGCCAATGTCGCAGTTAGTTGGGTAAGATTCTGGGCCGCTGTTGCTTGTACGGTTTGCAGACGTGCCACATCGGCGGCGCGGGCCGTCTGAGTTTCGGCAATGCGTTGATGGACCAACACGGCTTGATACGCAGCCAGATTCTCGGTCAGCGTTTGGGTCACGCGGGCCAATTCTGCATCCAATTGTTGATAGGTTGCCAACGCTTGTTGCGCATCGACCAGTTGGGTGCGTACCCCTGCCAGCGTTGCGGCGAGTTGACTTTGCTGTTGCATCAACCCAGGCCGCCGTTCAACCGTGGCCGCTGCAATCGCTGTGCGCTGGCGTGGATTGCCAAGCGTACTCAACTGTGTCTTCAGCGTTTCTACCTGGGCCGGCGCACTGGCTAACTGCTCAACGCGTTCCTGGCTGCTGACCAGCAATTGCTCGGCGGCGGCTAATTCCTGCTCGACGCGTCTCTGTTCGTCGGCCCGCGGCAAGCTGCGCAATCGTTGTTCGATCTGCTTTAGGGTGTCCTGCTGTGTCTGTAATCCCTGCTCATCTAGCTTGATCTGTTGCTGCTGCGTTTTATATTGCGTCCGTAAGCCATTCAAGCGTGCTTCGTTGCGCTGCAAAAGTTGTCTGCGATCCGCATCGGAGAGCGGTTGTTCACAAACGGGACAGTGCGCCACAGCCACTTGTTCCAGTACCGTGCTTTGCTCTTTTGCGGCGTCAGCTTCCACTTTGTAGCGGGCCAAGGCCTCTTTATTGCCATCGATCAGCACACGCAACGTTTCGAGGCTTGTCTCGGCTGCGCGGCGTGCCGATTCATGCTGATCTGCCTCGGCTAGCTGCGTACGGAGCAATGCGCCGCGTTCTTGTAGGCGTTGGCACTCGGCCTGTTGGCGAGCCAGTTGGGCGCGTGCATCTTCCAGGCGCGTGCTCTGTTGTTGCGCCAGCGCCAGCGCATTCTCTACCTGATTTTGTTCTTCCACGGCAGCCGCCAGCGTTTGGATCAATGTTTCGGCGGTGGCCACGGCTTCAAGCTCACGCTCCACAGTTTGGGCTTCGGTTTCTGTGGTGCTATTTTGCTTTTCCAGGGCGGCTACGTGCCGTTCTTGTTGCTGGCGGGCCCGCTGTTGTGCTTCCAATTGCTGTTGCGCTGTCTGCATTTGCAAATAGAGCGCATGACCCGCTTGGTTAGCTTGCACAATCGCGTGGGCTTGGCTGGCTTCGCTGTAGGCCTGCTCGGCACTTTGGACTTGTTCGGCAAGGGTGGCAACCTGTTGCGCGGCCTGCTGATACTGATGCTGGAGCTTGACCACCTGCTGTTGTAGGGTTTCCTGCGCTATCCGGTCCGCGGTGACGGTTTGAAGCTGTGTCGTCACCAATGCCGTCTGAGTTTGGGCGGTGGCTAGGGCTGTGCTGCGTTGGGCGATGGCCGCTTCGATTGTGGGTAATGCTTCTAGCCGTGTCTCTAAGCGCGCAATATCCACGTCCAGGCTTTGCTGTTGCCCTTTCAGCGCGTTGAGTGGTAGGAGCAACTTGTCAAATGCCTGTTTGTACTCTTCGACCTGTAGCAGCGGATCGAAAATCGTTTTGCGTTGGGCCGGGGTCTGTAAAAAAGCCGCCGTAAAGGTACCCTGTGGTACACCAACGGCGTCGCTAAAGAGGCGCGCTAGATCCGCGTTGGGGTCCACGCCCATGTGCCGCCGTAAAAAGTCGGTGACGTCGGTTTTGCCTTCACACAGTTTGATGCCTAACTCTGGATCATGGACAACGTACTGATTGCTGGCCCCACAGCGGCGCGTCACTTGATAGGGGCGTTCGTCCAAATTGCTGACGAATGTCACCATGACCGTGGCACTCTTGGCTCCCTCGCGCACAAAATCGCTATGCTTATAGCCATTCAGCGAATCGAAAAGCACAAAACCGATGGCTTCGAGAATTGTGCTCTTGCCCGCGCCATTGTGGCCTACGATCGCATTGACACCATCGGTAAAGCCAATGTGGGCTGTGTGATAGCTTTTGGTATTTTCCAACTCAAGCGAAACAATACGCATGCAAGGTATAGATTCTCTGTTCGTTATCTGTTATCGGTCATTGACTTTTATCAGCAAAGTCAATGGTCATTGACGTTACGGCTAGCTGAATCAGTGACGCATGAGTCATTGTGAATGACGATTATTTATTGATTTCTTTCACCCGATGGTCCAACTCGGTCAAAATTGCATCGGCATCGGCCCCATTCAATGCCATTTGTTTCAGCATTACCGTGAGTGCTGCCCATTGGTCACTGTGTGGGCGATAACGCACATCGCGATCCAGTAGATCGGTGAGGACCTTGTGCTCTAACTCTGCACGACTAAGCAATTCAGTACTTTCCACACCCATCTCGACCGTGCGCGTAAAATTTTTGACCAGGCCGACCAATGGATTGAAGGTTTCTTGGACCATTTTTTCGAACGCATCCAGATCCAGTGCGCTGCGTTCAAAGGGTAGCACGCCGGTAAATTGCAATTCAACCACGGGCCGTTGTGCTGCGGTCAGCCGTTGGATCCCTAGATCGCGCGCCTTACGCTGTAGAAACTCGCGGGCATGTTCGTACAGCTCTGCCGGTGACTGCATGAGATCGGTTTTGATACTCAGCCGGTGAAAGGTGCGGCGTGGATTGGCATGGAGCGTAGCACTGTGCTTGCTGCTTTCGGCCTCGGTACAAGCGGTATCGACATTGACCAAAAAGTAGCCACGTTCTTCCCAAATGGCTTCGGTAACGCTGCAACTTTCTGGGCTACCTGGATTATAGATCCAGTTGTCAAATGAATAAGGCTTGTGAATGTGACCAAGCGCCAAATAATCTACATGGGGACGCAGCACTGACCATTGGCGATGACTCAAGCCCCCTTGATCGGGCAAGACGCCTTCTACCCCGGCATGGGCCATGAAAATTGTATAATCGATGCCCTCCTTGGGATACTGAGCCAAGGCGTTGGCATACGTTTCGATGGCCGTAGCCGTGCCTGCGCCCACATAGCGCAAACCATGCACGCGTACACCCGCCACGGGTTCATAGTAGGAGCCCCGCCGATTGGCATAGGGCGACAATTGCACTTCACCATTGACAAAGGGGGCATCGAGTAAGATCAATAATTCGCGTACCGCCAGAAATTCTAGCCATCCCACTTGTTCGGTAAAATAGGCGCGTTCATGGTTGCCCTCTACTGCCAAACAAGGAATCCCGCGCGCCTTGAGCTTTTCCAGGCCGTGCATGGCTTGATTGAGCGTGCGCGCATCCAAGGCGCGCTTCTCAAAAAGATCGCCAGCCAGCACCACAAAATCGACTTGCGCTTGAATCGCCGCCTCGATAATGTGCACAAAGGCGCGGCCAAAGTCGTTATAGCGTTCTTTGTTGTTATACTGTAACTTGCCCAAATGGCAATCGGCCAGGTGTAAAAAGCGTGCTTGCATAGCACGAATCCTCTGTCATGCTATCTGGTACGATGGATCAATCTTCGCTAAGAAAGAGACTTAGCAGCGTGCTCACAATGCCGATCACAATGCCGCCGAGCAGGGCCGACCAAAAGTCTGCCACATGAAAACGCTCCGGGCCACTCAAGGCGCTTGTCAGCAATAACATGAGCGCATTCACGATGAAGGTAAAAAGACCCAACGTAATCACATAGAAAGGGCAGGTGAAGAAGTCGATCACGGGCTTGATCAGCGCATTGATTAGCCCAAAAATTACGGCGACCAGCAGCAAGCTCCCAATATCACTGGTCAGGGTAATGCCCGGCACCAAATAACTGGCTACCCACAGGGCAACCGCGTTGATGACTAAACGAATTAACAGATTAGGCATGATAAACTCATTTTCTATATTTTGCGGCGCATCGTTAACAGTGTCTGTTGTTCCTGAAAGCCATAGCGTCTGGCACAGGCGAGCGCTGCCGTATGATGTGTGCTCAAGGTTAGCGCAATCGGCCAGCGTGGATACTCTTGCAGTGTAGCCAACGCCCAGCGCATCAGGGTCTCTTCATGTTGGCCATGCAAACTGGGCTGTACCCAAAGCTGCAATTGATGGGTGCCGCGCCAGCGTGCTGCGGTCAAGATCACAGCGGCATCAAAGCGTCGTGTGGTTTGGATGCAACGACGATAGATCTGGTTGCAGCCAAGCGTGCGCCAGAACCATTCACCGACCATCTGCTCCAGGGTGATCTGATAGTCGGTGCGCCGTGGGGGACGCCACCAGAGCATCTGCCCACTTTGCTGATTGCTCACCAACTCATATAGTGCTTGCCATTGATCAGCCGTAAACGAATAAAAATTGCTAATCCGCGCTGGTGCATCCAACTTGGGCAGACGTTGCAATGTGAAATCAACGCTGCCACCCACTTCTTCAAAGTCAAGTTGTTCATAGAGATGGCGCGCAATGGCATTTTTTGCATAGACTTGAAGCACTGCCCATTCACCGCCACTCTCGGTAATGTATTCCAGCGCCTTGCTCATGAGCAGGTGCGAAATCCCCTGCCCACGATAGGCCGGGGCTACAGCCACATTGGCAATTTGCCAACGATTGCCCATCGCATCCGCTTTTTGCACCGTTACATTGCCGACAACTTTGCCTTCTTCAAGCCAGACAAACCCACCAAACAGATCATTGAATTCGCCAGTGCTGCGATTTAGTAACTTGAGCAAAGCGCCAACATGGCTCATAATGCGCATTTCGCGCAGGGCCGCATTGCCCCGTGAATCCAGTTCATGGGCAAAGGCGTCGGCAATCAACTCGGCAACGGGGCGCAGATCGCTGCCAATATCAAACGCGCGGATACCGCATTCAAGACGCTTGGTAAGTCGGCTTGTAGCAGCTTGAAAAGTGGCCATTGGATCTAGTCCTGAGTCTCTACTCGATACTCTCTAGTAAATCCGTGATCGACGACTTCAACAGGCTCAGTCGCCGTCGGCCGGTGAGCCTGTTGAACCGTATATACTGCAGTTGCACGCTTTACGCAGCCACGCGTACAAGCGCAGGGCGTAGGACACGCGCTTTATATGCATAGCCCGTGCGTAATGTCTGGATAATGTGGCCACTTTCGACGGTTTCACTCGGTTCGCTAGAAACAGCTTCGTGGTGGCTCGGATCAAAGGGGCCTTCTTTGGGCATCGCCGTCACTCCTTGATCTTCTAACAATTGGGCTAATTTTTTCTGGATCTGGCGCAACCCACCCAGCCAAGCCTCACCGTGCGCTTCAACCTCTGCCGGTATATTTTGAAAAGCTAAATCGAGATCGTCAATCGCGGGTAACAGCCGTTGCACGATATACGCGCTGGCGCGTTCGATTTCATCGGCTAATTGTTTTTCCTGGCGGCGCCGGCTGTTCTGAAATTCAGCCGCTGTGCGCTGAAGCTTGTCAAACGATTCGTCGGCCTTGGCCTGGGCGGCACTCAACTCGGCGCGTAGCTGTGCAATGGTTTCTGCATCACTCGGTGGGAGGGCTGCATCGCCACTCTCTGCCGCGTCTACGCTCTCATTGGGCGTCTCTGCTTGATTGGCTTCGACATCTACTGTTTCGGCAGTGGCCTGGCCATTGGTTTCGGTGGCTGCTGCATCGGTTGGCTGATCTGTATAAGTGTCGGTACTTTTTACGTCGGTCATAACGCTTGTCCTAAATCAATACTTTTTAAACTTTGTTCTGTTTGAATTTTTTTCTGCGCAGTCATGGGTCGGAATTTTAGCGCATCATCGATCAATCGGCATACATATCTTCGACCATTTCGCTCATTAGCCCCGAGACAAAGCGCACCGCGCTAATTGTCCGGCTATAGGGCATGCGCAATGGTCCGATCACCCCAACCACACCTGTGGCGCGGTCAGAGACGCCGTAGCGGCCAATCACCAAGCTAATGTCTTGCAAATCTGCATAGCGACCTTCGCCGGCAATCACAACCTGAATATCGGTTGCGTTGTCGGGATATTCGCCCAGCACTTGCTCCAGGAGCGTACGTTGCTCAAACACACGCACAATCTTCCGCACATGATCAGCCCCGGCAAAATCCGGCGCTTCTAAAATCTGGAAAAGGCCGTCGCGGTAAATTTGACCGCTCAAGTGATTGTCGATGCGCTGCATAATCTCGCTGATCAATACAGCCACCTGGCGCGCAAAGGGTGACAAGAGATTGTACTTGGTGAGCACGCTTTCGCTATGGGCGCGCGACAGCTGATCGTTGAGCTCGTTGCTCACCTGGCTCAGTTCACTTTGCTCCATGGGTTCATCCAGATCAAGCAACTGTTGCTTGACGGTACCATCTTGCAAAACCAGCACCAATAGTACTTTGGTGTCGTGAATGCCGACCAGTTCCAAATGTTTAAAATGACTCTTGGCCGAGCGTGGCGCAGTGGCAAGTGCTGCGCTTTGGGATGTACGCGCCAAAACGGCTGTGCTTAAGCGCAACCATTGATCAAGCTCCTGCCTTGCCTGCTTGAACTGCACGCGAATAGCTTTGCGTTCATCGTGCGGTAATTCAGATTCGGTCAACATATGCTGGACGAAATACCGATAGCCCGCATCGGTCGGCACACGGCCCGCACTGGTGTGTGGGTGGGTCAGGAGCCCTTCTTCTTCCAAGTAGGCCAGGTCATTACGAATGGTGGCCGCACTAACGCCCAGATCGTAATTTTGCGCAATCATGCCACTACCGATGGGTTGGGCGGTTTGCACATACTCCTGAATCACAATATTTAAAACGCGCCGTCGTCGTTCCGCTAACTCTTCGCTTACTTTCATAGCTTCATTCGTTGTCTTTACTACGCTATCCCCAAAAATTGTAAGGTAAAGGTTCGGTTGCTGTGTTGGGGATCGCCGCGGTTACCCTTCTGCTTGGCGCGTACATAGTTTGCGCTGGCTAGTTTGGGACATTACCAAAATTACCTGTTTCGATCATAACAGCAACGAACATCTGTGTCAATGTGCTTGGTTACATTTGCAGCGATTGTGCGCAGAAAAGTTTCTCAGGTATTACCGCACCCGGCCAGACCTGTAGGGTCTACAAGACCCTACAGGTCTCCTATGGATGACTCTACTGCGTACCTATCAGCTAATAGGCATTGTGGTTGGTGCCCAGAATCCATTGCACAAGCGTGCTCAGCAAAATTTTGAGATCCAGCGCCGGCGACCAGTTTTCAATATACCACAGGTCGTATTTGGTGCGCTCGGCAATTGAGGTGTCGCCGCGCAAGCCATTGACCTGGGCCCAGCCGGTAATGCCAGCCTTTTCGCGGTGACGATCCATGTAGCGTGGAATACTTTGGCGGAATTGCTCGACGTAGACGGGGCGTTCGGGCCGTGGCCCCACCAAACTCATATCACCAATCAGCACATTGACGAACTGCGGCAGTTCATCCACGCTGAAACGGCGCAGCATAGTGCCCAACTTGGTGCGTCGCGGATCGTCTTCGACTGTCCAGCCGGGGCCTTGCACTTCGGCATCCTGGCGCATAGAGCGGAATTTGAGAATCTTAAAGGGACGCGCATCCAACCCCATGCGCTCCTGGGTATAGAAGACCGGACCAGGACTGTCGAGCTTGATCAAAATGGCCGTCAACACCATGAGCGGGCTTAGAAAGATGAGCGCGAGAAAGCTCAAAAATATGTCCATCCCACGTTTCAGGGTAAGTTTCCAGCCTTGTAACGCCACATCGCGAATTGTGAGCAGGGGCAGGCCACCCAAATCGCCAATGCCCACTTCGCTGGCCATAATTTGAAAGACATCGGGAAAGACGCGAATGCCCACTTTCTCGCGCTCACACAGGCTGATGATGTTGACGATCTCCTGATGATTACTTTCGGGTAGCCCAATGATCACTTCATCAACTACATATTTATCGATGATTTGGGGAATGTCCAGCAGGGAGCCTAGCAGCGCCGGATCTGTCGCACCATAGGTTCGATAATTCTTTTCATGATCGACAAACCCGACCACCTGATAGCCCAATTGCGCGTTTTGCATGATCTTGCGATAGATCATCTGGCCGATTTCACCCGCGCCGATAATCAACACTCGATCGTCGCCCACGCCGCGCGCCTGTGCCCGCCATTGCACCTGCGCATGAATGGTGCGCGCCACGGCCAGAAAGAGCATACAGAAGAGAGTCGCATACAGCAGCAACCAGCGGTGATAATCGGGCCGGATGCTCAGTTCCAGGATGGCGACTGTCAGGAGGGTGGCAAAGAGCGTATACAGCACAATCTTGAACAGCTCATCCACATGGCTCACAGGCCGCCGCCGTTGATACATGCGCTGGCTGAAAAAGCTGGTCACCAAAATAACGGTGAGCAATCCAGGCAGCAACCAGATGTCTTGCCAAAAGGGACTGATCTCAGCGGTCGGATTGTCCAAACTGCGCCAGACAATGCCATAGGCGACATAATAAGCAAGCCAAATACTGGCAATGTCGAGTACGATTAACGCAAAAATGAAGAGCAACTGAGGTCGCTTCATCAGCGTTGGGCGTCTTACTCGGCTTGACGTATACTCTTGGTAGACAGGTGTTTCGCTCAAACTCTGTTGCATAACGGTTCAACGATAGGACATAACATAATGGGGAAATTTTCCAATAAGCTTGTCAACATACTGCAAATTTTAGCATAGGCAGGGCAAAGCCGTCAAAGTAAAGGTCAATTTGCCCCAAATCAACCAGCCTAGGCCGCTCAACCGCTTGCCATGCGTGCGGCATAGATCGCCGGTTCCACCAAGCGTTGCACTGTCAGATCTGGCAGTTTTAGATAGTGCGCCGCGGCTTGAAGTAGTGCCGCCTGGGGGGCCAACCCAATCAATTCACTGCGGTCAACGCTAACGCCTGCCAGCGCAGCCAATCGCTTGATTTCATCGAAGACCACATGCAGCGGCGTCTGCGTATAGTCTGTAAAATTAATGCTAACCTGGGCTTGGCCATCGACCAGCAAGCCCAATGCTTTGATTGCCGGCAAGCCGCCGCTGCTGGCACGAATTGCCTTGCTAATGCGTTTAGCCAGTAGAACATCTGCACTTTGCAAGTAAACATTATA
>Ga0105047_10011586_pt1 | contig 14288 bp, 15 predicted proteins | sample MAT04_FD_78384 | JGI IMG/M metagenome (GOLD analysis project Ga0105047, IMG submission 78384) | Freshwater microbial communities from Lake Fryxell liftoff mats and glacier meltwater in Antarctica - MAT-04 (megahit assembly) | ecosystem: Environmental > Aquatic > Freshwater > Ice > Liftoff... | reverse complement strand
TCCCGGAACTTCAGCGGCATCCCGCGACCCATGATCACCGGAACCGCAACCGGGCCCACATGGGCTGCCATCGCGGGCAACGGGTCGATCTCGGTCCGCATCGGCAGGTATCCCCCCAGCGCCGCGCCGGTGTGCGCCGCCAGAAGATCGGCCAGCAAGGCCGCCGCCTGCCCCTGCCCTGCGGCGAATGCGGACTTGCGCGCGGCTAGCGCCGCCTGTCGTGCCACCGCCTTGCGGGGGGCAGGGTCGGTCACAGCAGCACCAGAGTGGCAAGGCCAAGGAAGGCGAAAAACCCCATCACATCGGTCAGCGTGGTCACGAAGGTTCCCGAAGCCAGCGCAGGGTCCAGGCCGAGGCGGCTCATCGTCAGGGGAACCAGCACGCCGCCTAGCGCCGCCACCACCTGATTGACGATCATCGCGAGCCCCAGCACCGCCCCCAACAGCGGGTCGCCGAACACCACGAACCCCGCCACGCCCAGGATCAACGCCAGCCCGGCCCCGTTCAACAGGCCCGCTCCCAGTTCGCGAAGCACCACCCGCCGCGTGTTGGCGGCGGTCAGGCTGCGGGTGGCGAGCGCCCGCACCGCAACAGCCAGCGACTGGGTGCCCGCGATGCCCCCGGTCGAGGCCACGATCGGCATCAACGCGGCGAGCATCACCAGGGCGCTGATCGTCGGCTCGAACAGCGTGATCACCAGCGCCGACAACGAGGCGGTGAACAGGTTTGCCACCAGCCAGGGCAGCCGCGCCCTTGCCGTGGCCAGCGCGCCATCCGACAGGCTGCTGTCGTCACCCACTCCGGCGAGGCGCAGCATGTCCTCCTGATGCTCTTCGTCCAGCACGTTCATCGCGTCGTCGATGGTGATCACGCCGACCAGCCGGCCGGCGGCATCGACCACAGGTGCGGAAATCAGGTGATACTGGTTGAACACATAAGCCACGTCCGCCTCGGGGTCGGTGGCCGCGATCGGGCGAAAGCTGTCCTCCAGCACGGTATCCAGCCGCACCACCCGCCCCGACGACAGGATGCGCCCCAACGTGACATAGCCCGTGGGCTTCATTTGCGGATCGACAAGGATGACATGGTAGAACTGGTCGGGCAGGTTCGCCGCCTCGCGCAGAAAGTCGATCGCCTCGCCGACGGTCCAGTGCTCCGGGGCCACGACGACCTCGCGCTGCATCAGGCGGCCGGCGGAACCTTCGGGAAATGCCAGTGCCGCCTGCACCGCCACGCGGTCAGACAGGTCGAGCGCGGCGAGGATCACGCCCTGCCCCGGCGCGTCGAGGTCTTCCAGGATGTCGACCACGTCGTCGCTGTCCAATTCGCGCATCGCCGCACGGACAACCTGGGCCGGCAGGGCGTTGATCACCTCTTCGCGGATCTTGTCGCTGATCTCGGACAGAACCTCGCCGTCGATGCCGGCCGACCACAACGCCAGCAGGGCATTTCGGTCGGCCGCGCTGATCTGCTCCAACAGGTCGGCGATGTCGGCCGCATGCAGCGGGTCCATCAGGGCGGCGATCCGGGGGGTGTCGCCGCTGTCGACCGCCGCCAGAATCGCCGACACCCGGCGGAAATCCACGCCGTCCTCGTCCATTGCGGTCAGATCTTCACTCATGGCGCGCCTTTCGCATTGCCACGACCATACCGAAAGCTGTTTCGTCAAGACAGGGGCAACACAGAGATTTTCCCAAAGTGTCAAGCAGGTTAGGCTGGCGCGGTTGCCAGGGGGAAATGCGATGGCTGATCTGATCCTGGGGCAGGTTCTGTCCTTTGCCGGCGATGCGATGGTCGAGGGGGCGGGAGCGGCCCGTCACCTGTCGCAGGGCGGTGTGCTGGTGGACGCAGGCCGGATCGTGGCCGTGGGCGAGGCCGCCGTCCTGCGCGCCGCGTATCCGGCGGTTCCGGTAACGGATCACGGCCGTTGTCTGATCTCGGCCGGGTTCATCGACGCGCATGTGCACTACCCGCAGACCGCGATCGTCGCCTCCTGGGGCAAGCGGCTGATCGACTGGCTGAACAGCTATACCTTCCCCGAGGAGATGCGTTTTGCCGACCGCCCCTATGCCGATCTGGTGGCGGGGCGGTATCTGGACCTCGCCCTGGCGCATGGCACCACGTCGATGTGCACCTACGCCACGATCCACCCCGAAAGTGTGGAGGCGTTTTTTGCCGCGGCCCGGGCCCGCGGCCTGCGGGCCTGGGCGGGCAAAACCTGCATGGACCGCAACGCGCCTGCGGGGTTGCGCGATACGGTGCAGTCGGCCTATGACGATTCCAAGCGGTTGCTGCAGAAGTGGCACGGGGTTGACCGGCTGTCCTATGTCATCACTCCGCGCTTTTCGCCGACTTCGACGCCGGAACAGCTCGCCGTGCTGGGCGCGTTGTGGGCCGAGTATCCCGACTGTCTGATGCAGACCCATCTGTCGGAACAGACCGACGAAATCGCCTGGGTCAAAGAGTTGTTCCCGCAATCTCGCGACTATCTGGATACCTACGAGGCGCAAGGCCTGCTGCGGCCCGGCGCGGTCTATGGCCACGCCATCCACCTGACGCCGCGCGAACGGCAGCGCCTGGCCGAAGCGGGCGCTTCGCTGGTGCATTGCCCGACGTCGAACACCTTCATCGGCTCGGGTCTCTTCGACATGGGGCTGGCGCAGACCCTGCGGGTGGGGCTTGCGACCGACACCGGCGGCGGGTCCAGCTTTTCGATGCTGCGCACCATGGCGGCGGCCTATGAGGTGGCGCAACTGCGCGGGCAGGCGCTGCACCCGGCGCAGTTGTGGTGGCTGGCTACGGCCGGTTCGGCCCGCGCGCTGCATGCCGAAACCCGGATCGGCAATCTGGCCCCGGGGATGGAGGCCGATCTGGTGGTGCTGGACCTCGCCTCCACCCCGCCATCGAACAGGCCGCAAGGCGGGCCGAGGACATCTGGCAAGCGGTCTTTCCGACGATCATGATGGGCGATGACAGGGCAATCCTCGGCGTCTGGGTGTCGGGCAGACCGATCTAGTCCAGCCAAAGCACCTGCCGGAACCGCAGCCCGATCCAGCTTCCGACAAAGGCCGCCGCCACCCAGGCCCAGGCCGAAACACTACCCGAGGCCAACGCCGAGAAATACGCCCCGATGTTGCACCCCCCCGACAGCCGTGCGCCGTAACCCATCAGGAAACCGCCGATCGCCGCCCCGGCCCAGGCTTGTGGCGGCACCCGGTACTGCAGCACGAACCGACCGCTGACCACCGCCGCCAGCGCCGCCCCCAGAATAATCCCGAAATCCATCACCGAGGTGATGTCGGCAAACACGCTCGCCGACAATGGCCGCGGATTTCCCCGCCAATAGGGCCAGTTCGCCACGTAAAACCCCGCCCACAACGCCCATTTCGATCCCCACAGCGCAAAGCCCGCCGTCTCGCCCCAGGGTCGCCCCGCGATGATCAGCGTGGCCCCGTTCAACAACGCCAACCCCACTGCCCCGGACATCAGCGACCACGGCCCCAGCCACCCGCCCGACCGCGGCAACAGCGCGGGCGACCGCCCCGGAGCAAACCGCCAGACCGCCGCGAAAATCGCCAGATGCACCGCCAGAGCCAGCGGCCAGCCCAGAATGCCCTGCGACGTCCATGCCGGAAATCGCGGCAACCCCCACCACAGATGCAGCGTTGCAGCCCCCGCTGCCGAGCCGATCACAAAGAACACCAGCGTCATCACCAATCGCAGATTGCCGCCACCCAGCGCAAACAGCGTCCCCGAGGCACAGCCGCCGCCGATTTGCATGCCCACTCCGAACAGCACCGCGCCCACCAGAAAGGTCACTCCGATCCCGGCCCCAAACCCGCCCAGCGATTGGCCGAACACCTGCCCCATCCCCAGCAGCGGAAAGAAGATCACGCTCGCCACGGCCAGCGCCACCGCCTGCGCCTTGAAGCCTGACGCATCGCCCCGCTCCAGCACGGCGCGGAACGAGCCTGCAAAACCGAAGGTGGACTGGAACAGCACGAATCCCAGCCCGACGCCCACCATCGCCAACAGCGGCACCCGGAGAGTCGCACCCTGCGCCCCGGCCAGAACCGCCAGCCCCAGGATCAACACTCCAAGGGCCACCAGTGGCCAGGCACGCGCTTCGGGTTCGGCCGTTGCGGTATCGGGGTAAAGGGAAGGCGGCATTGCGCATCACCGGCAGGGGACGCGCCGACTTTAAGGACACCTGGCAGGCCGATCCAGCCCGATCCAGGTCCTGAAACGCCGGATGAACCGGACGTGAAGCCATGGCTATTCCGCCAGTTCCCACCCGTCGGGATAAAAATCATGGTTCAGCGCAATCGACGTCGCCACCCGCTCGGCCTGCCAGATCTCCTCGGGCGTCACCGCAATCGGCCCGAACGACGCCACCAGGGTCACGCCATCCTTGTCGCGACGACACCGAAACCCCTCGGACGTCAGGGCCTTTTCCAGCGCTGCCCAGTCCGCATCCACCTCCTCGATGAAGAACAGGAACTCCACGACCGAGGCTTTCGGCAGTTTTATCCCCTTGATATCCTTGAAACTCGCATAGGTGTCGCGCCGCTGCGCCTCGTAGTTGTGCTCGATGTGCTCTGCCATGGCCTACCCTCTCAACGCCCGCGCCAGCCGGTTCTGCCGTTCCACCACGAGGGGCAGATCAATCGTCACCATCTGCCCCCCCGCCACCACCTGCCGGCCTTCGACGAACAGATCGCGCACCCGGGCGGGCCCTGCCAGCAGCAGCGCCACCGGATCCCACGACCCCGCACTTTCCACGCCCGACACATCCCACACCGCGATATCCGCCCGCAAGCCCGGCACGATCGCCCCGCAATCGGGTCGCCCCAGCACCCGCGCGCCCCCCAGCGTCGCGATTTCCAGCGCCTCGCGGGCCGACATCGCATCCGCCCCCCGCGCCACCCGCTGCAACAACAGCGCCATCCGCGCCTCGCCGATCAGCGAGCCCGCATCGTTGCTGGCCGACCCGTCCACCCCCAGCCCGACCTTCACCCCCCGGTCGCGCATCGCCCGCACCGGGGCAATCCCCGACCCCAGCCGGCAATTCGAACACGGACAATGCGCCACGCCGGTGCCGGTCCGGGCAAACAGGTCGATCTCGGCCGGGTTCAGCTTGACACAATGCGCGTGCCACACATCCGGGCCGGTCCATCCCAGGCTTTCGGCATACTCCCCGGGCGTGCAGCCGAATCTGGCCTGCGAATAGGCGATATCCTCGTCGTTCTCGGCCAGATGGGTGTGCAGCATTACCCTCTTGTCGCGCGCCAGCAGGGCGGTTTCCCGCATAAGATCGCGCGAGACCGAAAAGGGCGAACACGGTGCCAGCCCGACCCGGCACATCGCGCCGGGGGTCTCATCGTGAAAGGCATCGACCACCCGGATGCAGTCCGACAGGATGGCGGATTCGGTTTCGACAAGGCTGTCCGGCGGCAACCCGCCGGCGCTTTCACCGATGCTCATCGACCCACGGGTGGGGTGAAAGCGCAGCCCGACCTCGTGCGCGGCGGCAATGGTGTCGTCCAGCCGGGCTCCGTTCGGATAGAGATACAGATGGTCAGACGTCATCGAGCAGCCGGTCAGCGCCAGTTCCGCAAGACCCGCCTGCGCCGATACGAACATGTCTTCCGGCCCGAACCGCGCCCAGATCGGGTAAAGCGTGCGGAGCCAGCCGAACAGCAGCGCATCCTGCCCCCCCGGCACGGCGCGCGTCAGGGTCTGGTACAAGTGATGATGCGTGTTCACCAGCCCCGGCGTCACCACACAGCCCGCCGCCTGAACCACCCGGCCCGGCGTCGCCAATCCCTGCCCTACCTCGGCAATCACACCGCCCCGCAGCAGCACATCCGCCCCGGCCAGTTCCGCACGAACCGGGTTCATCGTGACCACGGCCACCGCGCCCCGGATCAGAACCTCGTCCATCCCGCACCCCCTATTCTGCCACCACGTTACCGGCGGCGCGGCACGGCACAACCGCAGCTTTGCAAAAACAGGGTCACGCTGGCGTCGAAATTCCTCCGCGCGGCGCGTCTTGCAGGTGTCAGCCCGGATGGTCCGGTCCGTCCGCTGCACCCCCGGGGGCCGCCCGGCCGCCCTCATGGTGCCCGACGTCGCCCGGTCACCCTTTGTGCCCTTGGTTTCAAAGCCGATTTGGCGGAGCGGCAGGTGTTCAGCGTGGGTTGGAATTGGTGTATCGCCGGGCCTCCAGCAGCAGCCGAAGGGACGGCACCATCACCTTCCGACTTTGCCGATCGAGTTGGTAGCTCAGCCCGCGTTGCGCGAAAGGCCTTCTGCAAGAAACCATGGCACGGTGGCACGTCACCACGGCAGTGGACAAACAACAGATCGTCGCGCCGATTCTGGCGCATCCCATGGGGTCGCATGAGCGGGCGGCAGCGTTCCGGGTGGCGGCGGGGCAACAGCACCGTTTCGGGTGGGGCTGGGTCAAGTTCGTGGAACGGGCCTTGCGGGTGTGGATGGCCGACCTCCGTGTCGAAGCCGCGATGCGGGGCGCATGATGACCGGCCGTGCTCTTGGCACTTGCGACCGCGCCCTTCCGCCTGCTGCGCCGGAACGGGCGCAGCTTTTCCCCGAAGGCCCGGTAGACGGGCGCGACGGGCGGTCCCTGAACTGGCCGACCCTGCCGCCCTTGTCCGCGCATTCCAGTCGGGCGGTGTTGACGTGCCGGGGCATGAACTGACGCCGACCTTCCTTCTGACCGTTGGGGGAAGCGCGCTTTACCTTGCCAAGGACCCCAGGGGCGGCGGCACGGTGGAGGCGCTGGTTGGCGTTGATCTTGTCACCGCCCTTGCAACTTGCGCCGCAATCGACCGCCGGCTGCGACAGCGTAGTCCGCTTCAAAAGCCCTGGATAGCCGCGAGGCTGGCCTGGCAAGGCCACTCCAATGCCGAAATTGCCCGTCGCCGTCATGCCAGCGATGTAGCCGTGCGCGGCTGGTTATAGAAACCGCAGGTCGGAGATGACTGACCCTCTTGCCAACGCTCCCGGTGCCGCCACGCATCTTGAAACCACTATCACCGCCTTGCAGGATGCCCGCGCCAGAACCGACCCCGCTCCTGTCGCCGCCGTCGCGCTGTCAAACGCCCTTTCAACCCCGCTTGAACCGGCCGTTCAACTGCTGTTGAACGCCGTCGAAGCCCTGGCTGAACACCGCCGCCACCATCGCCGCGGAACCGCGTCGCAGCTCCACTGCGACCCCGACTCACCCCTGTGCAAGATTATCCAACGGGGTGTCCCGGGGTCTGACCCCTCCGAACCCCCGGACCGCTGCGTCAAGCCTCGCGCAACACCGCCAGTGCCGCCGCGTGGATCCCGGCATTGGCCGCCGCCAGCACGCGCCCGCCGTCCGGGCAGGGCTGCCCCTGCCAATCGGTCACGATCCCGCCCGCCGCTTCGATCACCGCAATCGGGGCCTGCACGTCATAGGCCTGCAAACCGGCCTCGACCACCAGATCGACCTGACCCGCCGCCAGCAGCGCATAGCCATAGCAATCCATCCCATAGCGCACCAGCCGCGCCCGCGCCCCCAGCCGGTGAAAGGCTGCCCCCTCTGCAGGCGTGCCGACCTCGGGAAAGGTGCTCAGGACAATCGCCTCGGCCAACGGCCGCGCCGCGCGGCAGCGCAATCGGCGCACTCCCAGCGGCCCCGTCATCTGCGCCCGCCCGAGGCCGCCTTCGAACCGCTCGCCGATATAGGGTTGGTCGATCACGCCGTAGATCGGCCCGCCCGCGTCGCGCACCGAAATCAGCACGCCCCAGGTCGGCGTCCCCGCCAGATAGCCGCGCGTCCCGTCGATCGGGTCCAGCACCCAGGTCAGCCCCGACGTGCCTTCGGTTGCCCCGAATTCTTCGCCCAGAATGCCGTCATCCGGGCGCCTTCGGGCCAGAATGGCCCGCATCCGCTGTTCCGACAGCCGATCGGCCACGGTCACCGGGTCGAACCGGTGGGTTTCCTTGGTCTCGGCGCTCAGGCCGTCGCTGCGGAAGTACAGCAGCGTCGCTTCGCGCGCTGCCTCCGCCAGTTCCGCCGCTGTCGAAAAGATGTCGTCTGCATCGATCCGCGCCATGGGTCACCGCCTTGCGTGTCCGGAGCGTATTGCCCCGCCGCCCGCGCTAAACGCCGGGCGGCAACAGGTCAAGCGGGCCGTCCTTTCAGGCGGCGTCCGACAGCACCCGCGCCAGATCGAACAGACGGCGGCGCTGCGCCTCGGGGATCGCGTAGTACGAGCGCACGAGTTCCAGTGCCTCCTTGTCGGCCAGAATGTCGCCGCCCGATTGCAGCGTGCCGGTGGCCTCGTTCAGGCCCTCGAAGAAAAAGCTGATCGTGACGCCCAAAGCCTCGGCCACATCCCAAAGCCGCGATGCGCTGACCCGGTTCATCCCGGTCTCGTATTTCTGGATCTGCTGGAACTTGATGCCCACCTTGTCGGCCAGTTGCTGCTGGGTCATCCCCACCATCCAGCGGCGGTGCCGGATGCGTTTGCCCACATGCGCGTCCACGGGGTGTTTCATCAAGATCTCCATTTTTCTCGTTACTGTCCTTGTCTGAATAAAAGCAAGAACCGTGCCAAACTGGCGCATCCTTGCTCCGGTCAAGGAATATCCCTGTCACCCGGCAAAACCTGTCTTTTTGGATATGTCCAATTATACAGGTGTAGAAGAAATTCCACCCGCCAACCAGATTCGCTCGTGGCGCTTTTACTTGGCGCGCCACTCGCCTTAGGCGCGTTTGCCAAAATGCGTTGTAAATTGCAAAGTCTCAGGGCGTAAATTCTCGCATTATGCAAAGAAGCCTGACGTCGCCGTGCCGTAATCCGATTTCCTCCGCCCCGGCAAGGCTGCATGATAGGGCACCTGAAACCGGAGATGCACATGCGACACTGGCAAGTTCCCGGGCTCGGTCAGGCGCCGGTCCTGATGACATCGGCGCTGCCGCAACCGCAGCCCGGCGAAGTGCGCTTGCGCGTCGCCGCTTGCGGGCTGAACTTTGCCGACCTTCTGATGATCGAGGGGCGCTATCAGACCCGGACCGAGCCGCCCTATACCCCCGGGCTGGAATGCGCGGGCACGGTCGAAGCCCTTGGCCCCGGCACCGCGGGGCCGCCGCCCGGCACCCGGGTTCTGGCCTATACCGGAGGCGGGGCGCTTGCCGAGGCGATCTGCCTGCCCGCAGACCGCCTGCTGCCGATCCCCGAGGCGATGAGCCTTGTGCAGGCCGCGGGCTTTCCCATCGCCTATGGCACCAGCCATCTGGCCCTGTCGCACCGGGCCGACCTGCGAGCGGGCGAGACGTTGCTCGTACTGGGGGCGGCCGGCGGTGTCGGTCTGACCGCCGTCGAACTCGGTGCGCGTCAAGGCGCGCGGGTGATCGCGGTGGCCTGCGGAGCCGACAAACTCGGCATCGCCCGCGCCGCCGGGGCACAAGAACTCATCGACAGCGACACGCCAGACCTCAGGGCGGCGCTCAAGGCGATCGGGGGGTGCGATGTGGTCTATGACACCGTTGGCGGCGCGCTGTTCGACCCTGCCCTGCGCGCGCTGCGCCCGGAAGGCCGCTATCTGGCCATCGGCTTTGCCAGCGGCACAGTGCCGCAGGTGCCGGCCAACCTGCTGCTGGTCAAGAACCTTTCGGTGATCGGCCTGTCCTGGGGAGCCTACCTGACCTTCAGGTCGCGGGTGCTGACCGACAGCCTGACCACCCTGCTGACGTGGTTCGCCGAAGGCACCCTGCACCCGCACGTCAGCCATACCCTGCCATTTGCCGCGCTGCCGCAGGGGCTGACCTTGCTGCGCACCCGAGCGGCCACCGGCAAGGTCGTGCTCACCCTGCCGTAGCTTCGGTCATCGCCGCTGCCCGCACCGCCTTGACCGCATAGGCGCGGCGGATCAGCATGGCCAGCGCCTCGACCGCCGGTGAATGCACCGGGTCGGCCACATACATGTTGACCTTGATCCGCCCCAGATCGGGCAGCGCGCCGTGATGGGCGATCTGTTCGGTATGGGTCGGCTCGGACCCCGCCAGCATGGTGTGCACCGCAAGGTCTGCACTGATCGTCGCCTCTGCTGCCCGCGTGCTTCCGCTTTCCACTGCCATTTCCCAGCGGATCCCCGCGTCATCCAGCGCCGCCTGCACCCCCTGCCGAAAGATACAGTTGGACTCGTGCGCCAGCCGCAGCGGGCGCTGCCGCCACGCCTGCCCACCCGGCGCGCCGACCCACACCAGCGGCAGTTCGGCCAGCGTCTCGCCTCCCGGTTCGACGATGTCTTCGGTGGTCAGGATCACGTCGCATTCCCCCCGCGCAAACTGCGCTTTCAAAGTAAGGGTGAAACTGGACATCAGTTGCAGCCGCATCTTCGGGAAATCCTTGGAGAATCGCTGCATCACCTGTGGGATCGCCGGGTAGACCAGATCATGCGGCACCCCCAGAACCACCTCGCCGGTGTGCGCCGCCTCGGTCAGCCGCGCGAACACCTCGTCGTTCAGCAGCAGCATCCGCCGGGCATAGCCCAGCAACTGTTCACCCGCTCCGGTCAGCCCGACCTTGCGACCCGTCCGGTCCAGCAGCTCGAGGTCCAGCAACTCTTCCAGCCGCTTGATCTGCATCGACACCGCCGATTGTGTCAGGTTCAGAAAGCCTGCCGCCCGGGTCACCCCGCCCGCATCGGCGATGGCCACGAAGGACCGCAGCGATGTCATGTCCAGATTGCGCGTCATATCACAAACTCTGATGCCAGATGTCAAAACCATTCACTTTCGGAATGTCCGCGATTCGGGTATAAAAAGCAAGTGATCCGATGGCACCATGGTCCCGGTCACGATTGCAGATGAAACCCTGAAAGGATGCTTCCGATGTTCGCCTCGCTCCACACCTCCACGTTGACCGTTCGTCGCGTGCAGTCGCGCGGCACGGTCCCGGGCCTGATCGCCCGAATGCGCCATGCCCTGACCGCGCACGCGCAGCGCCAGCGGCTGGCAAAACTCGATGATTTCGCCCTCGCCGACATTGGTCTGACGCGCGCCGAGGCTTTTGCCGAGGCCAACCGCCCGCTGTGGGACGTGCCCGCCACCTGGCGCGGCTGATCCCGGCACCCCTGGTTAAAAAAGTCGTAACCGCGTCTGCGAATTTCTGACGGAAATCCTTGAACTGCGTGGAAATGCTTCCAATATTGTGCCCATGACGGTAGCGTGGTGAACGGCGCTGCCCTAGGGTCAACAACGGAGGCATACAGTGGCTGACTATCAAACCATCCGCACGGTCGGGGTTGGCGCGCGCAGCGCCACAATCGATGCCGGCCTGCGTGCCCACATGAACAAGGTCTACGGTCTGATGTCGGTCGCCATGGTGCTGACCGGCGGCGTAGCCTGGGCCGTCGGCACCAGCGACGCGCTGATCTCGATCTTTCGCGACCCGCTGACCGGTCAGAACAACATTCTCGGCTGGGTGGTGATGTTCGCGCCCCTGATCATGGTGTTCGCATTCGGCGCGCTGGTGAACCGCATGTCGGCGGCCGCCGCGCAACTGTTCTTCTACGCCTTCGCCGCCGTGATGGGCTTGTCGCTCGCCTGGATCTTCCAGGTGTTTACCGGCATCTCGATCGCACAGACCTTCTTTGTGACCGCCATCGCATTTGCCGGTTTGTCGCTGTATGGCTACACCACGAAGAAAGACCTGTCGGGCTGGGGCACGTTCCTGATGATGGGCGTGATCGGTCTGATCGTCGCGTCGATCGTGAACATCTTCCTGCAATCGCCCGCCATGATGTTCGCCATCTCGGCCATCGGCGTGCTGATCTTCGCCGGTCTGACCGCGTTCGACACGCAGAACATCAAGAACAACTATCTGCAGCACGCGCAGGCGATGGATGACGAATGGCTGGCCAAATCGGCCATCATGGGCGCTTTGAACCTGTACATGAACTTCATCAACCTGTTCATGTTCCTGCTCAGCTTCCTCGGCAACCGCGAGTAACCGCGAGTGACCGCAGGCAACCCAAGACGCACAGGGCCGGGGGAAACCCCGGCCCTTCTGCTATAGCGCGCAAGTCATCCGCACGGCCGGAAAGCTGATGCCGGCGCGCAGCGGCACCTCGACCGGCCCCAGCGTCGCAAACCCCATCGCCGTGTAGAACGGCACGGCCGTCCGGGTTGCGAGGCAGTCGAGTTGCGTGACCCCGGCAGCCATGGCCTGCGCCTTGACGCGCGCCATCAGGCCTCGCCCGATGCCGCGGCGGACTGCCCGGTCGTCGGTCACCACATGGCGGACATGGCCCGCCCGTTCGTCCGGCATGCTCCCGGCCGGGGCGGCCCGGGTCCAGCCGCCCGCACCCACCAGGGCCTGCCCCTGCACCGCCACCCAATAGCTGCCCGACATCACGAGGTCCGGTTGTGCGCGCGAAATGATCGGCAGGGCCGTAACCAGCACCGAGGCCGGATAGTCCGGCTTCAACAGCCGCGGATAGCTGCGTGCGAGCAGGGCGTCGACCGCTGCCAGATCACCGCGCACCGCCAGGCGAAACCCGATCTCGGCCACCCTTCCCCGCCCCCGCAAAACAAAAGGCCGCGCTGATGGCGCGGCCCGGTCCCGACCTGCAGTGGCCGATCCTACTTGATCTTGCCTTCCTTGTATTCCACATGCTGCCGCTTGACCGGATCGTACTTGTTGACAGTCATCTTCTCGGTCATCGTGCGGGCATTCTTCTTGGTCACATAGAAGTGCCCGGTGCCCGCCGTCGAGTTGAGGCGGATCTTGATCGTCGCCGGTTTCGCCATGGTCCCAGTCTCCTGCCGCCCGGACGCTCACGGCCCCGGTGAAATTCATGAAGCCCGCGTTTTACGCATTCGCCGGCCGGAGTCAACAGCCGAACGTTGCAACGCGCCAGCAAGCCAGTCGCTATTCCGCCGCCATCAGATGGGACTTCTGCCAGAGCACACGAAATTGGTCCAGCGCCCGTGCCTCGGTCTCGGCCAATCCCGGAATTGCCCGCAGCCCGGCCTCGATCCGGCGGGCCCGCGGGCGCAACTGCTGGATCGAGGCATCCGTCCCCTCGTTCCGGTCGCTGGCCAGATAATGCGGGCTGCCGATCTCGCGCTTGCCGTTGTTGCGGCCGTTCGCGTCGCCGCGCGCATGCTTTGCCCGGTGCAGGTCGTCAGATTTGACGTGGTGATGATGCAGACACGCATTGTCCCAGGTGCAGTGCGCCGAAGTCACCGGATACCCTGACCCGCGCCGCCGCACGACACAATCGAGCGGCAGTTCGATACCGGCCGCGTTGACGATCCGTGGCACATGATGCCGCGGCGGACGTTTGGGCGTGTGGATGCCCATTTCCCTGAACCTGCTGGGCCGGAACATCGTCTTGAACGCCGCCATTTCGCCCGCCTCGGGCACCGGCAGGCGCGCCTCGCAGTGCTGAAAGCCTTCGAGGATGCTCCCCCCGTTCCACGTCCCCCGTCCCGCACTGCCGAAATGCCGCCACATCAGGGCAATGCCGTCCACCTCGGGATACCTTGCGATCAGGTCGTCAATCCGTCGCTGCCCGAACCGCACGTTCACATATTCATCCGCGTCGATGTGCAGCACCCACGCCGCCTTGCGCACCTCGCGCCGCCGGAATGCATCCGCCAGGGCCTGTTTCTGGATCGTCCCCTGCTTGTAGGGGCCCGGATTGCGGACATGATGCACCGGAAAGGCCGTCGACATCAGATCCAGCAAGTCATCCGTCCCGTCGTCGCAGTCGTTGGTGTAGACGACGATATGGTTGAAACCGACCGCCAGATGGTGGGCTATCCATTCGACCAGAAACAGGGCTTCGTTGCGCATGCACGCAACAATCACTTTCCGGGGTCGTCTCATCTGCTCGAGCCTCTGATTTGGGCCTTTGCAGACAAGCTACCGCAACCCGCACAATTTGCAGCATATTTTAGTCAAGGGAAAGACGGCTCCTCGGGGCCTGTGGTTTTTTCGTCGGATGCGCGGATGGCCTGTAAGCCGGATTCTGTCCGGGGCCTCCGCCTTGCGACGGATTCCCCTGGATGACCATTCCTCTGCCGCACCTGTTGCCAGGGCGGTCAAGCTGCCAACCCGGGCCTCGGGGCTGAAGCGTCCCTGTGGCGGTTTCCCCCGGCTTGCGCCATCGGACCGGTCCCACGCAAGGCCCCTATTCGGCATTGCTCCGGGTGGGGCTTGCCGTGCCGTCCCGGTTGCCCGGTCCGCGGTGGGCTCTTACCCCGCCGTTTCACCATCACC
>Ga0105047_10011585_pt1 | contig 14289 bp, 7 predicted proteins | sample MAT04_FD_78384 | JGI IMG/M metagenome (GOLD analysis project Ga0105047, IMG submission 78384) | Freshwater microbial communities from Lake Fryxell liftoff mats and glacier meltwater in Antarctica - MAT-04 (megahit assembly) | ecosystem: Environmental > Aquatic > Freshwater > Ice > Liftoff... | reverse complement strand
TCTATTAGCCATGGCGTTTTCTGTTACACCTTGTCGGGGATGAAAACCAGGCCGAGAATTTGGTTCAGGAGGCCTTTCTGAGGTTACATCGCGCCAAGTATCAGTAACGATCGACTCAAACGCTTGACGACGAAAGGCCTTCCTCATGCGACACACTGTCTGTGCTTTACTCCTGTCTTTATTGGTTGTCACGTCATTCGGTTCAGTCGGTGCTGAGAACGCTCGGCCAAACGTCGTGATCGTGCTGGTCGACGACGCTGGGTATGGCGATTTCGGATGCCATGGACATCCGTTCTTAAAGACGCCGCACATTGATCGTCTGTATTCTGAAAGCATTCGACTCACCGATTTTCATGTGGCTCCCATGTGTTCCCCGACCCGTGGCCAATTGCTCACGGGTTGCGCTGCGCAACGGTGTGACATCGGTGACAGCGGGCCGGACATTTTTAAGGCCTGAGTTTGCGACCGCGCCTGTTGCCGGACCGCTCGATCGTCATCCAATTCGGTCCCGGCTTCGGACAGAAGGACAACAGCGGCCCAAAGAAGTTCCAATCCGCCGTGCTCTGGAAACAGTGGCGTCTGGTGCACGGAACGGAACTGTACGACATCAACATGGATCGCGAACAGAAGAACGATATCGCAGCCGCCAATCCTGACATTGTGGCCGACTTGCGCCAGCGCTACGAAACTTGGTGGCGCGGAGTGGAGCCGCGACTTCAGGACTTCGTGCCCGCAAACCTGGGAATGCCGCAGGAGCCCTCCGTCATTTTCACCAGTGCCGATTGGCAGGATGCCTATGTCGACAATTCAAACCACATCCGTAACGCGGGAGGAGGCCCGCGCGGTGGCCCTTGGCATGTACAGGTTGAACGAGCCGGAAATTACGAAATCGTTCTGCGCCGCTGGCCTTTCGAGTTCGACGTGGCATTGGACGGCAACGTTCAACCACCCGGCAAAGCGCTCCCCATCGCCTCCAGCGCCTGGTCCTGCTCCAGGCGCCTGACCGCCTGCGCCAGCAACATGCCCAGAGCCTTGGCGCCATTGAACAGGCTCTTGCGCCGGGCGCCTGAGTCCGAGCCGCGCAGCACCGTGAACGGCAGGATGACTCCGACTGCTTGTATATCGCCGCGCAGCAGATCCGCGACGGACCAGATGAAGGAGAAAAGTCTTGATCGCTCATGGTGTGATTAATTCTGAAAGAGGGTCGGCGTCGCGGCCGATAAATCCGCTTTCGTCCCCGGCGCAAATTTGATCAGCGGTGCTCAGTGAGAAAGACTTGTAGTCGATTACGAGTTGTGCCGCAATTTCAGAAGGCGCGGGGCGATGCACCGGCGGGTAAATCGAAGAAAATTGCGACCCTCATACCTGAGCCCCCAGCGCTTCAATCTCGTCACGAGTCGCCGTCGCCGTCGCTGTCCCGTTCCGTGGAGCTATCCGTCGTCGACGCAGCCCAAAATCCAATAAAAAAAATTGATGAGCCAACTCATCGCCGCCGCGGCTTATATAGGTAAATAGGCTGCTTTAAGGAGAACACGGTGGCTATCGTTGAAACCGCTATGCAGATAACCGCCAAAAGCAATTTCCTATCAGTTACTGCCGAGCAATGCGTTTCTCTGGGCACTATGTGGTCACGATTTGCCGCTTTGTGTCTATGGGGTCTACTCACTTCATCGCTATGGGCGTTGGAGCTGCAAAGCAATCACGGCGTTCTGAAAACTGTGCCGGCACCGGGGGCGGTGACCATCGATGGCAAACTCGACGATTGGGACCCGTCTGGCGAGATCTTCGTCTATGGCGTCCGCAACATTCGCGACCGGTACTCGGTGCGCGTCGCGGCGATGTGGGACAAGGAAGCAATGTACCTCAGTTTGCGCTGGCGCGATCCGACGCCGCTGCTCAACAACGTCGACCCCGAACGCGCGCCGGGCGAAGGCTGGATGGCGGACAGTTTGCAATGCCGGTTCGTGACGGACACGCAAATTCATCTCACGTCGTGGTACGGCTCGAAGTACGACAAATCGGTCGCGTACCTCAGCTATGACACGGCGGTCAATCCCGGCCACGAGAAAACATTCCGCGGCCCCGGCAAGATTCTCCGCGATCCGTCGGGTTATCAACAGGCGTTCGCGGTCGACAGCGATCAACGAGGTTACACTCAGGAGATTCGCATCCCGTGGGCGTTGCTTTACAAATCGCCGCAGCCGGCAGCTGGCTTAAAGCTGCGGTTTACCGGCGAATACTTTTGGGGCGGGCCGTCGGGGACGCTGTGGCCGGCGGTGATGTGGAGTGATCCGATCAATCTCGCCCAGCCGCAACGCATCGTGCTCTACCAAAATCCCGGCGTCTGGGGCGAACTCGAATTGGTCGGACAGGGAAAACTGCCGGCGGAACAACCCGAAGAAGTCGAGGAACGGTTGCAAGGCCCGATTCCGATTCGTTTCACCGTCCCGCGCGAGGCGGTGAAATTCTCGCTCGTAATCAACGACGCCGACGGCAAACGCGTCCGCAATCTCGCCAGTCACGCCAACGTCACCGACTACACCACCAAATCCAATGGCGACAAACGTTACCTCGAAGTCCCGTGGGACGGTCGCGCGGACGGGAAGTGGAAAAAAGATCGCTCGCTGTTCCTCGGCGAAGTCGTGCCGACGGGGAAGTACACGGCGGAAGGCATCGTTCATAACGGCATCGGCGTCGTTCACGCCGGCAGCTTCTACAATCCCGGCACGCCACCGTGGCCGACCGCGGACGGCAGCGGTTCCTGGCTCGCGGATCATTCGCCGTCGACTGCGGTGGCCGCGATGCCGAAAGCGAGCGCGGCGAAAGGCCGGGTGTTTGTCGGCGCGCGCGCAGTCGAGAACGGGGTCGGTTTCATCGGCCTCAACGGCGACGGCCGCAAGATGTGGGAATGCACGCGGCGCGGGTTGGCGGCTTTGCATATTGCGGCGAACGAGAAAAATGTTTTTGCGGTCTACAGCAGCAATGCCGGCTTCGCGCTTGGAAAATTCAACGCGGATACCGGCGAAGGCATGTCGTTCGGTAACGGCCCGGAGATCACGCTGCTCGGCGAACCGACCGGCCTCGCGGCGCATGCCGGCGAAATCGCGGTGGCCATCGGCGGCGCGAACAAGATCGTGGTTTATGATGCCGAGTCCGGCAATGTGAAGCGGGAAGTCGCGCTGCCGGTGCCGCAGTCCATCGCGTACCGGGCGAATGGCGAACTCGTCACCGTTCAAGCCGGTAAGCCGTTGCTTGGGGTCGCGAAGCCGTTGGCGGTGGCTTGCGATGCCGAGGGGCGGACGTATGTGGCGGACGGTGCGGAGTCGAACGTAAAAGTTTTCAACAAGGACGGCAAGTGGGTCCATACGATCGGCGAGAAGGGCGGTCACGCGCCCGGTAAATGGAATCCGCAACAGATGAACAGCCCGGTCGCGGTGGCGGTCGAGGAACGTGCGGACGGCAAGAGGCACGTGTGGGTGGCGGAGAATTCGTTCAGCCCGAAACGCACGAGCGTGTGGGACGGCGAGTCCGGTAAGTTTGTGCGGGATTACATCGGCAGCACCCGGTATAGCGCGGCGGGCGGGGCGATGAGTGATGACTTGCCGGATTTGGGGATTTGCGATGGCGTGTTCTACAAGGTGGATTTCGCGAACTACAGTTACGCGCCGACGGATGTGCTCGGGCCGATGCCGGCGCGCGCACCGCCCAGCGCGTGCAATGGGCCGACAAGGAAACCAACGTCGTCAACGACCTGCCGACGGAAGCGGAGTTTTCGGCGGTGCGTTGGGGTGACTGGACGTTACAGTAACGCGAATGGAAGCCGCGCATGTAGATATTGAATTTTCTCGGAACGGCGATCTAGCAGATCGTCCGGGAATCCCGGGGACACTGTATATGATTCACTGTATGTAAATTAATGTCAGCAGCTTTTTTGATATTGTGGCCGGTTGCCGCCGGTTGCCCGGGTTGGCTAAAACATTGGAATCTTATTCGATGAAATTCTGGTTTTGCGAATCGTGCGGCAAGCAGCTTTCAGACGCTGACATCGGCTGCGGAGATGCAACCGATGCGCCGTGCGGTGAAACTCCGAACTTGTCATGGGATTGGCGCGACAGGATTTCGGCCATCGGTGCGCTCACGGTCAGCCCCAGACGGCAGCGTCTCAACGCGCCGTAACTGAACCCATACCAAGTTCTCCCGCTTGCCGAATTTCACAGCCAACAACACCGTAGTGCTCCGTAGAAACTGGCCGACGAATTTCGAACTTTGTCACAGCAACCTCAACTCTTACCAGCTCATTTTGGTTCGCCAAAGACACTGACATCCTTCAGCCGGATTGGATTCTTTACGGGTTGCATTTCGGTCAGGTTCACCGATTTCCGGTGCGTCATCACGTAGAGTGAAACCAATTTCAACGGATAGTCCAGCTTGCCGTCGCCGGCGCTATGTACCCAAAGTCCGCGGCCAGGTGTGGGTTCAAGGTGCCAGGCGGGCGACGCGTCCGTTAATGGGAATGTCACAAAGCACCAGCCGTCAAAGTCGATGGCAGAATGGTTGGCCCAATCTACCCCGTCACGGATGCTCGCGGAGGAACACCAGCGTTCACCTTTGCTGTCTTCCAGTTCCCAGAAAATTCGCCCCCAACTGGAATCGCCTTTGACCCAAACTCCAACAGTATGTGGCTGGCCCGGTATCGGTGCGGGCCGCTTCAATCGAAGCGCGACGTATTCTCCCACGAGATCCATGACTTCGCCTTTGTGGTCGAGCTCAAGTTCAAGACATGCACCTTTATCCGAATCGTTAACCTGGCGAAGCGCGAACTGGCCGGGCCGTTGCATCGGTTGAGTCAGCGCGTGATCTTCCGGCGCGAGTTTCCATTGGCTTAAGTCATCCATTCGGTTGACGACTACTGTCTGAGCCGGCGGCTGATTGAGCGGGAACGCTCGCTGGCCCGCAGTAACTGCGCCGGCAGCGATTGGACTGGTCATGTACGTGACGGCTGTGGACGCGGTTACCTTTAGCTTCTTTCCGGCGCTGTTGAGCACAATTTGTCTGCCGTAAAACTCAGTCTGAGTAACAATCGTTTCAGCAGGAAACTCCAAGGTCATTTCGCAAGTTCCGCGCGGCGTCCAAAGCGCATAAATTCGCTCGTTTCCGCGCTCGAATTCCAGCGCGTATGCGCTGGATGATCCCGTTGGCAGTTGCCGCATAAGCCGGGCACTGTCCAGAACCTTGGTCAAGGTGGCCATCGCCACATAAGCAGGCTTGGGGTAATGAAGCGCATTGCGCTGACAGAGGCCCGCGGCTCCCCAGAGTGTTTCAAAATACGCGTTGCCCACGTCCTCGATCACGGCCGGTGAAATGGTCGGAAATTGGAATGCCAGAGCGATGAGAACGTCGCGTGAATACCATTCCGCCAGGCGCTGCGCCCCCAGATCCCGTTCGGCGCGGTACGTAAATTCGAAGCAGCCTGTCAGCGGAATCTCATGCCCAAATTTACGAGCAGTCTCTCGCAGCATCCAGATCCCCATGGTTGTATGAATGGACATTTTCTCCGGCGAGAAAGTCTGTCCGGTCGTTTCGCTGCCAAGGAAATCGATGTACTCCCTCGGAAATCCACGGCGCAGCAGCATTGCAACAAGCGTGGAGGACCCGCCAGAGTTGCCCAGGATCAGTTTAAGCTGCGGGAATTTTTCGCGGAAGAACTTCGCCGCCTTTACTCCGAGGGCATATAGCTGTTCCTCGCGCTTTGCCTGATCGTCAGCACTCGCTGGAGGCTTCTCTCCATATAATTCCGGAGGGACGGTGCCACTGTCGAAACTCTCATGAAAAATGTCCACGTACTGGCAGTGTGGGAAGCGTTTGATCAGTTCGTGGGTCTGCTTCTCCACACGGGCCGTCGCCGCATCCCAGTTGTCGAGGTCTTTCAGGCGAAACGGCCAGTTAATTTGATTGAGCGTGAATTTCCACGGAGCCAGATCGGCCTCCGAGTCCTTGGTCCATGCAACCGGCGTGCGGCGCATACCGGCCTTAAAAAGCAGCGACCCGGAAATCGCGAGATCGCGCGTGGAATAGTGAGCCCCGCCAAACCACCAGGTGCCGAAGGGTGATTCGTACCCCGCCACGCGCGTGTCTTTGCCGAGCAACGCGAACGCCGCGTCATGCTTGAGAAATGGTTGTCCATCGCTGCCGGTCAGTGCGACGCGCAATCCGTACCAGCCGAGGTCTGGCATAGCCAGGGGAATCACGATGTCCATCACGCTGCCAGCCGCTATCAACTCGACGGTTTTTTCCTGGGAAAGAAGAGTCCGCCCGGCCACATCGGCGATCACCCACTTCAGCGTATACTTTCCGGCAACATTGGCTCGCAATGCAAAGATTGTCTCCGGTTTCTCGTCGTTGTGAAAAATATTTCCAGGCTGTGATTGCTTGAGCCGCAGTTCCACGGGAGCCTTCTCCAGCGTCACGCCAAAGATGTGCACCGCACTGGTGGAACTGCGCAACGGTTTGTGGCTGCGATCTGTCTGAACGTAGATTCGATCGAGCTTGCCCAGGAACTCAAAATCGAGATAGGGACCGACCTTCATCGCAGCAAACGGGTCCTCTCGATCTGCCAGGAGATCCAGGATTTCACCGGCTTTCAGATCTACTTTCACCAGAAGAAGCGGCGCCGTAATTTTCTTCCCATCGGCCGCGCCGTACTCGACGCTGCCGACGCGCTCAATGCCGCTGCCCGGTTTCTCGTCGCCTCTCGGCAATAACAGGGTTGTGTCGGCGATGGCGCCTCCCCGTCCGGAAATTCCAAACCGCGTGAGCCGGGTCGTCAGCACGGGATCCTTTTTTTCGTCCGGCTCAACGGCGCACAACACCCAGGCCCGATGGTAATATTCTTGCGGGACGGAAAAATGCAGCGCTTCCGGCATGCCGTCCAATGATGTTCGCGATGTATTTTCATCCGTCTCCAGCGCACTCAACCCCTGCATCTCTTTCACCGCGCCAACGTCTGCATTCTCTGAACCTTGCGCGACGATCATTGGCACATCCTTGATCTTCTGGCGGCCCGGCTTCAATGAGATTAAAGCGTCCTTTATTACGTTCGGACGGGCAACATTCCGAATATCCAGCGGGAGAAAAGTCGCGATCTCGGGGATGTTAAACGCACTGACTTTGCGGAGTGCACCGCCCGCTTCCAGTTCAAAGATTACTTCAACCAAACGGCTGTCACTCTGTAGCCTTCCGCAAAAGCGGCCCTCCAGCCATAACTCAGTGCCCAGGTTATCGGAACGAACCTCCAAGGCGAAAAAATGCTGCGAGGCCGCGGGAAACGTGGTCCAAACCGCCGCGAGCGCATTCTGCTGCGCTTCCGTATAGCGCTTCAGGTACGGACGGATATGGCAGTGGAAGGACAATCCCACGCCCTTGAACTCAATTAACGCGTCCTCCATCGGGACGCTTTCCGGCACTTTCTTTCCGTCTTTTTCGACCTGTCTCAGCAACACATCGGCCCGTACCACACCGTCAAGTTTTAAAGATTTCCCTTTCGCAAATTTGAATGACACAGCTACTTTCTGACTGGTGCCCGTACAAAACTCTGCTGCCGCCGCTGTAGCATCATTTAATGCGACGGGAATTGCCAGCTTCTCCTTCGCCAACATCACTTCACCATCGTTGTTGCCGATGCGGGATGCTTCACCTCCGTATAAACGTATTACAGTTAAAACCCCAAGTGTGGCCAAGGCCAATGTGCAGAAGCGTACATGGCGTTTACAGATACGGAAATCCATAGTTTTTCCCGATGATGGAAACTGAGTGATGCGCATACTTTAGTTGGTTCGACTTCACAACAACTCGTCTTGAACCTCAATTATACACCGCGTTGGGTCAAATTTTCCGGGAGAGCAGCCTTATGGAACCCGGTGAAGAATTGTCGAGGCCCACGTAGTGCCCGCCCCAATCGTAAAACTGATATTTCATCGCGCCCTCTGCCGCGTGATGGTTCAGAGCCGGGCAGCGCCACGGTTCGCGGCTGGTGGGCCAATGGTACTCGCCTCGTTAATATCGAAAAATATCGTCCGCGTGCGCTCCTCCTTGATTCAGTTATTGCTTGATCTTCAGCGGCCCGGCAATTTTGCTGAACGTGATATGATTACCATCAAAGCCAATTGTTTGTCCGCCCACAACAACTTTATCGCCTTCTGCTTTCGGCTCAGGATGCTTGCCTTCGCCGCTCAGGCTGAGAATTTGAAACGTCTTGCCACTCGCTTCGATTTTGAAGACTTTCGATTTTGATTTATCCACTTCGCCGCCCAGCGCGCCCGTCGCGCCGGGGCCGATCATGATAACCAGCGCGTCAGCGCCCGAGGCTTTTGAGTAATCGACGCCGATGGCACTGCCTCTGGCGCTCACCGCGCCCGAACCATCTTCGGCCGCTTGGAAGAAATCAATCTTGGCTTTGCTGATTCTGCCGCCACCTTCAACGCTTGGCGCGATGTCGCCGAACGTCATCTGCTGCACCACACCCCACACTATCATGCGGCGGACTTTGTCTGAAGTGCGCGAGCCGAACAGCACGGCGACGATGATGTCGTCCTTGTCCTGCCAGCGGTTGCGAAAAATGTATTGACCCATGCGGCGGTCTTCCGCCACCTTCGGCACGGTCTTCTCGGGGTTCTCGGGCTTAATGTCGAATGGCCAGTTGACCAGCGCAAAGAGCGCGCGGTGCGGATAGGGGAAAACATCAAACGATTTTTCGCCTGCGCGCAAGAGCGGCCTGTCGGCTGTGCCGGCCGACAGTGTTTTCGCGCCGGGACCGTATTGCTTCTGCTCGAGAGGTTCGACGAAATTGTTGTAGACCCACAGCATCGCCGGGCGTCGTTCAGGCTTGATCGCACCGAACCCTTGTACGAAATAAGTGGAATGGTGCCCGCCTTCCTGAACGAGTTCGTCGCCGCCGTATCCGCCGCGGCCCGCGCTGGGATTGGTGTACATGGGGCCCTTGGGTGTGGGCAGAAGTTGCATCACAAAGCGCAGCGACATCCATTCCGGATTCGGATGCGCTGGATTGGAAATCCAGTCGCGCCCGGCACAAACCTTCTGCGCCAGCAGCCACGGCGTGAAGGTCCACGTCATTGAGATCACGCCCGGCCCGGCATGCTCGCCGTCGGGCTGACAAATCGGTCGTCTAATTTGGGCGCGTTCTTCCTGAGATTTTCTTTGATAGCTTCGATCTTGCCTTGCCGCGAATGCAGCATTGCAAATGAATCGACGTAACTTTCCATGCGTACCCGCTCGGAAGCGGGAAGCGCCTTTTGAACCCGCTTCACGTCGTCAACCATGAAGTCAAGCAGGCTCGTTTTCAGGTCGAAGGCTTGCTTGCCGGAGCCTTCGGCAACGCTGCCGAACAATGATTTGTACGCCAGCTCCGGCTTGCACTGCATCGGGATCGCCTTGCCCGGCCCCTTCGCAGAAATGTTGTACGACAGTGTTGTGTCTTTGCCGGAAGTCACGCCGAGAGTCACGTGGCGAACGATGCCGCCGAGCGCATCGGCCATCGCCGAATCGATCGTCTGCGCCATGGGTCCCCGGTTGCCGGGGTAGCAGCCCAGCGCGCCATAGTTGGTGGAATGCCCACCCGTCCCGCCTTCTGAAATGCAGCCGGAGAGTCCGTTCAGCATCGTCATGCGCTTGCGGTACGGCGTTAGCGCGTGGATCGTCTTCGGCAGCTCCACGTCGGCCAACGGTGTTTCAATGAGCGTGTCCGCGACATTTTTCCCGTTGATCGCCTTGCGGGTTTGCCCGACCGGGACGAAATGATCCGGCGGCAATCCATTGTCTTCGACGATGAAGACGATGCGGAGCGGAAACTTGGACGTATCGCCTTCCGCAAACGCCATCGACTGGCTGAGCCACTGCTCCAGAATGAGTCCTCCAGCACCCAGGGAAACACCCTTGAGCCACGACCGGCGGCTGAGTTTTTTTGCATCCATAGTGGCGCTCCTTTTAGAATTTCAAATGTTGCTATTTGGGGTCACCGACGGCTCCGCGCGGCACAAGAACGAATCCGAAGACAGCAGCGACACCAGCAGTGCTTTGAAACTGCCGCCGCTCTCGACGTAGTCGCGGTCGGCCTTTTGCAGAGTCTGCGCGTCATCGAGCGTTTCATTTCGGCCGAGCGCAAAACGGAAAACGTGGCGCACGAACACCTGCCGGACGCGCTCCGACTCCGCAAGTTTTCGGATCATTTCTAGCGCGTTCTTGACCGGGCCTACCAACTTCGGATCACCGCTCTCGGCAATCAGTCCTGTTGAATCAAAGGGGACATCTTTCAAAACGACGCCTAGGAGTTTTCCTTTTTTGTCGACGTTCTTGGCTGTGGCTTCAACGTCTGTTACTTTCTCCACATTCCGGAACTTGCCCAAGTGATCGAAGGTCTCAAACGTCAGGCCCAGGTTGTCCATCTTGACGTGGCACTTCCAGCACTGAGCGTCGCGCGTGAGCGACAGGCGGTCGCGCAGTGTCCGGTGGCACTCGTCGGGAACCTGCGCGGCGACGCCGATGGGAAGCTCGGGGACGCTGCCGCCCAGCAGGCGCTCGCGCACCCAGCGCCCGCGCCGAACCGGGTCGTTGTCAAAATTCGTCGAGTACGCGATGAGCCAACTGGGCTGCGTCAAAATTCCCGCGCGCTGTTCGGCGGGCAATTCGGTCGGCTGCGGAACCGGGAAGGATTCGAGGTTGTAAACGCCTTCAGGTCCGCGCATGCCTGTGTCGTTGTTCGGATTTGCAACCGCTGCGGGCTTGTGCACGAAATCCGCCGGCTTGTCTTTGAAGACTTCAGCGGCCCGGTCATAGCCGAAATACTCCCGGAAAAACGCAGGTACGCGGGTCTTCTCGAATTTTGTCGTGTCCAGAATTCGGCGGACGTGCGCGGCGACTTGCTGCGGCGTGTTCAATTCGCCTTTGGCCGCCGCTGCGTAAATTCCGGAATCGCGCCGGTTCAGCAGTGAAGATCGACGGCGAACAGATGAACCATCACAGCATCGCCATGCGTGTAAGCACCGCGGACTGCCTGGTGCATGATTTCGACGTAGCCGGGATGTGGCGGGTGAAGCACGGCATCAATGTCGAGTGGCTGACCAGCGGCTGCGTCTATAGCAAAGGGCGCATGGCGAAGGGTACCTTCGACAGCCATCGCGCGATGAGTTTTGAGCTCATCCGCACCGAGATCACGCTCGCCAATGACGCCGACGGTCCCGGCGGCGCGGGCCAAGCCGGCCCCTTCATCGGCCCGCGCGTGGCTCATTGGAACATCAAGGTGGATAGATCGACGCCAAGCTCTCCCGGCAATCAGAACGCGCCCGGTGATTTCATTTTCATGCCGCTCACTTTTCCCAACGGGGCGTTTGTCGGCATCCAGGGCGCGGCGCGAAGTGACAAAGTACGCGACACGGTTCCCGGCGAGAAAGGCAGCGTCATTGCCGACGAAGGCAAGGTTCCGGCCATCCCAAATCTCTACGAGGCACAGTTGAAGTTGCGGTTGAAGAAGTAAGCACGCACGTCAATTAAGATCAGATTCATTTTTTCGTTCAAGGAACTGATTTGAAGAACTCCCAAATCGTATCGGTTGCATTCAGCTTGCTGGTGATCGGCCCGATAACGCTTTCCGGCAGCGACAGCTTCGTTCCCGGCCAGTGATGCCTGTGGCCTTCAAGATACAGCACGGTCAACTTGGGACCATTTGTCTTTGAGGTTACTCGACCTTCTTCACGTCGTCTTTGTCTGAGATGGTCTTTGGCTCCTACTCGCAGCCAAGAGCTATCCGTCGTCGGCGCAGCCATAAATCCAATAAACAGAATTTTGTTGAGCCAACTCACCGCCGCCGCGGCTTATACAGGTGAAGAGCCTTCTATTAAGGAGAAGACGGTGACAACCGTTGAAACCGCTATGCAGACGACCGACCGGGAATTGCTGGAAAAGTTCATTCGCGAACGCGATCCAGAAGCGTTTTCTGCGCTGGTGGAGCGCCACGGCCGGATGGTTTTCGGAACCTGCTGCCGCATACTGCGCAATCGCGCCGACGCCGATGATGCATTCCAGGCAACTTTTCTGACTCTGATGCAAAAGGCCCGCACGTTTGAACGCGGTGAATCCCTAGCCGCCTGGCTGCACACAGTTGCTGTTCGCGTTTCGTTGCGCGCTCGGCAGCGGCAGGCCAAGAGGAGTCAGACGGAACGTGAGGCCAACATGAAGACTTCTGAAGAATTCACAGATTCAAGCGTGCAAGGCGAACTGGACCGTGCGCTGGCTGAACTCCCCGACGAACTGCGCCTGCCGATTATCCTTTGTTATCTGCAGGGCAAGACTGGGGACGACGCCGCTGATGAACTGGGCTGCTCACGGAGCACGCTGACGCGACACCTTACTGAAGGCCGCGAGCACCTGCGAAACCAGCTTGAGCGAGCGGGAATCGTTGTGCCGGCTGTCGCGCTCATCGCGTCCCTGGAAGCGGCGGCCTCGGCAGCGGAGCCTCCCGCGAGCGCCGTGGCGGCGTTGTTGAAATTTTCGGCTGGTGCGGCGCCGAAGGCGGCGGGGATCAGTGCCGGGGCGTTGTCACTGGTGGAGGCGGGCGCAGCGGCAGGCTTTTTTGCGAGCGGCACGTTTCTGGTCTGGTTCGCAGTGCTCGCTGCAATCGTGGGAGCTGTTGCGATCGGCCGCGGCTTTGAGAAAGCCAAACATCGCGCACCCGTTGCAGAGGTTGCAGCCAGCGACGGCCAGCCTGATCCCAAACCTGCGCCCGCGCCGAATGTTCCGTTGCCGAATACGCCGCCAGATGCTGCGCCCAAACTGAAGGATGATCAGAAGATCAGCCAGTGGGCGTGGGATAAATTCAAGTGGCAGGCGGTCGATCCGGAACTCGTGAGGCCCGTGCGGTTCTCTATTACGGTAGCGGCGGACCACCGTTTCGTCACCGTTGCCATCGACGACGCAAAAGGCGTCCGGGTCCGCAACCTGCTCGATGCCATCGAGGTGACGAAGCTCGGCGGTCGCCCGGATGCGAAAGAGGCACACGTTCTGACCGTGGAGTGGAACGGCCTGGACGACGACGGGCGGCCCGCACCGGACGGCACGTATCGAATCCGGGGCTGTTCGCACCCCGGAATGAAGCTGGTATACGAGTACAGTTTCCTCAACCCCGGTACGCCGCCGTGGGAGCATTACCCGAACAGCGGCTGGGGCGGCGACCACGGCTACCCACACGCCATCGCCTGCCTGCGGAACCATGGTGACGGTCAATGGCGTGTCGCCATCGGGGGCGCGGTGGGCGAGGGCGGAACCGCCTCGTTCGTGATCGACGCCGACGACCGCAAGTGCAAGGCGCTCAACAACGGCTGGAACGGGTCAAAAGCCCTCGCCGCCGCCGACGGGATGCTCTGGATTTGCGAGAGCGGCAGCAAGTATCTGTACCGTGTGACGTATCACGATAGCAAACAAGTCGCGTTCAAGGCTGCCGCCGGGTCGACACTTACGATCAAGTTCGACACCGACCCGTGGGGCATCGCCGTCGGCAAGAAGAAGGCCGCCGTATTGCTCCACGATGAGAAACAGCCGAAGAAGGAACGGGTCGTCGTCTTCGACAAGGACTCGGGGGATAACCGCGTCGAAGTGCCTCTCGCCGTTCCGGGCCGTCGGAATGGACTGGCATTCGCCGCGGACGGCACCACGCTGCTCGTGAGTACGGACGGCGGAATGCTTTCGATCCCAACCGGCGAGGCCAAGCCATCGTCTAAGTCGGTGCAGTTCGAGGGCGTCGAACAGCCCGGCCCGCTCGCCACCGACAAGGACGGGAACCTGTTCGTCCTCGACCGGGGGGTGGATTACCGCGTCAAAGTGTTTGCCCCGGATGGAAAGCTGCTCCGCGCGGTCGGTACGAAGGGCGGTCAGGGTGACCGGTTGGAGTTCGACCGCGAAGCGCTACACGGAGTGGAAGCCATTTCCGTGGACGACGGCGGGAACCTGTGGGTCGCCGAGCAAGGCGAGACGGACAAAAAGCCGGGCGTCGGGTTCGTCCGTCGCGTCGCGGTTTGGGACACGAATGGCAAGTTCGTCAAGGATTTCGTCGGCACGACGTGGTACGCCGCGAACTACACCTGCCTGCACCAGCAAGACCCGACATTGGCGTTCGGCTACGGAGTCATTTATCAACTGGAACCGGGTAAAAAACCCGGCTACCGCCCGCTGAGGTATGCCACTGCGCCGCAACCCGCCGATTCACCGTTCTGGTTCTGGAAGGGT
>Ga0105047_10011583_pt1 | contig 14290 bp, 13 predicted proteins | sample MAT04_FD_78384 | JGI IMG/M metagenome (GOLD analysis project Ga0105047, IMG submission 78384) | Freshwater microbial communities from Lake Fryxell liftoff mats and glacier meltwater in Antarctica - MAT-04 (megahit assembly) | ecosystem: Environmental > Aquatic > Freshwater > Ice > Liftoff... | reverse complement strand
GCCGTGGCGGACGTCCGGCACCGGGTCGAGTTGATGGCGGATCAACTTGTCGATCGGCGTCCCATCCGGGAATGGGACGGCCCCGCGGAGAAGATAGTACAGCGTGCAGCCAAGGGAATAGAGGTCGGCCCGCGTATCGACGGTACTCGAATTCTTCGCTTGCTCCGGCGACATGTAATCCGGGGTGCCGACGACGGTGCCGTCGCGCGTGAGTTCGGCGTGGCCGGGGGTATCTTCTTCCCCCAGCATCCGCACGAGGCCCATGTCGAGGATTTTGAGCTGCGCCCGCCCGCCGGTGCCGGGGATGGCCCGCTCCCCGTAGACGAGCAAATTGGACGGCTTAATGTCGCGGTGGACGAAGCCGTTTTCGTGGGCGTGCTGGAGGCCTAGCGCGGTCATCCGCATGTATTCACACGCTTCGGCAGTGCTCAGCGGGCCGTTGTCCTTTACCAAGCGGGCGAGGTCGGAGCCGTCGACGTATTCCATCGCCAAATAGAATCGGCCGGAAGCGTCCCCCGCATCGAAGAGCTTGACGATATTCGGGTGATCGAGCTTCGCCGCGGCCGCCGCTTCGCGCTCGTAGCGCTTCAACACCGTCTTGTTCGACATCAACTGCGGCCGGACGACCTTGAGGGCGACCATCCGGGCCATGCGGGTATCGACGGCACGATAGACCTTTCCCATCCCCCCCTCGCCGATTTTTTCGAGGATAAGGTACTGCCCGAATAGCAACTCGGGGATGCGCCCGAGTTGGACTTTGCGGAACTGATAGCGGGTGAGGACGCCGAGGGACTGGAGGGCGTCGGCGAGCGCGGGGAATTCCGACCGGGACTTGGAGAACGCCTGTTCCACGAGCCAGAGTTGATCGGGGGTGCAGCGCCCGCCGTCGCGAATGGCGGCCAACAAAGGATCCGCAGTGGTCGTTTCCATCTCGGAGGTCGCCGCCCTGACGGAATGACGGCGAAATCGCCGCGATGCCAAATATGCTACATTGTACTTCCGAAAACCCGCGCCGGTTTGGAAAAAATCACCCGAGACCCACGATGTCCCCCGCGCCACCCCCGGTGACCCCCCCGGCCATGACTTTCCCCGGCGGCGAAGAGGCCCTAGGCTACCGCTGGGCCTTCCGAGTCTATACGGTCTTGTTCCTTTTGACTCTCTGCGCGGGCTTGGCGAATTTCGTCTTGCCGAAGTTCTTCCGACTCTTCGGGTGATGGGGAGGAGGAGTGAGAGGAGTCGTTTCAAAGATGAAATCCGACGGGTTATCAATCCGAAGGCTGTAGTCCGGTTTGCTTCGAAATTCGAGCCAGCAATTGCGGCCCAATCTCTTCGCGGTCGTGGAAAGCAAACACGATGTTTGCCTACCCTGCCGTTCTAAGATCCGACGCGAGCCGCTGGATTGTCGCCAACCGATCCGGAGCCATCGTAAACCTCCCGCAAACTCCCCTTGTCCGAGCCGGCGCCGGCCCCTAGCATTGCAGCACCTCGGGGCGGTAGCTCAGTTGGTAGAGCGCTGCATTCGCATTGCAGAGGCCAGGGGTTCAACTCCCCTTCGCTCCAAGTTTCGATCCACCGGCGGCCGGGAGCAGTCCCGGCCGTCTGGCGTTTCCCGGTCCGCTATAATTCCCCTACTATGAAGATTCTGACGTACCCTCACCCTGCCCTTCGGGCCAAGTGCAAGCCGCTGGCGGGCCTCGACGAAGCCGTGCGGACGACCGCCCAGCAGATGCTCGCGCTCATGTACCGGCACGAGGGCCTCGGCCTCGCGGCGCCGCAGGTCGGCCTCGACTTCCAAATGATCGTCATCAACTTCGACGGCGATCCACTCGCCACTCAAGCGGAGGTCGTGGCGATCAATCCGGTTGTGATCGAATCCAAAGGGATCGTGAAGGACCGCGAAGGCTGCCTCAGTTTCCCCGGGTTGTACCAAGACATCCGCCGGGCGAAGACGGTGAAGGTGCAATATTACACCCTCGACGGTCAATTGCACGAGATGGTTTGCTCCGATCTCGCGGCCCGCATCTGGCAGCACGAAATCGACCACCTCAACGGCGGGTTGTTCATCGACAAAATGGGCCCGCTCGCCCGAATGGGCAGCAAACGCACCCTTGAAGGATTTATTGCCGACTTTGCCGAAGATCTGAAGAAGGGGACTATCCCCACGGGAACGGAACCGAAACTGTAGGAGCCGCCCTTGCGAATCGTCATGATGGGCACCGGCACCTTCGCCGAACCGACCTTCCAAGCCCTCCTCACGGCGGGGGAGCAAGTCGTGGGGTTGGTCACGCAACCGACGCGAGACGGCGGTAACACGCGCGGTAGCACCCGGCAGACCGGCCTCGGCATGGCGAACATCGCGGCGGGCGCCGGCATCCCCGTCCTCCAACCCGAGAGCATCAACACGCCCGAAGGGGTCGCGGCGCTCCTCGCCTTCCAGCCCGACTTGCTGGTGGTCGCGGCCTACGGGCAGATCTTGAAACCGGAGGTGATCGCCGCGCCGACCCTCGGCGCGATCAACGTGCACGCCTCGCTGCTGCCGAAATACCGCGGGGCTTCGCCCGTCGCGCACGCCATCCGCTGCGGGGAGACCGTCACCGGCGTCACCATCATCCGGATTTCGTTGGGGTTGGATGCGGGCGAGATACTGAAGCAGGAAGAGCGGACGATTCTCCCCGATGAAACGACGGGCGAACTGGAACGGCGACTCGCCCAGCTCGGCGCCCGACTCTGTATGGCCGTAATCCGCGAGATGAAAATCGGCCCTGTCGCCGGTGTCCCCCAGGATCCGGCGCTCGTCACCAAGGCGCCGAAGTTCAAGAAGGAACACGGCTTGATCGATTGGTCGAAGCCCGCGACCGAGATCGCCTGGCACATCCGGGCGATGCAGCCGTGGCCGACGGCGTTCACCTTCTTCCACCGGCCGGGCCACGAGCCGATGCGCGTCATCATCGGGCGGGGGACGGCGCTGCCGGGGGAATCGGGCGAGCCCGGCGCGGTGCTCGGGGGATTGACGATCCCAACCGGCGCTGGGGTTCTGCGAATCGACGAGATCCAGCCCGCCGGGAAGAAAAAGATGATCGCGGCGGAATTCCTGAGCGGGTATTCTATTCAACCGGGCTTCCGCTTCGGCCCCGCTTGAATTCCCTTCCTCATGGGAACGGCCGGACTTGTTCCGCAAAGTCATCGGCCACATCCGCAGTTTCAACAACTTCAAAGGCGAGCACGTCGACACGGCGCCGCGATCTTGCCCAATCAACTGCGTTGGCTCTGGAAGAATTACCGGCCGAAGGAATGAGGTTCATGCCACTTCCAACCGCAGCGTCGCCTTCGCCCCTTTCAGAATCTCTTGCGGCGTCCAGAGCAGCGGGGCGCCGTCGCCGGCTTGCCACTTCCAGAACAGGTCGAGGTGGTGCGGCGAGTAGGGGTTGCCCGATTGCCCGCCGCAGAGGGCGACTCGGGTGTTGCTGAAATCGGCCGTGTCGAAAACGATCCGCAGGTTCGCCATGTTGCCGGTCGGTTCGAGCGGGTGCAGCGGCAGCGCCCCGGCTTGGCTGATGGTGTTGCAATCGCCGCCGCAGGGGACGCTCGGGGCGTTGAAGATCGGCCCGAGCAGCCAGTGCTTGCCGAGGATGGGGTGCTGGCCGCGTAGCGGGCGGAGGTCGCCCCACTGCCACCACTTCGGGCCGGGGCCGTACTTTTTGCGGAGAAACGGGATGATCTCAGCGAGGGCGTCGGCCATTTCTTCGGGCCACGACCGCGCGAACCAACCGGGCGGTTGACTCTTCAGCAGCTTCACCAAGTGCGCCGTGCGGCGGTCGCCGAACAGATTGTGCGCGAGCAATCCGGGGCCACTGCCGCCGAGGGCGAGCTCCCACGACCTCGGAGCCTTGGCCTTGGCGACGCGGATGCACATCTCGGCCATGAAGAGTTCGAAAATCGTCGCAGCGGGGGAATTCGCCTCGACGTGTCCATCCCAGTCTTTCAATAGATCCAGAGCTTCTCGCGCCGTCGCCGCCGCGTCCGGTACGCCGACGACGATCCCGCGGATCTCTTCCCAGACCATCGAGCGGACGCTGAGTTGCAGCGCTTGGCACGCCGCCACGTCCCAGCCGTCGGGCTGTCGGGCGAGTTCGTCGCGGATCGTGTTCGCCCGGTACGGGTCGATGAAATCGGCCCCGAGAAATTCGGTCGTGGTCGACTCGGGGCGGAGGTGCGGATCGTCGTTCGCGGTGGCGTAGTACCCGGCTTGCGGGTTGCGCGCGAACGGCATCTTGTCGAACGGCAGAAGCTCCGTTTCCCAACCGACACCGAGGGTGTCGCCCGGCAGCGGGATCATCCCGTAGCCCACCTTCCGCACCGGCACTTGGCCGAATTGCTGGTAGCCGGTCTCGCCGTCGGCCGCCGCATACAGCGCGTTCAGCGGCAACCCGGGCCACGCGGCAAACGGTCGCCGGAAGGTCTCGAAACTCGTCGCGGCCGGGGCGTCGAAGAAGCCGCGGATCGGGTGCGCATCGAGCCAGACGGCCCGCAGCGAGAGCACTTCGCGAACTTCGGGCAGCAGCGGCGAAATCACCGGGCCGCGCGGCGTGATCAACACGTCTTCGATATGGTCGGGTTTCCCCTTCACGCGGATGACTTCGCGCACCACCGGGCACGGGGTGAATGCGCCGTTGGCATCGCGGACGCTTGTCCCGGTGGCGTCGAGGGTTTCGATAAACAAGTCGGTATTGTCGGTCAGCCCGGCAGTGACGCCCCACGCGCAGAAGCCGTTGTGGCCGATGGTCGCCCCCGGCGACCCGGCGAGCGCGGCCCCAGCGAAGGCCCCCGCCGGCGTGCGGACTTGGAACAAATACCACGGCGGCGGGATGTCGGGCCGGAGGTGCGGGTCGTTGGCGAGAATCGGCTTCCCCGACGCCGTGCGCGCCCCGGCGATCAGCCAGTTGTTCGACCCGCCCCCCGTCGGCACGAACTCTTGGAACAGCGCGAGATCGCGCGCCAACGCATCGAGCGGGGCGTGCCGAACTAAGTCAGGAGTCGGGTGAGCCCTGTCAGGAGTCGGGTGAACCCACGACGGGTCAAGCGCCTCCACGGCGGCCCGGCCGTCCGCGCGCAGCATCCTCAATCGTGCCAGTTCCACGTCCCAATTCCCCGGCAGACTGAAGCTGATGAGCTTCAGCGTCGCCAGCACATCAGCCGGGGTCCACGGGGTCGGGGTGCCTCCGAGGACGGCGAATTCGTGCGGCTTCGCCGGGACGCCAAGGCTGTGCCCCGCATTCACCCCAGCGACAAACGCTTCGAGGATGTCGAGGATGTCGGCGTCGAGGACCTTCAACTGCTCGGCCGAACTGCGGGCGAAGCCGATGCGACGGCTCATCCGGTCGGCCGGCAACCCCCCGGGCCCGACAAGTTCGGCCAGCGTTCCCCGGCCGATGCGCAGCAGCGTTTCGAGTTGGAAGCCGCGGTCTTGCCCTTGGACGAACCCGCACCCGAAATGGGCGTCGCGCTCGCTCTCGGCTTCGATATACGGAATGCCGGATTTGTCGCGGCGGATCGTGATCGGCTTTCGCAATCCCGGTATACGCAGCGACCCCCGGCTGTACGGAAGCCGCGACCCGAAGACGGCGCGGAAGATCAGTTTGCGCACGGTGCGGGTCTCTCGGTTCTTGTTCGATACACGGTTTCGAGGCACTTGGAACCGCCGCGCATTCCGGTGAGCCAATCGTGGTGCATGGAGTATCAGCAGTTTACGGACGGGATGGTAGAATGAAACAAATTGGGATCACGGAGAATTCGAGATGCCGATTCACGAGTGGACTCGCGTCAATGCGGGTACTTGGCATGCTTTTCACTTGGGTTGGATTGCCGAGATTCAGATCACCTTGAACGATGGGCGTATGCCCAAGGATTATTATGCCCAAGCGGAACAGGTCGCCGGGCCTTGGGAGGCGGATGTGTTAGCTCTCGAAATCCAAGACCGCGAGAACGGTCCCGATATCTCGGGCGATTTGCTCGATGGCGGTGGGTCGTTGGCCGTCGCGATTGTACGGCCGAAAACTCGGATGCAATCCGAGATCGGATTCGTTCACCGCAAACAGCGCCAGATCGCGATCCGCCACACGAGTGGAGATCGGATCGTCGCGCTGATCGAACTCGTTTCTCCGGGGAACAAATCGAATGATGGTTCCTTCATGGCTTTCGTGGACAAGGCCGTCGCTTCTCTCCAGACGGGATACCACTTGCTCATCGTCGATTTGTTTCCCACGACCCCGCGAGACCCGAGCGGGATTCACGGTGAAATATTCAAGTCTTTCGGTGTGGAGTCGGTTCCATTCGATCCTTCCGAACCCTTGACGCTCGCCGCGGACTCTTCGGGCGCGTCCATCCGTACGTATGTCGAGCCGACCGCGGTCGGACACGAACTGATCGACATGCCGCTCTTCCTGACACCTGAACGGTACGTGAACGTTCCCCTCGAACAGACTTACACTTCGGCCTATCGCGGCGTGCCCCAGCGATGGAAAGCCGTCCTTGAAGCTTAGGAATCGGCTCGGCGATACCGCCGTTGTCAAGAGCCGACGTCGCAGACTGGTTCTCACCCGACGGGACTCGCATGCTGAGAAAATCTATTCGGCCCGCGTCGTCGTCATGGACACCGACGGCACGAAGGCCAAGGAAATCTTCAAAGCCGAGGACCGCTCTTGGGTGCTGATGGGGTTCGACTGGAGGTAAGCGATCAGCCCACGGGGAAGAAAATCCGGAAGCGGGTGCCCCAATCGGGTTCGGATTCGACTTGGATGAACCCGTGGGCTCCGGCGACGATTCGGGCAACGGTAGCGAGGCCGGTGCCGGTGCCGCCGCGGTCGGCGCGGGTGGTGAAGTGGGGTTCGAAGATCCTCAGCAGGGTATCGTCGTCCATCCCGCGGCCGGTGTCGGCGACGGTCAACACGGCGAAGCGGCCGGCCGGCACGGTGTGCGGCCAACCGGGGCGGGATTCGGCGAAAGTGCGGGCGACGGCCCGCACGGCGATGGCACCGCCTTGGGGCGTCGCATCGCGGGCATTCCCGACGAGGTTCAACACGACTTGCACGGCCTCGATGGGGTCGAGGAGGATCGACCCGAGGGCCGCCGCGCACTCGACGCTGAATCGCAAGTCGGCCCCGACGTAACGCGGCAGAATCCGGCCGACCTTCGCGAGTAACTCGGGCCAGCGCACACCGTTGACGGCCGAAGTACGGCTGAGCCCATTGACGTACGTCAACAGTTCCCCCGCCTGCTGGCCGAGTTCCACGATGAGCGAAGTCAATTCGCGGCGCGGGTCGTCCGAGGCGAGTTCTTCCGTTAGCAGTTCGGCATATCCGCAGATCACAGACAACAGGTTGTTCACATCGTGGGCGATGCCCGGCAGCAAGCGCCCGAGCGTAGTAAATCGCTCGATCTCGCATGGGATTCTCGGCGAATCCGACGGATCGAGGAGTTTCGTTTCGGTGAGGGGATCGTTAACCTCGGCCGGCGCGAACGGTTGAACGTGGGCCATCGGATGATATTGGAGTTCCGGCAGCGGCAACGCGATCATCGGCAATCCCCCGGTTCCGAATAGTTGATGCGGCGCGGCCGCGGTGCTACCGTACCTCTGGTCGTTCGCTTCTTCCCCGGCCTCTCAGGTGCTCGCCATGTTTCTCCGCCCGCTCTCGGCCGCTATTCTTTTGGGGCTGTTCGCCGCCCCGGCGTTCGCCATCGACAACTACAAACTCTGCCCCGAGGCGACACCAGACAAAGAGACCCCGACCGGGAGAATCACCGAGCACACCTTCGCCGTGAGCAAAATCTTCCCCGGCACGAGTCGCAAATACTGGGTCTACACGCCGGCCCAGTACGATGGGGAGACCCCTGCCGCCGTCATGGTCTTCCAAGATGGCCAGTGGTACCAAGACCCCAAAGGGGGCTGGCGTGTGCCGGCGGTGTTCGATGCGCTCATCCATAAAAAAGAGATGCCCGTCACCGTCGGGATTTTCGTTCTGCCCGGAGCGTTCCCGAACCTGCTCGATAAGAACGGGAAGCCGCGCGAGAACCGGAGTTTCGAGTACGACACTCTTTCTGATCAATACGCGCGCTTTCTGGAATCCGAAATCCTCCCGGAAGTCGGAAAGACTTTGAAACTCCGGCAGGATAGTGCCGGTCGCGCAATCTGCGGAATTTCGAGCGGCGGAATTTGCGCCTTCACCGTGGCGTGGGAACGCCCCGATCTGTTCAGCAAAGTCCTCAGCCACGTCGGCAGTTTCGCCAACATCCGCGGAGGCGACGCCTACCCCGGCCTCATCCGGAAGAACGACGTCAAGCCGATCCGTTGCTACCTGCAAGATGGCTCCGGCGACCTCGACAATTTGCACGGCAGTTGGCCGATCTCGAATCAGCAGATGGCCTCGGCCTTGCGGTACATGAACTACGACTACAAGTTCGCTTACGGCGACGGCGGCCACAACGGCAAGCACGGCGGCGCCCTGCTCGCCGAGAGCCTGCGCTGGCTCTGGCGGGACTGGGAGAAGGGTCTGCCGAAGGCGAAATGAGCCGCGGACCCACGATTCTTGGCCGCAATCGCCGGGGCGGGTAAGATAATCGCATGACCCTCGCGATCCCACTGCCGACGACCGCTCCGGACGCCCCCGCTCGCCTGCCAGCGCTGTTGGAAATGTCCCTCGATGACATCAAGGCTTGGCTCGCGGAGCAAGGGCAACCTCCGATGCGGGCCAAGCAAATCCGGCGCTGGATTCTGCAAGGGAGGGCGTCGAACTTCGAAGCGATGTCCGACCTGCCCAAGGGGCTGCGCGAGGAACTCGCTCTCGGCTTCAACATCTTTTCGACCCGGATCGACAAACACCTCGTCGCCGGGGATCGCACGCACAAACTCCTGCTGCGGTTGCACGACGACAAACTCATCGAGTGCGTTCTGATTCAAGACGACGGCCGGCACACCGCCTGCATCAGCACGCAAGTCGGCTGCGGAATGGGCTGCGTCTTCTGCGCCAGCGGACTCGAGGGCGTCGCGCGCAACTTAACCGTCGGCGAAATGCTCGAGCAGTTGATTCTGCTGCGGAACCTGACGCTCCCGGGCGAACGGCTCACGCACATCGTCGTGATGGGCATGGGCGAACCGCTCGCCAACCTCGATAGCCTAATTCAAACGCTCGCCATCGCCGGGGACAAAGACGGCCTCGGCATCGGCCAACGGCACGTCACGATTTCCACGGTTGGTCTGCCCGCCAAAATCCGTCAGCTCGCCGACCTCGGCAAACAGTATCACTTGGCGGTATCGCTGCACGCCCCCAACGACACCCTGCGTTCGCAGATCGTGCCGACGAACGACAAGACCGGCATCCCGGACATCCTTGCCGCGGCCGATTACTTCTTCGAGAAGACCGGTCGGCAGGTCACTTACGAATACGTGGTTCTCGGGAAGATGAACGACCAACCCCTGCACGGTCGCCAACTCGCGACCTTGCTCCGCCGCCGCAAGGCCCATGTGAATCTCATCCCGTGGAACGACGTGGAAGGACTGCAGTACCGCCGCCCGACCGATTTGGATCTGAACAGCTTCATCAACGAGTTGGAACGGGCCGGCGTCAGTGTGAAAGTGCGCAAGCGCAAAGGATCGGAGATCGACGCCGCTTGCGGGCAACTCCGCCGGCAGGCGGAGCAGAAGCAAGATACCCCTCAACCCGAATCGCACGGCGCATGACCGGACAGACCAGCGCGATGATGGCCCTCCGCGATCCGGACATCCGGCTCATGCTCCGGGTGCGCGCCGACGACCGAGTCGCCTTTGCGGAAATCGTCGAGCGCTACCAACACCGCCTCGTCGGCATCATGGGGCACATCGTCGGGCATTCCACCGAGGCCGAGGACTTGGCGCAAGAGGTGTTCCTGCGGGTCTACCGCACTCGGCACAAGTACACGCCGAAGGCCAAGTTCTCGACGTGGCTGTTCACCATCGCGAACAATTTGGCGATCAACGCCATCCGCGATAAACGCCGGCGGACGGTGCTGCCCTTGGAGGTGCAAGATTCCAACTTTCAAGGATTCCGCCCCGGCGAAGCCCGCGCTCCGGACAAGAGCGCCCCGCCGACGCAGCACCTCCAGCAAGAAGAACTCGCGGCCGTGGTCCGCCGGGCGCTCGACGATTTGAACGAGCGCCAGCGGGTCGCCGTGGTATTGAATAAGTTCGAAGACATGAATTATGCCGAGATCGCCGACGTGATGGGGCTGACGACCAAAGGGGTGAAGTCGCTGTTGAGCCGGGCGCGGGCCAAACTGCGGGAAGCCCTCCAGCCGTACATCTACATGGACGGCATGGCCCCGCCGACCGACACTGACGACGAGGAGCACGGGGAATCATGACACCGACTCCGCCGCCCGAAGATGACCTTCCAGACGATCCCGATTTGGTCGCCTACCTCGACGGCGAACTCGACGCCGACGACTCGCGCTCGGTCGAATCGAAGATCGCGCTCGACGCGGCTGTGCGGGCCAAAGCGGCGGAATACAAAAAGACGTTCGACCTCCTCGATTTCCTCCCGAAGCCCGAGCCGAGCCCGACTTTCACAACGCGGACACTGACGCGTTTGCAACCGGTGCCGGCGAATGCGTCCGGTTCGACCCCGGGTTTGTCCGTCTCGAGATTGGCCATGCCGGCGCCGCGCCGCAGGCTCTGGCCGGAGTTGTGCCTCTGGCTACTCGCCCTCGTGGCCGCCGGTGCCGGGGGCTTCTTCGGGCATTCGTTCGCCCGTCCCTACCTGAATCCGTCGGAAGCCGAAAAATTCGACCGGGCCGATCTTTCGCTGATCCACGACTTGCCGCTCTACGCGGGTGTGGACGATTTTGAATTCCTGAAAAAACTCCGCGAGGCCGAGCTCTTCGACGACGAGATCCCCGCGGCGCCGAGAGCCGCGGCGAACGACGACGACGATAAAATCTCGCTGGTGTCCCAAGAGAAGTTGATCGCCCAATTTTTGGCCTACCCGCCAGTCCGGCAACGACAGTTGCGGGAGCTCCACAAGCGGTTGTACGAACTCCCCGCCAATGAGCGCGCCGGCTACCACCGGACACTCGAAGCGTACGCGGTCTGGCTCGATCGACTGCCGGACGCCGATCGGAAAGAAGTTTTGAACGCCGCCGACGGCGCCGACCGCCTCGATGCGGTACTGCGTATCCGCGAGCGGATCTGGCGCGTGTCGTTGCCGCCGAGCCAGCAGAAAGCCCTGAAGACCGTGGCGACGGTCGAAGAGCGCACGCAGTTTTTAAAAGAATTGCGCGAGCGCGAACAAACCTTCCGCCGCGAGTGGACCTTCGCCCACAGCCAATGGCAGCCGAACAAGTCGGAGGATCAAAAACCGTGGCCCTTTAGCGATCCCGCGCTGGCGAAGGCGGTCGACGACTATATCCGCAAAGCGTTCGGCGTCGATCCGGCGGTCGTCGTCGATCGAAAGGGCGAAGTGGCGGCGCCGTGCCGCCTGACCAAAGAGGAGCTTGTCGAACTGAAATACAGGCACGATGCCGCGCTGAAGGAAGGCTACTGGTTCTCGTACGGGGCTTGCTTGCTGCAACTGGCGGAGCAGCACCCGACACTCCCCGAGCCGGGCAAAGGGAAGCCTATGACGATGATGGATCAGTCGCCGTTGACGCCGATGTTGGTCCGCAAGTTGGCGAAAATCGACGGGGGCAACATTCAGCCACGGTTCCGCTCGACCCTCGGCCGCTGGCCCGATTTCGCACTGGAAATCCACAAACTCGATCCGAACAATAAAGAAAAGCTCCCACCGCTGGGGCCTTGCAAACCGGGGGATTTTACCGACGAATTGGATGTGTTCTTGAAGGATCAACTGTTGCCGAAGCTCACCAAGGGGGAGCGGGACAAGCTCGACGCCCAACTCGGCAAATGGCCCGAATACCCGCGGATGATGCTCGACTTGGCCCGCGCCAAAAACCTCGGCGTCCCCGGAGCGACCCTGCCGGGGGAACCCAAGCGCTGGAACGATCAGTTCCGAATCCCGGTCGGCAAGAAGTAGCGGTTCATAGCAATTCCGCGATCGGCTCGCCATCGTCGAGCATCGGGTGCGGCCGGCCGCCGTGATCTTTGAAAGTCTGCTTCGGGTCGATGCCCATCACCGAATACATCGTCGCCAGAATGTGCGAAGGCTTGAGCGCGCGTTCGACCGGGTACTCGGCCTTCGCGTTCGTCTTGCCAACGACCACGCCGCCCTTCAACCCGCCCCCGGCCATCATCACACTGATCGCGTTGCCCCAGTGGTCGCGCCCCGGCACCGGGATCCCCGGTTGGCCGGTGTTGATCCGCGGCGTCCGGCCGAATTCGCCCATGACCACGACGAGAACATCGTCGCGCAAACCCCGTTCTTCGAGGTCGTCGAGCAGCGCGCCCACGGCTCGATCGACGACGGGCACCTTCAACCCGTGGCTCTTTTCGATGCTGGAATGGTCGTCCCAGTGCGGCATGTCGACCGTGACGAACGTCACGCCCGCCTCGACGAGCCGCCGAGCCATGCAGGTGTAGCGCGCCCAGGCCGAGGTGCCGTAGCGGTCCGCCGAGCGCGGGTCTTCCTTGTCGATGTCGAACGCTTCGCGGGCTTTGTTGCCGAGGATCAAATCGACCGCTTGCTGCTGGAATTGATCCATCGAATCGGCGATGCCGGATTGGTCTACCTCGCGGCGCATGGTGTCGAATTGGCCGAGCAAGCGGGCGCGTTCGCCGGTGAGGTTGTTCTTGGTTCCTTTCAGCCACTCCGGGGAGCGCACGGGTCGCGTGTCCGATGGCCCGAGGTAGCGGTCGGTGCGGTTGACGTCGAAGGGGTTGTACGCCCCGCCGAGGTAGGAAGCGCCCATGTAACCGGGGAACAGATAGATCGTCTGTGCCGACGGCAGGCCGACGTACGCGGGCAGGCCGGGGTTGTTAGGGCCGTGGGCTTTGGCGATGTGCGAGCCGACCGACGGATACTTCTGGGCTTGGTTGACGGACGTCGAACCGAAGCGGCCGGTGGTCATCCAGTGCCCGGCGGCGAAGTGGTCGCCGGTGTCGTGATGGACCGAACGGATGAGGGCGAGTTTGTCGAACCGCTTCGCGGTTTCGGGCATGAGGGCCGACACGCAAACGCCGGGCGTTTTGGTTTTGGCGACGCCGAAAGGTCCGCGGTATTCCGCCGGTGCGTCGGGTTTGGGATCGTAGGTTTCGAGTTGGCTCGGCCCGCCATCGAGCCAGATGAGGATGATCGATTTCTTCTTCGGGGCCTTCGGTTGCAACGCTTGAGCTCGCATCAGTTGCGGGAGCGTCAACCCGAGGGCGCCGAGCGAGCCGACTTGCAGCGCGGCCCGGCGACTGATGCCGGGCGATGAAGGGATGGAGAGCATGGCGAAGCCCTGTGGCTGGGGGGGAAGAAGAGAATAGCACGGCGGCGGGTCGGAAGGAACCGCGAAAGACTACAATCTTTACATGGCATCCACCGACCTCGTTTTGGCGATCACCGGCGCGAGCGGCTCGGTTTATGGGCTGCGCTTGATGGAAGTCTTGCTGCGGGCCGGGCGGACGGTCCATCTCGTCATCAGCCCGGCCGCGACGGAAGTCTTCGACCGCGAGATCGGCCGGGCCATCCCGCTCGACCCGACCTCGTTCGACCCGAAAATCCTGCTCGGCCCAGCTGCCGCGGGGTTGGACTTCGATCGCCTGAAGTACCACAACTTCCGCAATTTTCAGGCGGGGATCGCGAGCGGCTCGTTCCTCACGGGGGGCATGGTGATCTGCCCATGCAGCATGGGCACCATCGCGGCCATCGCTCACGGGATGTCGCAGAATTTGATCCACCGCGCCGCCGACGTGCATTTGAAAGAGAAGCGGAAGTTGATCGTGGTGCCGCGCGAGACGCCGCTGGGGCTGGTGCAATTGAAGAATTTGGTCGCCATCGCCGAGGCCGGGGCGGTCGTGCTGCCCGCGATGCCGGCGTTCTACACGCTGCCGCAGACGGTGGGCGACATGATTGATTTCGTGGTGGGCCGCATCTGCGATCAATTGGGGGTGGACAGCGGTCTAGCCAAGCGCTGGGGTGTCCGTGTAGGTGAAGAGTAACCCGGGTCGGAAAAGATTTGCCACAGAGACACAGAGACACAGAGAAGACAATACCAAAGAAATCGAACAGAGGGTGGGGCGAATGGTGATCCTTTCGCCCCACCCTCTGTTGGTTTCGACTCGGATCTTTTCTTCTCTGTGTCTCTGTGTCTCTGTGTCTCTGTG
>Ga0105047_10011582_pt1 | contig 14291 bp, 11 predicted proteins | sample MAT04_FD_78384 | JGI IMG/M metagenome (GOLD analysis project Ga0105047, IMG submission 78384) | Freshwater microbial communities from Lake Fryxell liftoff mats and glacier meltwater in Antarctica - MAT-04 (megahit assembly) | ecosystem: Environmental > Aquatic > Freshwater > Ice > Liftoff... | reverse complement strand
TTCTCGGCGAAACGTCGGACGTTACCGCGGCGATCTTTATTCGAAGGCGAAACGATCTCGATGATCGCAACGATCTGGTGCCCGCTCGTGTGTCGAATCGTGATGCGGCGCTCGCGACGACGTGGCTTGGCCAGCTTCAAAAGTGGTTGAGTCTGATACTTCACACGTGGCATAAGTGCGAGAACCGCAGTCCCATGCGATGCGTTCGCACCGGCGCGATACGTGACCACGTCCGGCTCCGCAATGTCGACACGCTGGTCGGTCATCGCGTAATAATCGTCGGGTAACGATTTCGAGTTCAGCGCCACCGTAAGCTCTGCTAACCAGATTTGGTGAAAGCTGTGATAGACACCCGCGCTGACTCGCGTCCAGTCGTGCATCGGCATGTTGGTTCCTCCGGTACGAATTCACACCTTCAGAGTACCAGTTCCTAACGAGCCGCGGAAGCCTCGCACTACTTGGCCTTCATGAGTGGGTTGGGAAATAACTCGCGGATCTTTGCCAAACGTGCCGCTTGCTTATTGGCAAAATCGGGCGGATTCGGTTTCGCCGTATCTTGCGACAGTCCTGTATGTAGTTCGTGATACGTTTTCTCGACGGCCGCTCGCGCGTCTCAAAGACTCGCCACGACTTGTTTTCGACTGTTTTAGCCCCGACAGACGAAATCCTTCATGGCGTTGCATTCAGAGGCATTATTTGCCGTTGAATTTGACGATCAGCAGCACGATGGCAGCGACTCCCACTGCCACAAGCGCGGCGGCGCGGGCGATTTTCCAACGACTCCACGGCCGTTTGCCGACAACTTTGCCCGAACGGCCGTTGATGAGTATCTGGAACGTCTGATCGTGGTAACGATATGCCGCAACCCAAACGGGCAACAGCAGGTGCTTATAGGTGATCGCCGAGTACTTCGATTTCTTGTCTTCGACTCGCTGATGGTCGCCGCCGATGTCGCGGCAGATGAGCCGGTGAATCTCCGGCTCGATCAGCGATTTCGCGATCTGAAAGCCTTCTTTCAAGCCGATCGTGTATCGTTCGGTTTTGAAACTGCTCAGGAACTCCGCCTGAAATGGCTCCAGTTTCGCGATCTCCCACGGTTCCAGATTATCGGTGAGCGAGTCCGGCAAACTCTTCGATGCAATCACAAGTACATCGTCGAAGAAGTGCTGGACTTCGCCCGTAACCGAGTACCAGCGGATGCGAATGACTGTCCGCGTTTCGGTGCGGGTCTTACCGTTGGAATCGGTGACGGTGTAGGTTTCGTAGTCGGTGTAATTGTCGCCGCGTTGCCCTTCGTAGAAGGTGTACGTCATCGCATCGTACGTCCAGAACGGCACGTACACGCCGGAGAGTTGGCCGAGGTTCGCGATCTTCTTCAACTCGGTCGGCGCAAACCAGAGTTCGTGCAACCACGCATCGAATTTCTCGCGGGCTTTTCGCAAATCGACACTGAACGGCAACAGACATTCCGGGCAGAGCATCCCCGCAACAGCAACGGGTTGATTCACGAGGTGCGTCGCACAGAACGGGCACTTGTCGGTAACGACATGTGCTTCGAGCAAAACGAGCGCGCCGCAACCGGTGCAGCGCGTCTGCGATTCGCGCCCCGGTATCGGCTTCGTCTGGTCATCGAGATTTTCGAGATACTTCAAGTAGTCGCGCTCGACGATCGTGTCGTCCGAACCGCGTGCGATTTTCTCCTGGTGGCCGCAATACGGGCACTGCAGCCCACGGATTTTCGGATCGAAATCGAGTCGCGCGCCGCACTGGATACAAGGGAACTGTTTCCCTTGCGGCGGGGCTTTCGTTACCGCCGGTTCCTTGCGAATCGGCGGTGGTTCATCGGTCGATGGTGCGTCGGGCATGGTTACGCAAATGACGGGTAACGGTGGGAATTAACGCACATCACTTCGGCAGCGGAGGTGGCATCTCGCCAAACAACGCCAGCAGTTCCGGGACGGTTTCGGCGGCCACCCAGTTCGGGGTTCCCGCCTTCCACACTAGCGAACTCCGCTTCACTTCGCCCGTTTGAATCTTCTGGGCGACGATTGCCATCTCGTACGGTCCGGCGGCGGCACTGTTGACCACGAGGTGGAATCGTGCGGTGGCGGGGAGTGGTGGCGGCATTCCGCCACCGGTTTGTGCCGCGTTCGCGTTGGCTTGCGTGACTGCGTTCACTACCTGTTGCCCGATCGCCACGCCTGCGCCCAGCCCGACGCCGATGCCCGCGCCGCCGTTCGGGTTGTTCGCCGCATCGCGAATCGCTTCGGCCGTCTGAAACTTCGTGTATTGGTCGAGATTTCCGAGCACGCCCATCTCGGAACGCTTGTCGAGTGCCGCTTCGACTTCGGGCGGCAGCGAGATATTTTCGACGTAAAACTGCGTCAGCGAGATGCCCATCTTGCTCAACTCGGGTGCGATCTTTTCCATCGCGACTTTGCCGAGTTTTTCGTAGTTCCCTGCGAGGTCGAGCATCGGGATCTTCGCCGTGCCGATCGTGTCGATCAGCCGCGATACGATCGTGTTCCGCAACTGGTTCGTGACTTCGTACGCTTCGAACGAAGGATCGGTCGCGACGAGTTCCTTCAGGAACGTGCTGGGTTCGGTAATCTTGAAAGCATAGTTGCCAAAGGCACGCATCCGCACGGGGCCGAACTCGGGGTCGCGCACCATGATCGGGTTCGACGTGCCCCATTTCTGGTCGGTCCATTGTCGCGTCGAGATGAAGTAAACTTCGCACTTGAACGGCGACTCGAAGCCGTATTTCCAGCCGAGAATCGTCGACAGGATCGGCATGTTGTTCGTGTCGAGGGTGTACATCCCCGGCAGTTTCACATCGGCGAGTTGGCCCTCTTTCACGAACGCCGCCGCCTGACCTTCGCGCACAATCAGCTTCGCGCCGTTCTTGATTTCGTTGTTGTGGCGCGGAAAGCGATACGCCAGAATCTCGTTCTGCGAAGGTTCGGTCCATTCGATGATGTCGATGAACTCGCCGCGCAATCGATCCAAAAGACCCATGACGGAACCCTCCGGGAAGCCAGTAAGAAAGGCACGACGCTGTTGTATGGCGTAAACTGCACAGTTCCACAACTGGCATCTGCGGCACGACGAGGAACGTTAAACCGTAGCCTGTTGTTTCTATAATTTAATCCTGGCTATCCATTCACTCGCTCCGGTTTCGGTGGATCTATTATGACACTTGCGGAACTGAATCAGCTTCTCGAAGGCGTTCGCACGGGTACCGTCGGGATCGATGCCGCCGTCGCGCGGCTCGGTGAACCGGCGTTCGGCGATCTGGGTTTTGCCACGCTCGACCTGCACCGGAAAGAGCGTTGCGGGTTTCCGGAAGTCATTCTCGCCGAAGGAAAAACCGCCGCGTGGCTCGTCGGGGCCATCGCGCGAATTTCCGATGCGAAGCAGGATTGTTTTGCGACGCGGCTCAGTCCGGAACAAAGCGACATTGCGCGAGACGCATTCCCTACGGCCGAAATCGACCGCGTCGCACGGACGTTTTGGCTGCCGGTACCTGGCCCGAAGCCCGAACCGGTCGGCGATGTGATCGTGATTACGGCCGGAACGGGCGACTTGCCCGTTGCGCAGGAAGCCGCGAATACAGTGCGTGTGATGGGCGTACGGGTCGAGATGATCGTGGATGTCGGCGTGGCGGGGATTCACCGAATTTTACGTCACCGCGAACGGATCGCGAAGGCAGACGTGCTGATCGTGTGTGCGGGGATGGACGGCGCGTTGCCGAGCGTGGTCGGCGGCCTCGTCGATTGCCCCGTGATTGCCGTACCAACCAGCATCGGCTACGGCGCATCGTTCGGCGGCGTGGCGGGGCTTTTGACGATGCTCAACAGTTGCTCGGCCGGTGTGGTGACGGTAAACATCGATGCCGGATTCAAAGCCGGAACAGCGGCGGCCCAAATCGCGAAACGGATCGCCCGGGCCGCTTCTTAAATTACTTGTCGAACGGCGGTGCCATGATCGGCGCGTTGGGCGATGCCGTTGGCGCGGGGATTGTGGGGCTAATCAACGATCCCGGCGGTGTCGGTGGGGTCAACCCGGCGGGCGTCGGCTCCTGTAACCCTGTCAATCGCAATTCGTTGGAAGCGATTGGTACGGGTACGCCTGTCGTTGGGATCACCGGTACTTGGCTCATGCCACCCGCCGCACCGGCTTGCATCGGCACGTTAGCCGGCTGTTGCCGTTGAAAACTATCGTTCGACACAACCGGGCTGCGATTGTTCGGCGTGCGCGACATACTCGCCGTCGGCGCGGTCTTCGGTTGTGTGGCAGGCACGTAGGGTTTGAGCGGCTTGCTCGGGAGAGTGGTTTTGTCTGCGGAATGGCAGCCAATGGATGAGATGAAAACGATGCAAGCGACGAGACTGAGACTCGACGAAAACGACATTCCGTGCCGCATAGACGCACCCTCTCCCTAGAGAACGGGCAGGGGCAGTCCTTTGCCCCTGACATATCCGACGTCCTGTCGGAACCGTTCGTGAGCGGGTGATAATCGCGAATCGCGAGACTGTCAATACGGACAATATCGCGACGAAATGCGTTCCAAACCGGCAGATTGGCGTACTACTTTGCCACAGGAACCGGTAGAGCGACCGCGCCGACCGGGCCGATTGCAGGTGCCGCGACACCGACGCCCGCCCCACGACGCAGTGCGCCGTCGGCGTCTTGCATCGAATCGACTTCGCGTTGCAGCGGGAATGCCGGGTCGGGCGGGAAGTATTGGGGGCGTTGATGGAGGTAGTGCGGACTTGGCAGGGTCATCCCACCGAAGTTCGTCTGGCAGCCAGTCTGGGTGAGTAGGCCCAGCCCCAGGCAGGTCATGGCACCCGTCAGCATACGGTGGTTGCGTCGCATAATTCACCTTTACTTCAGCCGTCGCGGTACTGAGCATCCCTGCTCGTGCCAACGGTACGACGAGTCTACCGGTTATATCGGCTGGCCCGGTCCGAATGTTTAGCCTCTCGTTGCCGATTCGCACGATTTTGTCGCCAACGCAAATTCGTTTCGCCACGCAGCTCGACCCGCTGCCTAAACTAAATCTGTACACGAAATTGAACTACGCAGACTCCGACGGACGAAAATATGAGCACCCCGGATCGCTTCGGTGGAATCATCCACACCTATCAAAAATACGACCCGATGGAGTTTCCCAGCCCGACCGCGCCGCCACCGGATATGGTTTCGGCCGCGTTCGAGCACATGCTGGCCTACGGTGATATGCGGCAACTGTCCGAAGAAGAACTCGCGAAGATGGTCAAAATTGACCCCAGCCAGATTGCGGGGTTCATCGCGAACATCGACAAGATCATGGAAGAATTGCGCGAGCGCAAGAAGAAGATCCTCGAAACGTACGAAACGAAGGCCGCCGAAGATGCCGCAAAGTCGGCGTTCACGCAGAAGGCCGAAACGGTCGTACCGCCCGAAAAGCTCGTCGAGGAATTCAAGGAAGCCGTTGCGGAAGAGCAACTTCGCGACCTCGAAAATCTGTATTACCGTGCGGGCAAGGATAACGCCAAGTTCGCGAAAGACATCGTCCAACTCGTGCAGAAGCTGGGCGACAAGTACCAGGTCGATGAACTCGTCTCGAAGTACGAGTTCACAGGCAGTACGAAGATGACCGTACCGCAGGCTCTGGAAATCAAAGAGGAACTCGACGCGATCGAAAAGTTGCTTCAGCAACTTCAGGAAGCGAAAGCGTCGGGGCAACTCGGCTATATCGACATGGAAGAGGTGCAAGATCTCACCGGCACCGAGAACGCCGAACAGCTTCGTCAACTACAGGAACAGATTGCGGAGTATCTACGTCAGCAGGCTGAACAACAGGGGCTAGAAACGAATTCCAAAAACCAGTTTCAGATGACACCGAAGGCGTTTCGGTTGTTCCAGTCGAAGGTGCTATCGACGATCTTCAACGAACTGCAAGCGTCGCGAACGGGGCGACACCCCGAAGCGGTTCTGGGCGAAGGGGCCACCGAATCGCCGCGAACGAAGGAGTACGAGTTCGGCGATTCGGTCACGAACATGGACATTCCTTCGAGCATGATTAATGCGATGTTGCGGTCGGGCAATACGGGCGGCCCGGTGCGGATGAAGCCCGAGGACATCGTCATTCACCACACGCGAAACACGCCGAAGGCGGCGACGTGCGTGTTACTCGATATGTCCGGCTCGATGCGTTACGACATGCAATACGCGAACGTGAAGCGAATGGGCCTGGCGCTCGATGGACTGATCCGTGCGGAATACCCCGGCGACTTCTTACAGTTCATCGAGATGTACACATTTGCGAAGCCGCGTTCGTTGGCGGAAATCCCGACGCTGATGCCGAAGCCGGTAACGGTGTACGACCCCGTCGTGCGGTTGAAGGCGGACATGAGCAACCCGAACGTGAGCGAGTCGAATGTCCCGTGGCACTTCACGAACATTCAACACGCCCTGCAAACGGCGAGGAAATATCTCGGTAACCGCGACACGCCGAACAAGCAGGTGATGCTGATTACCGATGGCTTGCCCACGGCGCACTTCGAGGGAAGCATGTTGTACATGCTCTACCCGCCACACCCGCGCACCGAGGAAGCGACGCTTCGCGAGGCAAAGTTGTGTGCGAAGGAAGGCATCACGATCAACATCTTCTTGTTATCGACGTGGAGCCAATCCGAGGAAGACATTCGCTTCGCACGAACGCTTGCAGAATCGACGAAAGGCCGCGTCGTTTACACGACGGGACGCGAACTCGATCGCTTCGTGGTCTGGGATTACATCAAACGCCGCAAGTCGATCATCAGTTGAATCGAAAGCGTTTGCGGAATCGACTTAGGCGCTTCAATTCTGCCGCGCCTCCTTACGCGCTGGCGAGGGTAACGCACGATGATGCACGCCATTTCAGAAACGATAAGCCCAAAGTCTCGTATGTCACTTTCCGTCGCGGAGCATTTCGCGTGCGGCATTCCAGCCGCAGGCACCCATGACGCCGCCACCGGGATGGGCGGCGGCACCGCAGAGATACAAGCCACCGACGGGAGTGCGGTAGTTCGCGAAGCCGGCGACGGGGCGGAAATTGAACATGTTCGATAATGCCATCGAACCCTGAAAGATATTGCCGCCGGTGAGGCCCCACATGCGTTCCATATCGGGTGGGGCGATGACTTGCCGGCCGAGTACGGATTGCTTGAAGTTCGGTGCGTACTCGTTCAGAATGTCGAAGCAGCGGTCGGCGAAACGGTCCCGTTCGACATCCCACGTCGTGCCCTTCAGCGTGTACGGCGCGTACTGCACGAACATACTCAGGATGTGCTGACCCGGTGGCGCGAGCGTCGAATCGACGGCGGTGGCCATCGTGCATTCGAGCATCGGATTCGCGGACGGCTTGCCGTATTTGGCATCGTCGTAGGCGCGTTCGATGTACTCCATACTCGGGCAGATGTGCATGGTGCCGTGGTGTTGCGGGCCTACGCCGGTACCCGGCAGGCAGAGGAACTGCGGCGGCTCGCTGAGGCAGACGTTGATCTTCACCGTGGCCGAGGAATAATCGATCCGCTTCACCGAGGCGAGGAACTCCGGCGGCAGTTCCTTCGGGTCGATGAGTTTCTCGAATGTCACGTGGCTGTCCGCACACGATGCCACGCGATGGGCGGTAAACTCCGTGCCATCTTGCAGCACGACACCGGTGGCGCGACCATCGCGTACGGTGATCCGCGACACGGCAGAGTTCGTGCGAATGACCGCGCCGAATTTCTGTGCCGCCGCCGCGATACTGTTGGAAATCGTGCCCATACCGCCGCGAACGTAACCCCAAACGCCACGCACGCCGTTGCACTCGCCCATGACGTGGTGGAACAGTACGTACGCCGTGCCGGGGTGCGATGGCGGTGCGAACGCCCCAATCACGGCATCGGTGGCGAGCGTTGCCTTGAGTTCGTCGGACTCGAACCAGCGGTCGAGAATCGACGTCGCCGAACCGGTGAGGATTTCGACCGCATCGGTGGCCACGTCCCGACCCAGCCCGCGAAATTTGCGACCGATCTTGCCGAGCTTCCAGAGATTGGCAAGGCCGCCGAACGGGTCGGGTGGCGTTTCCACCAACAGCGGTTCGAGGAAGTCGGCCACTCGCGTGAGCATTGCCTCGTACTTCGGGTAATTTTCGGCATCCTTCGTGCTGAACTTCGCGATCTCGCGGTGCGTGAGTTCCTTGTCCGGCCCCATCATCAAATGTCGGCCATCGGGGAACGGCGTGAACGACGACGGCGAACGCGGCAGCATCTCGAAGCCGTGCGATTTCAGATCGAGATCGCGAATAATTTCCGGTCGCAACAGGCTGTTGACGTACGCGGCCGTCGAGACCTTGAAGCCCGGCCACGTTTCCTCGGTGATGCAGCACCCGCCGACAATTTCGCGACGCTCGAGAACGAGTACGCGCCAACCCGCCCGCGCGAGGTAAGCCGCCGTAACGAGGCCATTGTGACCCGCACCGATTATGATCGCGTCGTAAGCTTCAGACATAGTGTCGCCAGTGAGTGAAAGCTATCAGCTTATAGCTATCAGTAGTCAGCAAGAACCGGCCTGCAATTTGGCTCTTTTCTGGCTGACGACTCACAGTGGGTCTGGCGGTGGCATTCGGCGTGGCTTCGCGGGGGGTTCGGGGTAGGGCGGTATCGATGGCAATTCGAACTTTGGCGGTTCGACTTTCGGTGGGGCGACGGGCTTCTTAGGTTGTGGCTCCGGCTTTTTTGGCTCTTCCTTCAACCAGACGGGTTTTTCGGGCGGGATAACAACGGGTACGGGTGCATAGTCGGGGGCGGTCAACATGTCGATGTCGAGCGATTCCCCCGCGTGAATGCGGACGAGTTGCTTCCTCGATGTGAGTGTGCCGTTCCATGTGAAGGTAGCGATGAACTCGTAGCTGAACGTGCCGCCGTGCGGCAATGGCGGCGTCACGAACTGACGTACGGCTGTCATCTGCTCGGTACGCTGGCCGTTGATCGTCAGCGTCGCGCCGACGGGAACCCGCACGGTGGTGTAGGCCACGCTCGCGGTGGCATCGGCTGACATCTCGCGAACGACGGGAACCGCAACCGCAACCGCAACGATGCCGGTGATGCCCGCCAGTAATAGCCACTTGCGCATGGGTGCCTTCCTTGAAACAGCCGAGGTAGCAAGGTGTGATTATTTCACGAAAGTGAGGGTTTGTGGTGAGGTTTCTGGCGGAACGCAAAAGGGAAAAACGAGGATCACACGAGCGCGATTCGTACAACCGCTACCGTCTGCCAAAACGATAGCCAACGAGCGCGAACACGGTGCCGAGCATTGCACCAACGTGGAAATCGCGAATCGGTTCGACGTCCGGAATCGCAACGAGTTTGTGTGCAGCCACCGTGACGGCGGCACCGAGAACCACGAGCAAACTCATGCGTACACCGCGGTAGAACATCGACGTAAGAAGCAGCACACCCGCCCAGCCGACCGTGGCCGTATCGCACCAGTTCGTCAGGAACGACGGTACTTCGGGGATGGTTAGCGGATGATATTGTATCGCCGCCGTTTCACCGAGAATGCGGCTAATCGAGATCACATGATTCTGGATCGACCATGCCACGCACCCGCTCAGGAACACCGTCGCCATCACGCCACGCACGTATGGCCCGAGCACGAGAAGCAACGTATTCCGGAGTTTGTCGCCCGATGGAATCGTCGGCTTCCCGGCCTGATGGATTAATCGATGCACGTTCGGGATCGTTCGCGAACGCGGTGCGTCTTTCTGTTTATTTTCCGCCGAACGAATCGCGTCCGCTTGCCGCACCATGGCGTTGGCGACTTCAGTCGCAGCATGGCGTGCCGCACGGATTGTGAGGCCCGTCGAGACGAGGCGATCCGTTTCGACCTGGATAAGCAGTTTGCGTTCTTTGGTCGCCTGTCGCGATTGATCGGCCCGGTCGAGCAAGTTCAGGATCGGCTCGCGCCACACGGCAAACTTCTCGCGCCGTCCCGCATGTTCACCGCGCAGCAATTTGTTTCGCGCGGCGATCTTGGCTTCGTAACCGAAGAGTTCCTCGAAGAACTCTTCCCACATTCGCCCGGCATACTTGGCCACGAACTGGCGAAGCTGATCTTCATCCATGCCGAGCACGCGCATCCGTCGCAACAGCCGTTCGCACCCGGCGAGCGCGACCCGGCGTTCGGCGGCAACGGTGCGGTCGAGACTCAGGCGAAGCGCGAACGCCAACCCGGCCGCAATCAGCCCGAACCCGATCCAGACCCAGAACAGCTTTAGCATCCAGAGGAAGATCGCGAACATGACCACCGTGGCGGCGACGATGAGCCAGTCGCCGACGGACAACCCCATGACAAACTGGCGTAACCGCCGGAAAAGGTGCGTTTTTTGCGTCAGCCCGTTAATGAGAAAATATATCCCCGCCAACTGGATCACCATCCCCGCGATGCCGAACGCCCACTCGAGCCGGCCGACCAGCGTAAGAATGATGGTGGAGATGAGGCACGCGGTCAGGAAGCCGGTGATCGCTCGCGAACGCAACACGGCTGCCGGTGCGCCGATGTACTGATCGACGCAGTCTTCGAGTGCGGCAATCTGTTCTTCGCGTGCGGAAACCTGCCCCGTATGGTGAACGCCGAGCCATTGTTCGAGCGTACGAATGACATCGGCCATCGTTTGAAATCGCTCGCTGGGGTGCTTCGCCATCATGCGTTGGATGACGCTCGAAAGCTCTTTGGGCACGCGGTTGGCAATTTCTTCGGGCGGAATGAGGTGCTGATACGCATGGGCTGTCATCAACTCGACGGCGGTGTCGCCCTGGAACGGCGGTTGCCCGGTGACCATGACATAGAGAGTGCAACCGAGCGAATAAATATCGGCACGATGATCGACGCTCGCTGCATCGCGACACTGTTCCGGCGACATATATGCGGGCGTACCGAGCGCGATCCGCACGCCGGTCATGTCCGGTGGCAAACTGTGCAAGCCGCTTAACGATGCCGCATCGGAATCGACCTTGTCCGCATCGCGCGACAGGTCGGGCGTTTTCACCAAACCTAAGTCGGCGACTTTTACCAAACCGTGTTCGTCGATCAGCAAATTATCGGGCTTGATGTCGCGGTGAATCATCCCGCGATCGTGCGCGTGTTTCAGCCCGCGTGCGGCTTGCAGCGTGTACCCGACTGCCGATTCCGGATCGATCTTGCCATCGTAGCGGATCGCATCGGCGAGCGTGCGGCCCTGCACGTACTCCATGCTGAAGAACCGCATCCCTTCCGATTCACCGATGTCGTAAACCTGCACCAGATTCGGGTGATTGAGTTGCGCCGCCGCATACGCCTCACGGGTAAATCGCGCGACGAACACGGGGTCGTTTACCCACGCGCGGCTCATGACTTTCAGCGCCACCGGGCGATCCAGCGACAATTGTCGTGCAAGATACACCGTTCCCATACCACCGCGACCGATCACACGATCGATCTGGAAGCCGGGGATCGTTGGCAATAATGTTACGGCAGGCGTATTGCGAACGAAATTGTGCGAGTTGAGATCGACGCATTCAGTCGGCATCGTCGAACTGACGGCCAGACGCTGCGAACCGGGATAAGGCGTGACTTCCGCCGATGCCAACCCGCTCATGTACAAAAGATGACCGCCCGATTTCGACAATGATTCGATACCGCCATAGCCTGAATGAACCTCGGTGAGTTCGCGTGCTTTCGCCGCTTCGAGGAGTTGGCGAGGGAAGAAGCGATTGCACGATTGGCATCGCGTCACCGGCATTCCGTACGTGGACGGCGGGTCTTCGTGAGCAGCTTGGCAGTATGGGCAATCACTGGACACAAGGCGTCCTCGGCGGGCAGGTCGAACGCGCATTGGACCGGGTCGTTCCGGTTGTTCTCAAGCGAAGGGTAGTTCACGATTGCGCGAAAAAATGGAATTTCCAGCAGCGTCAAGGATCCGCATGCGGCTCGATGTGCAGAATTCAGCCGCAGGACGAACGCGATTCGCGCAGGGATTAATTACGCCACGGGACGCGCGAGCATTCCCACGGCAGCACGGACGAGTTCCATCGTTTGGTTCGTTTCGCGCCGGGCACGGATTGCGCCTTGGCGGAGAATCTCCTCCACCGCAACCGGGTCAGCCGAGAGTTGCTTTCGCTTCAATCGGGCTTGCGCAAACTGCGCGTCGATCTTTGCAAGCAACAACTTCTTCGCGTCGCCGAAGCCGAATGCACGGCCTTTTCGGCTCTCGGCGTCGATCAGCGGGTCGCGATATTGCTCCGCGAGTTTCGACACCTCTTCGTCGGTCGCGAACAGTTTGTACAACGCGAACACGTTGCATGTGTCGGGGTTCTTCGACGCGTCGAGCGGCGTCGAATCGGTGAGGATGCCCATCACCGTCGTTTGCAGGACTTTGCCTTCGGCGAAGATGTCGATGGTGTTCCCGTACGACTTGCTCATCTTGCGACCGTCGGTCCCCGGCACCACGGCGGCCTCGGCGAGGTGACAATCGGGTTCGGGGAACACCTCGCCGTAAGCCTGGTTAAAGTAGCCCGCAATATCGCGCGTCATCTCGAGGTGCTGGACTTGGTCCCGACCGACCGGCACGCGGTTCGACCGCACGATTAGGATGTCTGCCGCCATCAGAATCGGGTACGTGAACAAGCCGACCGTCGGGCTGATGCCGTTTGCGATTTTATCCTTGTATGAGTGAGCGCGTTCGAGCAGGCCCATGCCGCTGACGGTCGAGAGAATCCACGCGAGTTCGCACACTTCGGGAATGTCCGACTGGCGATAGAACACCGCCTTCTCGGGGTCCAGGCCGAGTGCGAGATAATCGAGCGCCACATCGCGGACATTTTCACTCAGAATCTCGCGTGCCGTTTTCGGCGTGCGGTTGCTGTTTCGCGCATCTTCGGCTTCCTTCGCCTCGGCTTCCTTGAGCGTCGTGAGGGCATGGTAATCGGCGATAAAGTAGAAGGCGTTGCCGCGTTCCTGGAGCGCGATGTGCTGGCGGATCGCACCGAAGTAGTTGCCGATGTGCAGCTTGCCCGATGGCTGAACGCCACTGAGGATCCGGAGGTTCGTCGCTGAGGGCATGGTCGATCTCGTCAATCAGGCTGGGCTTTCGCACAATTCGGGACACGGTTACAGTAGCGACGGTTCATTCCCGTTCCAGTTATTCAGCCGAAGCACAGGTATGGAAACCGATACGATCACCGAACCGATTACCGACACTCGCACGATATCCGACAGCGAGAAGCAGGACGAAATCCTGCTCGACGCTCTGAAACTCGCGCTGACTTCCGCGAGCGATCATCGGCTGTTTCGCTGGGGCAAACTCGCGGGTTTGTTCCCGAGCCGCACGGGGGCATCGGGGGCGGCCGCCACGTTGGCCGTGAAAACGGGATTGCTAGAGACGGTTCGCACGGAGAATCGCGGGAAGCTCGTCGTCGAGTGGGTACGGGCGATGCCGAAGGCGGTCGAATACATTCACGATCGTGATTCGCCGAAAGCGGTGTTGCGGGAACTGCAATCGGTCATTGGCGAGACCCGCGAAGGCGTGCCGGTCTGGATGTCGATGGCCCGCGATGAAACCGCACAACTGGCGTTACGTTTCGATCATCATTCGCGCGACATGATGAAGCGGCTGGACGGCCTCGCCGAGCGCGTTGAAGCCGCAATCCGCCGGGCGGAAGCGGCGGTCCCCGTGATGGGCGAAACCGTCGCAAGTTCGGTACCGTGGGGCGTGACTGCATTGGAATATCTGGACCGGCGCAAGTCGGGCGGCGGAGCCGGTTGGTGCCGCCTGTCCGAACTCTTTCACGCAATCCGCGAGCAGATCGCCGACCTCAGCGTGCCCGGGTTCCACGATGGCATTCGCCGCCTCTGCGAAGCCAAAGCGATCCGGCTGTCACCCCCCGCCGACCCGGATTCGGTGCGCGAACCCGAGTACGCGGTCGTCATCGGCGGCATCGCGATGTGGGTCGTCGGGCGCTAGAACGGCCAACGTTCGCCGAGTGCGGCCTTTTGTAATCCGCTGATTTCCAGAATCCCTGCTGCTCCGAGTTCGAGCAAGCGGTCGAGTTGAGTTCGCGTGAACGTCGATTCTTCGCCCGTCCCCTGCACCTCGATGAACTGGCCTTTGCCGGTCATTACGAGGTTCATGTCGACTTCCGCATCGCGATCTTCGACGTATTCCAGATCGAGCCGTTCCTCGCCATCGACGATACCCACGCTGATCGCGGCGAGGCTGTCCTTGATGATCTCGTTGA
>Ga0105047_10011581_pt1 | contig 14291 bp, 8 predicted proteins | sample MAT04_FD_78384 | JGI IMG/M metagenome (GOLD analysis project Ga0105047, IMG submission 78384) | Freshwater microbial communities from Lake Fryxell liftoff mats and glacier meltwater in Antarctica - MAT-04 (megahit assembly) | ecosystem: Environmental > Aquatic > Freshwater > Ice > Liftoff... | reverse complement strand
ATGCTACAACTGGTAGAACCACCACCACCACCTCCTCCTCCTCCGCCAACTCCACATGGGTCGGGTTCAAAACAATGAGCAGGTAAAACACATTCTAAAGTAGGATCGGGGCACACACAGTCACATTCTACGCTATTCACATAACTAATTCTTCGTGCTCTAGTTTCTAAATAGCTTTTATCACCATTTGTCATATTATAATCTGAAGGATCATCACCAAGATTTCCCGTAAGATACAATGCCTCATCCTCCAATACAGGAGAGTCATCAGGTATGTACATGTTTGTTATTATTATATATGGTATTCCCGCAGGGAATATATAATTTACAGGTACAACTGCCCACAAATCTGGCAAATCTTCTATTGCTTTGCCTGGTTGCAAATAATAATCTCCTTCAAATATTACTTTTCTATCTAAAGGAAAGGATGTTAGATCTATATCTTCATCCTCCAAAGTAGCAAGCTGTGAAAGAGTACTTGGAGAAAACTTTACATAATAACGGGAAATTGGTAAAGCAGGCCTAGGATATCTCCCATATATATTGTAAAACGCCTGAGTCATATTAGCAAGTGTGTATGGATTTGTTATAGTATCTCCTAGTATCGTTTGGTGGTCTATACTATCAGCATATGAAACTTCAATAGCAGCACAATCTTCACAATCAGTATTTCCAGTATTTATTCTTGCAGCTAATGGACTTAGACTATTATCTAAAGAGATAAGGGCTGGGATTAATCTCGTTCGTTTCTTCGGTGTTAATTTTCTTACAAGACAGAAACAGTGTGATTAGAATAACGAACGTGAATAGTTTTTGCATAAAATATTTTTGATAAATAAATATAACACATAAAATTCATATAAATCTTATGAAGTTGTAAACATTTCACAACCCCCCAAAAATCTTTCTTCCACATCTGCCCCAATACCAAATCCATTGGGTAATTGTACATTGTATCCGTTATAAGTTACGCCACCAATTACAGGATCAACCTTGTGCCCCAGCATGCAGGTATCCATATCGTAAAAAATAATTTGTGGATTTGCTGCTGCAAAATGTGCAAATGCTGTAAGTGCAACCCGGCTTTCCAGCATGCCACCCATCATACAGGGAATACTATATTGTGTGGCTATTTCTATTATTTTTTTTGCTTCGTGTATGCCGCCACTCTTTGCAAATTTTATGTTGATGTAATCACATGCCTTATTTTTTATTAGCCGCAATGCATCGTGATGGTTGTAAACACTTTCATCTGCCATAATTTTTATGGGAGAATTTTTTACCAGCTCAGGTAAATATTCATCATTATAAGTTCGCATTGGTTGTTCGCAAAACTCAATATTATATTTTCCAAGTTGAGTAAGTGCTTCTTTTGCATCTTCAAACGTCCAGCCTTGGTTTGCATCAATTCTTATTTTTGTTTTGTTGCCTACCGCTTCTCTTATTTGTTTTATTCTTTCCACATCTGTTGCGATATCTTTTCCCAATTTTATTTTTAAAATAGCAGCGCCATTTTCTAAAAATGCTTTTGCCTGTGCAGCCATTGTTTCGGTAGAGCCAATGCCAACGGTAATATCTGTAAGCATTTCTTTTTTTGACCCTCCTAAAAATTTGTACAAAGGTTGTTTTGCCTTCTGCGCAGCAATATCGTACAATGCCATATCGAAAGCACTTTTTATGGTGCTATTGCCGGCGGTAAATAAATGTAATTCGTTAAGCCTTTCTTCAATACTTAATGCATCTTTTCCTTTCCACAGTTTTGCAAAATCTTTTGCCATTTCATAGCAGGTATTTTGTGTTTCTCCCACAATCATGGGGAAAGCAGAACATTCTCCCAAACCAATAATGTTTTCTGATGTAAAAATTTTTATTAAAATATTTTGAGCATAATCCATAGTACCGGTGGCAATGGTAAATGGATGCATGGGTAGGCTGTACTTAAAAATTTGTATTTTTTCAACGATCATAAATGCAAATTAATATTGTTTTAAAGAAAAGTTTTATCATTTTCAGTCATCAATTATATAGATTAAATTCATTCTATAATTATTATTGTAAAGAATTATTTTATTTGGAAACTGTAAACTTACTTTGGAAAAGTTGTTTTTAATAAATAAAACTTCATACTTTTGAATTATACATGACAACATCTAAAACATACAACACATTCTATTATTATTTCTATTTTACAAATAGAACGGGATGCCTTATGTTTAATTAAAAAAAATAAATCAAATCATAAAAAATCCCGGCTAGCAAGTCGGGATTTTTGCTTTTATACTATGGCTCATAAAGTTTCAATACAAGGCTACGAAGGCAGTTTTCATCAAGCGGCAGCGCAACAATTTTTTGGGAAAAAAGTAGAAGTGATAACATGTGGAAGTTTTAGGGAAGTAGTAAAAATTGCAGCTAATAAAAAAGAAAGTGATGGGGGAGTAATGGCGATTGAAAATTCTATTGCAGGAAGCATTTTGCCCAATTATAATTTGTTGCAAAACAGTAATCTTTTAATTATTGGGGAAGTATATCTAAGCATAAAACAAAATTTGCTTGTAAACCCTGGGGTGAAATTACAAGATATAAAAGAAGTACACAGTCACCAAATGGCATTGTTGCAATGCATGGAATATTTAGAAAAATACAATTGGAAACTGGTAGAAACGGAAGATACTGCACTCAGCGCAAAACATATTCACCAACATAAAAATAAACATGCGGCTGCTATTGCAAGTAAGTTAGCAGCGGAGTTGTATAGTTTAGAGGTGATTGCACCCGGCATACAAACCATGAAAAATAACTATACCCGCTTTTTGGTTTTACAAAGAGCTGGCACTTTCGATGTAGTTGAAAATGCAAATAAAGCATCCGTAAATTTTCATACAGATCATTCAAAAGGTAGTCTGGCAAAGGTTTTAACAAGTATTGCTATTGCAGGAATTAATTTAAGCAAACTGCAAAGTTTTCCTATACCCGGCAGCAATTTTAAATATTCTTTTCATGCAGATATGGAATTTGAATCCCTAAAAACGTTTAATGAAACGATTGAAATAATGAAAGGGCTTACGGAAACATTGAAGGTTTATGGTGTTTATAAAAATGGGAAAGCCCCTTCGAACCTCCCCTGAGGGGAGGAAAAAGAGCCTCCCTTACCCCTTCCGAAGGAGGGGAAAATGGAGTAGATGAGTTGGGACATAAAAGCGAGATTGACAATGATTGCAGGGTTATTTTATTAAAAAACAAAAAATGAATATTAAAACGTCCGACAGATTAGCGGGTATAAATGAATATTATTTTTCTCAAAAATTGAGAGAGATTGAAGCATTAAATAAAGAAGGGAAAAATATCATCAACCTTGGTATTGGCAGCCCTGATTTACCACCACATTCTTCTGTAATAAAAGTATTGCAACAAGAAGCTGAGAAAAATAATACGCATGCATACCAGTCTTACAAAGGATCGCCAATATTGCGAAATGCAGTAGCAAACTGGTATAACACATGGTACAATGTAACGTTAAATGCAGATACCGAAATATTACCGTTGATAGGAAGCAAGGAAGGCATTATGCATATTTGTATGACTTACTTAAATGATGGTGATGAGGCATTAATACCAAACCCCGGTTATCCAACTTATAAAAGTGCAGTAACAATAGCTGGCGGCAACTGTATAAATTATGATTTGTCAGAACAAAATAACTGGCAGCCAAATTTTGATGTACTCTCTAAAACAGATTTAAGCAAAGTGAAGCTGATGTTTGTAAATTATCCGCACATGCCCACTGGACAATTACCAACAAATAATGTATTTGAAAAAATAATTTCTTTTGCAAAAGCAAATAATATTTTGGTAATAAATGATAATCCGTACAGCTTTATTTTAAATGAAAAGCCTCAAAGTATTTTAAGTGTTGATGGTGCAAAAGATGTAGCGATAGAATTAAACTCACTTAGTAAAAGCCAGAATATGGCCGGCTGGCGAATAGGTGTAATGTGTGGCGCCAAAGAAAGAATGGAAGACGTGCTTCGGTTTAAAAGCAATATGGACAGTGGAATGTTTTTACCTGTGCAACTGGCAGCAGCAAAAGCTTTGAGCCTGGGAAAAGATTGGTACGATGGCATTAATAAAATTTATGCAGAAAGAAAACAAAGGGCGTTTGACTTGCTGGATTTATTACACTGTACTTACGATAAAACACAAGCGGGTATGTTTGTATGGGCAAAAATTGACTCAAGTTTTGAAGATGGATATAAGCTAAGCGATGATGTATTGTACAAATCAAATGTGTTTATAACGCCTGGTGGAATTTTTGGCAGTAATGGAAATGGTTATGTGCGGTTGAGTTTGTGTGCAACAGTGGAGAAGTTTGAAGAGGCAATTCTGCGGATTAAAATAAATTAAGAGGTCAAAAAAGATAAGGAGAAAGAAAGCTAAAAGTACAAAAGAAAAAATGAGGGTGAAAGAGTAAAAGATGGAAGAGAACTAAGAGAACAAAACACAAAACGAAATTGAAGGAGTAATAACAAAACTCTTTTTTCTCCTTCTCTCTTTTACCACCTAGCAAAAAATATAACTATGTTAGAAAACGTAACTATAATTGGGGTGGGACTTATTGGAGGTTCATTTGCGTTAGCATTAAAAGATAAAAATATTGCAAAGCATATTATTGGTGTAGATTTTAATGAGGCAAATTTAGCAAAGGCTTTAACACTTGGTTTGATAGATGAAATAGCAACATTAGAAGAGGCAGTTAAAAAAAGTGATTTAATTTATGTAGCAATACCGGTAGATGCAACAGTTGCAGTGATGGAAAAAATAATGCCGCTAGTAAGCGAAAAACAAATTGTAGCCGATGCCGGTTCTACAAAATATGCATTGAGCAAAATGATAAAACAATTTTCTTCAAGTAATCGTTTTGTTGCCACTCATCCAATGTGGGGAACCGAGCACAATGGTCCTGAAGCAGCTGTGCATGGTGCATTTGAAGGTAAAGCGTGTGTAATTTGCAATAAACAATATTCAGATGTAGATGCTGTGGAAACAATAGAAAGCATTTACAAAAAAATAGGAATGCATTTGGTTTATATGGATGCCGAAGCGCATGATTTGCATGCAGCATACATCAGCCATATATCTCACATAACGAGTTTTGCATTGGCAAATACCGTATTGGAAAAAGAAAGAGAAGACGATGCAATTTTTGAACTGGCAAGTGGTGGTTTTGAAAGTACAGTGCGTTTAGCAAAAAGTAACCCGGCCATGTGGGTGCCCATTTTTAAACAGAATAAAGAAAATGTATTGGATGTGTTGAATGAACATATCATGCAATTGAAAAAATTTAAAAGTTGTTTGGAGAAAGATAATTATGAATACTTGTTGGAGTTGATAGAAGGAGCGAATAAGATTAGGAGGATAATAAAGTAGAGGCCAAACACAGCTTCTCCTATCCTCCCCGGAAAAGAAGCCCCTCCTAACCTACCCGGAAAAGAAGCCCCTCCTATCCTCCCCGGAGGGGAGGGAAATTAAGTAGATTGATTAAGTAGATAAATTAAGTAGATTGATAAAGAAGATTGATAAAGAAGATTGATAAAGAAGATTGATAAAGAAGATTGATAAATAAGATTGATAAAGAAGATAAATAAAGAAGATAAATAAAGTAGATAGATAAAGCAGATGGATGGAGTACATTAAGTAGAAGATAAAAGAAGTAGTTTTTATAAGTGACAAATTGAATTTTAATAAATAAAAATTTTAAACGCAACATTTTGAAAGAAAAAGTAGAAGCCCTTTGGGCGAAAAGGCCATTGATTATTTCCGGGCCCTGCAGTGCAGAAACAGAAGAACAAATGATAGAAACGGCACAACGGTTAGCAGCAACCGGTAAGGTAGATATGCTTCGTGCAGGTATATGGAAGCCTCGTACACGCCCCGGAATGTTTGAAGGTGTAGGCGTGAAAGGCCTGCCATGGCTTGCTCAGGCAAAAAAATTAACTGGTTTGCCAACAACTGTGGAGGTAGCTACTGCAAAGCAAGTAGAAGATGCGCTTAGTTTTGATGTAGATGTTTTATGGATAGGTGCAAGAACCACCGTAAACCCTTTTAGCATGCAGGAAGTGGCTGATGCATTGAAAGGAGTTGATATACCTGTGTTGGTAAAAAACCCCATAAATCCTGATCTTGAATTGTGGATGGGCGGCATTGAAAGAATACAGAAAGCAGGCGTAAAACAAGTGGGTATGATTCACCGTGGCTTTAGTTCTTACGGCAATACAGAATATAGAAATGCACCCATGTGGCATTTGGCTATTGAAATGAAAAGGCGTAATCCTGACATGTTATTAATATGCGATCCATCGCATATAAGCGGGCGTAGAGATATTTTGCAGGCAGTTTCGCAGCAGGCTATAAATTTAGATTATGATGGATTGATGATTGAAAGCCATATAACGCCAGATGAGGCATGGAGCGATGCAAAACAACAAATTACGCCAGAGCGTTTGGCAGAATTGCTGGATGCTATTGAATGGAGAAAAGAAGATACAGCATCTCAAGAGTACCATGCAGCATTAGAAAAATTACGCCAGCAGATAAACCATTTAGATGATGAACTGATGCAGATTATTAGCCAACGTATGAAAGTTGCTGAACAGATAGGCACGTATAAAAAGCAAAACAATATTACTATTTTACAAACCAACAGATGGAACGAAATTTTAGAAAAAGCCTACAACAAAGCAAATTTATTAGGGCTTAGTAAAGAGTTTATGACCAAGTATTTTGACGCAGTACACATGGAAAGTATCAGTCATCAAAATAAAATAATGGAAGGGTAAAAGAAGCGTAAAACACATTGAAAGGAGAAAATAATATTAATTATTTTCTCCTTTTTCATGCGTTAACCTTACCATAAAAAATTAAAATTTATACAGTATTGCTATTAAAGCAGAAGCAGTTGATTTTGTACCTGAACCTTCCTTCTTCAAATAAAAATCGCTGTTGGCACTTTCAAACCTTAACTCAGGAATAATGGTTACTGGGCCCACTTTGTAATTGATTGACAGCGTATTTGCAAAAATGCTTTTAGTATTAAAATAAACTGTTTTATTGTCACTGATGTATTCGCTCCTAAGTGTAAGACCAATTGTTGTTGTAGGATCATAATTTAAATACAAAGCATTGCCTATCCAACTGCCTCTATTTGTAAGTGTAGGTTTTCTATTTTGAATGGTGCCATTGTAACCGATGCCGAATTTACTGCTGATTATTCCATTTACTACAAGATCTATCTGGTGTAAAGATTTTAATGCACTTGGGTTTTTACCGGAATCTGACCCCGCAAAACCTGAGTAATTTAAATAAGCTTTTAACTTACCATTTTTGGTGCCACTGCTTATTTGTGCGATTAAATTTTTTACAGAAGAACTGGATGTACTTTGATCAGTATAATTTGTTACACCCAGCATAAATGCAACTGGCCCGGCAGTAATATCTGCCTTTAAACCTGTATGAAAAAATGGACCGTTAGTAAACATATAGCTCATGCTGTAATTTCTGTTAAGAGGCGCATCTACTAATTCGTAGCCTACATGCGTAGCAAACTTACCGGCAGTAAATTTTACTTTAGAAGAAACATTGTAAGTTATGAAGGCTTGTTTAATAGCTGCAAGGGATGTAAAACCATTTTTCCCTGCATCGGCATCGCCATCGTTGTAGGAAAACTCTTCGGCCCGACGGCCAAAACCCAGATCAATGGTTGCACCTACTTTGCCTGACATAGCGGTAGCATCTGCTTTTAAGGAAGCCATGCCTAGTTCGAATGAACTTTGAGAATTTGTAAAACTGGTATAGTTGTTTTGTTTTCCGGAAAAGTTATACCGGTAATAAGCATCTATTGATCCGGAGAGGGATAACGTTTTAGTGGTATCCTGCGAAAAAGCACTAAAAAATGACATACAGATAGCTGCTGCTAAAGAGAATTTTCTTAACATTGTAGTAGATTTTAATTATTAATGAGAGGTACAACCTTTGAACTTTGTCGAGAAGCTCATATTTAGGTTGTACCTTTTTTATGTTGTTTAATTTTCTATTAATTCTTCTTTTAAAATACCGTTGGTTTGCACAAGCAGTGTGCCTTGTGTATAATTTTCGTTGTGTTGAGAAGCATCTAAGCCAAGTAACTCTTCTTCTTGACTAACCCTTATTGGAAGTATGAAATTGATAAATTTGAATATTACGAAAGACATGGCGAAACTATATGCAACAACTATTGCCAACCCTTTTATTTGTGTAAAAAAGAAAGCAGGGTTACCATAAAATAAACCATCTGCACCTGCCGGGTTTACCGATTTTGTAGCAAAAACGCCCGTTAAAATCATGCCTACCATTCCACCAACACCGTGGCATGGAAACACATCCAACGTATCATCTAAACTGGATTTTGATTTATAATGAACTGCTACATTGGAAATGATAGCTGCTGCAAAACCTATAAAAATGCTTTGAGGAATAGCTACAAAACCTGCACCTGGTGTAATGGCAACCAAGCCAACTACAGCGCCAATACAGAAACCCAGCACAGAAGGTTTTTTACCTTTTAGTACATCAAAAAACATCCAGCTTAAACCTGCTGCTGCTGCTGCTATATTAGTGGTTGCAAATGCCGATACAGATAAAGTGGTTGCACCTAAGGCAGAACCGGCATTAAAACCAAACCAGCCAAACCAAAGCAAACCAGTGCCTATTAATACATAAGGAATGTTTGCAGGTGGTATTTCTCTGTTCTCAATGTGAGATTGTCTTCTTTTTAAAACCAGTGCTCCCGCAAGTGCTGCGCAACCTGCAGATATATGTACCACCGTACCACCGGCAAAGTCAAGCACACCCATTTTTAAAAGGAAACCCTGCGGATGCCAGGTCCAGTGCGCTAGTGGCGCATATACAATTAAGCTAAACAATACGATAAACAATATGTAGGCAGAAAATTTTATACGCTCCGCTACTGCGCCCACTATCAAGCCTGGAGTAATAATGGCAAACATTAATTGAAACAATGCAAATAACAAGAGTGGAATAGTAAGTGTAGCACCACCTTGCAATGCCGGAGCGCCGGATGCAACTCCCTTAAACATAAAATGCGTTACTGGGTTACCAATAAAACCGCCAATGGTTTCACCAAAACAAAGGCTGTAACCTACCGTTACCCAAAGTACGCTTACCACACCTGCAGAAACCACACTTTTTATCATAGTGCTGATTACATTTTTACGGTTTACCATTCCTCCGTAAAAAAATGCTAACCCCGGCGTCATTAAAAATACGAGGGCTGTTGCCACCAAAATCCAGGCGATATCTGCCGCATTAAATTTTCCATCATCAAAATTGGGAAGAGAAGGGATAAAAATAGCTGCAATTGCTACAACAGAAAGCACGAGAAAAGGCGCTAGGTTTTTAAGAGTGAGATTTTTCATTAATAATTTTTAAATTAAAAAAATGTTACTATTTGTGCTAAAATAGATAATATTTTATTAAATATGAAAATAAAAGTTAATTATTTTTTGAGCAAGTGGTAAAAAAAGATCTAATGACAGTGAATATATTACATATTTTAAATCGCAATATTTAATTCACTGCAAATTTTTTAAACAAATTTGTGACTTTTCAAAAGCTATCTTTTGATTCTAAATATGAAAAACCCATTAAATACTCATCTACTTTTCTGGCGCATTCTCTGCCTTCGCTGATGGCCCACACAACGAGGGATTGACCACGGCGCATATCGCCGGCTGTAAATATTTTGGATATATTGGTTTGAAAATCTTTTTCGGTAGCTTTTGCATTTCCTCTTTCGTCCAGCTCAATTTGCAGTTGATTTAATAATCCTTCCTGCTGAGGATGTAGGAATCCCATGGCTAGCAATGCCAGTTCGCAAGGTATTTCTCTTTCAGTGTTTTTAATTTCTACAAAACTAGCTGGTTTTCCGTCTTCCGTTATTTTCCATTGTAGATCTACAATTTTTACGGCTTTTAAATGTCCGTTTTCATCGGCTACAAATTCTTTTGTTGCAGTTGCCCACTGCCTTGCTGCGCCTTCTTCGTGCGATGAGGTAGTTTTTAAAATCATTGGGTATTGTGGCCACGGCATATATGCGGTTCTGCTGGCTGGTGGGGTTGGCATTAGTTCAAACTGGGTGATATTTTTTGCTTTTTGTCTGTTAGATGTGCCTACACAATCGCTGCCAGTATCGCCTCCACCAATGACTACTACGTTTTTATTAAATGCAACCCCTTCTAAATCCTTTCCGGAGGGGAGGACTTTACCTGCATTTATTAAATTTTGTGTTTTTAGAAAATCCATCGCAAAGTGAACACCTTTTAAATCGCTACCGGGTATTTGCAACCCTCTTGGAATGGTAGACCCGCCTGCCAAAACAATTGCATCATATTCTCGCAATAAATCTGTGATGGCAATATTGACACCCACATTAGCATTACAGGTAAATACAATGCCTTCTTCTTGCATGAATTTTATGCGCCTGTCAATCACCCATTTTTCTAATTTAAAATCTGGAATGCCATAGCGCAATAAACCACCGGGCAAATCATCTCTTTCAAAAACCATTACTGCATGCCCGGCATTATTTAATTGTGCAGCAGCAGCTAGTCCGGCTGGACCGCTACCAATCACTGCTATTTTTTTTCCTGTGCGTAGAATAGTTTTTCTTGCTTGCACATAGCCCTTATCAAAAGCAATTTCAATAATATGTTTTTCTATTTCTTCAATAGCAACAGCGGGTTGATTAATGCCAAGTACACAAGCACTCTCACAAGGTGCAGGACAAATGCGGCCGGTAAACTCCGGAAAATTATTGGTGGAACTTAATATTTCAAAAGCATTCTTCCATTCTTTATTATACACAGCATCGTTAAACTCAGGTATAATATTGCCGAGCGGACAACCATTGTGGCAAAAAGGCACGCCACAATTCATGCACCTGCCCGCTTGTTCGTTTAGCTTCACATCTGTATAAGGCAGTACAAATTCTTTGTAGTCATTAAGCCGCTCTTCCACTTTTCTTTTTTGTGGAAGTTCTCGGGTGTGTTGTAAGAAGCCTGTTGTATTACCCATGGTTACTAAAGGTGAACCCGGTTGGGGTTGGTTAAAAAATATATTATTTTAATTATAAGAAGAAAAACCCTAGACCTTTTCTTTCTCTTTCTTCCCATCCAACACCTTCTTATAATCCTTCGGAAAAACCTTTACAAAATGTTGCAATTGATTTTCAAAATCGTTCAACACAAATTTTGCTACGGTGCTTTTTGTATAATTTAAATGTTGCTCTATCATTCCCTGTAAAAATGTTGCATCATTATTTGATAGTGGATCTATGTCTACCATTTCTTTGTTACATCCATTTGCAAAAATATTTTGCACATCATATATATACGCAATACCACCGCTCATACCTGCAGCAAAGTTTCTACCGGTGTTACCTAAAATAACAACATTACCTCCGGTCATGTATTCGCAGCCATGGTCGCCAACGCCTTCTACCACTACGTTAGCGCCGCTGTTGCGTACAGCAAAACGTTCACCTGCCTTTCCTCTTATAAAAGCATTGCCACTCGTAGCACCGTAAAAAGCTACATTACCAATGATGCTATTTTCCTCAGGTACAAAGCCTGCATCGGCAGCCGGATATACAATTAATTTTGCACCGCTTAGTCCTTTTCCAAAATAATCATTGGCATCACCTTCTAACTCAAGCGTAATTCCTTTAGTATTGAATGCGCCAAAACTTTGTCCGGCCGTTCCATTAAATTTAAAATGAATGGTATCATCAGGCAAGCCGTTTGCTTTGTACAACTTTGTTATTTCGTTAGATAAAATAGTACCTACCGTTCTGTTTGTATTTTTTATATTAAACGTTGCTGTTATTTTTTCTTTATTTTCTAAAGATGATTTTGCTGCTGCAAGTAATTGCCAATCCAATACATTTTCCAATTCATGATCTTGTGTTTCTGTGTTGTAAAGAGCGGCCCCAGCCCCTCCTGACCTCCCCTGAGGGGAGGAAACGGCTTTGTAAAGAATTGGAGATAAGTCCAGCTTGCTATATTTCCAATGTGTTAGATTTTCTTTTTGCACCAGGCTATCAACCTGGCCCACCATTTCGTTGATTGTTTTAAAACCAAGCTCCGCCATTATCTCCCGTAACTCTTCTGTTAAAAATTTAAAGAAATTTACCACATGTTCTGCATCGCCGGTAAAACGTTTTCTAAGTTCGGGGTCTTGTGTTGCAATGCCAACAGGGCAGGTATTTAAATGGCATTTGCGCATCATAATACATCCCTCTACAATCAGTGCAGCAGTAGCCACACCCCATTCCTCCGCACCGAGTAAAGTCGCAATGGCAATATCTCTACCCGTTTTCATTTGCCCATCGGCTTGTAAGACCACCCTGCTGCGCAATTTATTTTTTACCAGTGTTTGGTTTGCTTCTGCCAGGCCAAGCTCCCAAGGTAAGCCCGCATGTTTTATAGAACTTATAGGCGATGCACCCGTACCACCATCGTGCCCTGCAATTAAAATAACATCTGCCTTTGCTTTTGCTACACCCGCAGCAATGGTGCCCACACCGGCTTTGCTTACCAATTTTACATTTATTCTTGCAGCACGGTTGGCATTTTTTAAATCGAAAATAAGTTGTGCTAAATCTTCAATAGAATAAATATCATGGTGCGGCGGCGGAGAAATTAAGCCCACACCTGGTGTTGAATGGCGCACTTTTCCAATCCATTCATCTACTTTATAACCTGGTAATTGTCCACCCTCACCAGGCTTTGCACCCTGCGCCATTTTTATTTGTAACTCATCTGCTTCAGTTAAATACAAACTCGTTACTCCAAACCTTGCTGATGCAATTTGTTTGATAGATGAACGCATGTAATCGCCATTGGGTAATTTTTCATAACGGCTTTCATCTTCTCCACCTTCGCCAGTATTGCTTTTACCTCCAAGCCTGTTCATGGCAATAGCCAATGTGGTATGGGCTTCCCAACTAATGCTGCCAAAACTCATAGCACCGGTAGCAAAGCGTTTGTAAATATTTTCTGCGGGTTCTACTTCATCAATAGAAATAGATGGCCGGGTATTTTTAAACTCAAATAAACTTCTTAGTGTTGCTGCTCTTTCGCTTTGGTCGTTTACTGCTTTTGAATATTTTTTAAAAGTATTGTAATCATTCATTCTTGTAGAATACTGCAAGAGGTGAATGGTGGTTGGATTAAACAAATGAAATTCACCTTTGCGTTTCCATTGGTAAACACCGCCCACAGGCAATCTATCGGAAGGCATTATTTTTCTGCTGAAAGCTAAAAAATGTTTTGCAAGCGCTTCTTTAGCAAGCCCATCAAGGTTTATACCTTCTATACGACTAACTGCTCCAGTAAAATAATCATCCACTACACTTTTATTTAATCCTAAAATTTCAAATATTTGTGCGCCCTGGTAAGATTGCAAAGTAGAGATGCCCATTTTAGAAAAAACTTTCAACAACCCATCGCACACTGCTTTTATATAATTTTTTCTCAGCTCTTCCCATGTAAGTTCTGTTTGTAATGCGCCGTTGGTTTTCATATTTCTAATAGTAGCCATGGCTAAATAAGGATTGATGGCAGTAGCGCCAAAACCAATTAAACAAGCGAAGTGATGTACTTCCCACACATCGCCGGCTTCCACTACAATACCTACCTGCCCACGTAAACCTTTTTGTATAAGGTAATGATGCACGGCTGAAGTTGCCAGCAAAGTTGGTATGGCAGCATGGTCGCTATCTACGGCCCTGTCGCTTAAAATTAATACTTCAAACCCATCATGCACCGCATCTTCAGCGTATCTGCACAATCTTTCCAACCCTAATTTTAAGGAACCATCTTCACCATCTGCACGAAAATATGTTTGCAAGGTTTTGCTTTGAAATTTGCCCGTATCAATGCTTCGTAATTTTTCTAATTCTTTGCTGGTAAGTATTGGATGTTTCAATGCAACAGTGTGACAGTCTTCCGGTTTTTCTTCCAGCAGTGTTCCATTATTACCAACAAAAGAAACAAGGCTCATCACTAATCTTTCTCTAATTGGGTCGATAGGTGGATTGGTAACCTGTGCAAATAATTGTTTAAAATACGAACTGATATGTTGTGGAATATTGCTCAATATTGCTAAGGGTGTATCTGTTCCCATAGAGCCGATAGGTTCCTTGGCCCCCAGCGCCATTGGCTTTAAAATGGTATCAATAT
>Ga0105047_10011580_pt1 | contig 14292 bp, 9 predicted proteins | sample MAT04_FD_78384 | JGI IMG/M metagenome (GOLD analysis project Ga0105047, IMG submission 78384) | Freshwater microbial communities from Lake Fryxell liftoff mats and glacier meltwater in Antarctica - MAT-04 (megahit assembly) | ecosystem: Environmental > Aquatic > Freshwater > Ice > Liftoff... | reverse complement strand
TCGGGGAATCTCGACATTTGCCGAACCTCCGGTTAAACCGGTAGGCCGAAGGTGCGTTGAGCACGCGGCGGATGGAAGCCAGAACGGGGCTCAACACTGGCAATACATTTCAGAGGCAAATTTCGATTTGACGTAAACCTTGCAGAAGAAGCGAGGATGACGGGACTCGAACCCGCAACCACCGGATCGACAGTCCGGTACTCTAACCAATTGAGCTACATCCCCATCAAAATGGAACTTGTTTTTTAGGCCAGATGCGGGGTCTCAGCAAGGGGGGCCGGGTGGAATTTCCACGATCCTTCTCGCTGAGACTCGCCTGAACGTCCCATTTCCAGGGAGACCGGCTCAGACTGGCGGGTTCGCGTGCTGCTGGGGGATCTTCGCAATCTTGGCGGCCCGGCGCTTGCCGAGCCACGCCTTTGCGCCTGCGTAAATGCCCGGAGCGATCGAGATGAACACCACCAGGATAATCACTTTCTCGATGTGTTTCTGAATCTGGAAATCCTGCCCGAAGATCGGCTTCATCAGCGGATCGAGAACCGGAGTGAGCACGTAACCGAGCATGACCATGCTCACGACCCAGCCGATGCCGCCGAAGATATTGAACGAGAGGAACCGCTTGTATTCCATCTTGCCGATGCCGGCCACGACCGGCGCGAATGTGCGGATGATCGGCATGAAGCGGGCGATGACGATCGTTTTGCCGCCGTGCCTCTCGTAGAAGTGCTGAGCGAGAAGAAGGTAATCCTTGCGGAAGAAAAACGACTTTTCCTTTTTGAAAAGGCGAGGTCCGGCCTTGCGACCGATCGCGTAGCCGACAGAATCACCGATGATCGCGGAGGCGCAAAGAGTTGGGATCAGCCAGTAGAGCGGCCAGTCGCTGCCATAGGCGACGAGCCCGGTTGTGACGAGCAGCGAATCGCCGGGCAGGAAGAAGCCGACTAAGAGGCCGGTCTCGGTAAAGATGATGAGATTGATGGCGATAAACGCGGCCAGCATGATCTCGGGCTTGGCCAGCGTTCGCATCAGTTCAGGGCTGTTGAACAGATTGCGAAAGACTTCCTGAATCTGGAGAAAAAGCTGCTCCATGAACTTGTCCTGTCAAATGCGGAATGGGGGATGCGGAACCGAAGACTCACTGCTTCACGCGTTTCAACACCAGCAAGACCGTTCGGCCTTCCTTCGTCGATTTGAACTCGGTCGGCCGCTTCGCGCCCTCGGCGTCATTCAAGCAAATCTTGACGACATCGCCTTCGATCAGGACGATGCCGAGCGATGCCTTGTCTTTCTTGGGACCTTCGTCGGGCGTCATGTTGAAATAGGCCGGTTTCTGAGCGGCATCAACCGAAATGGTGGCGATTTTCTCTTCGGACTTGGTTTCGCTTTTGAACAGGATCGTGAACTTGCTCCCTTTGAACGTAACCTTCTCCATCACGTTCAGAAATCCCGGCGGAACAGGTTCGCCGGAGAGTTCCATTGATGTCAGCTTGTAGTGCCCCTCAAGGGCGCCGATCAACTTTTTGCTCTCGGCGTCATCGGCCGCGTGAATGTTGAATGCCACGGCCAAGAGGATCACAATCGCTGATTTCATCGAATATCTCCAAGTCCTAGAGAGCCCTCATTTCGCGTAGCATAACGAAAGTAGGAAATCGATGCATCGTCAATTTTGATGAAAGCGGCCCGACCCTACGAAAAAACAGGTGCAGACGAAATCGCCTGCACCTTGAGGGGTCTTGCTTCACTCAATCATTCAGGATACTTCCAGCAACTGTCGATCTTCGACGATGTCGTCTTCGTCATCCGTGGCGAACTCGTCCATGAAACGTTCGTGGCTGAGGTCGTTGATGGAATCGACGATTAGATCGGGCTGGTACGCGTAGCGGCCGAGGTCGGAGCGCTTGGTGCTGCCGGTCAGCACGAGCGCCGTGTGGTAGCCAAGCTGCACGCCGCCGACGATGTCAGTCTCCATGGTGTCGCCGATGACGATCGTCTGCTCGGCGCTCAGGCCGAGTTCCTTGCGGGCGCCGCGCATCATGATCGGGCTCGGCTTGCCGACGCTGAAGGCCTTGATGCCGCTGGCGGCCTCGAGAAGCGCGACGACCGCGCCGCAGCCGGGCCGCATGCCGGTCGGCGTCGGGCAGTTGGGGTCGAGGTTGGTGGCGATCAGTCGAGCGCCGCCGCGGATCATGCCGAGCGCGGCCTCGGTCATCTCGAAGGTGAGCGTTCGCCCTTCGCCCACGACCACATAGTCGGGATCGCGATCCACGATCGAATAGCCATTGCTATGCAAAGCGGTGAGCAGGCCACCCTCGCCGATGACGTAGGCGGTGCCATGCGGTTTCTGTTGCGCGAGGTAGCGAGCAGTGGCCATCGCGCAGGTGAAGACGTGCTGTTCGCCGACATCAATGCCCATCCGGTTGAGCCTGGTGGCGACGTCGCGGCGGGTACGTTGACTGTTGTTGGTCAGGAAGAGAAAGGGCACATCGGCATCGAGCAGTTCGCGAATGAACCGATCGGCGCCGGGAATGAGTTGATGTCCGTGATAAATCACGCCATCCATGTCGATCAAGTAGCCAAGCATGTAGATCTCCTTCAAGTTCGTCGGGGCAAAGCGATTTACGCAATTCACGTGCCAGAACCGTCGATTGCCGGGCAATTACTCGGCTTCAATGCCGCGAATCACGCTGATTTCTAGGGTATTGCAAGGTCGTGAAGAAGAAGTGATGCGCAAAATATCATTTGATGAATGCCCAGAATGTGGGCACGAGAGCGTCTCGACGGCAGTTGTACGAATGGATCAACCGAACCCGAAATTCTTGTAGAAAGAGCGTAGCCCGACCTTGACGTCACGCAGCGGAGAATCCCGTCATGAAGTTGTTCGCACTGATTTTGCTGGCATGTCTCGTGTTGATCGATCCGGTTCACGCGCAGAAAAACGCGTTGGCGGAATCGATTGACAAGCGGTCCGAGGCTTCATGGGAGATGGCCAAAAAAATCTGGGCCTGGGCCGAGCCGGGCTACCAGGAAACGAAATCGTCGGCCCTGCTCGCCGATGAACTTGAGAAGGCCGGCTTCAAGGTCGAGCGCGGCGTGGCCAAGATTCCGACCGCGTTCACCGCTACCTTCGGTTCGGGCAAGCCGGTCATCGGCATCCTCGGCGAATACGACGCGCTGCCGGAGATTTCGCAGTCGACCGAGCCGTTCCGCCAACGTGTCGAAGGGAACGCCTATGGCCACGGTTGCGGGCATCATCTCTTCGGCGTCGCCTCGGCCTCGGCAGCGATCGCGATCAAAGAGCAGATCGAGAGCGGCAAGATAAAGGGAACGATCCGCTTCTACGGCTGCCCGGCCGAAGAAGGCGGCGGCGCGAAGGCATTCATGGTGCGCGAAGGCCTCTTCAAAGATTGCGATGCCGTCTTGCACTGGCACCCGGGCAGTCGCAATACCGCCGGAGACAGCAGCAGCCTGGCACGAATGGCCGTGAAATTCCGCTTCCACGGCACACAAGCTCACGCGGCTGGTTCGCCGGAGAAGGGCCGTTCCGCGCTTGATGCCGTGCAATTGACTTGCCACGCGGCCGAGTTGTTGCGCGAACATTGCCCTGACTTCACACGCATCCATCATGTCATCACGCATGGCGGCGGCGGGGCGCCAAACGTCGTCCCTGAATTCGCGGAAGTCTATTTCTACATCCGTCATCCCAAGGGCGACATCGTCTCCAAACTCTACCCGCGCCTGTTGAAATGTGCCGAGGCCGGCGCTCTGGCGACTGAGACGAAACTGGAAGTGAAATACGAAGGCGGCATCATGGAGATTCTGCCAAACGATCCGCTCTCGCAAGTGGTGAAGGCGAACTTGATGAAGCTCAACGACATTAGTTACACAGATGAAGAGAAGAAGTTCGCTTTGCGCTTGCAGGAATCGCTGGAAGAGAAGACGCCGCTCGACGTTGTTCAGAAAGTTTTTAGCGTTTCCGGTACGACCGGCAAAGGCTCAACAGATGTCGGCGATGTTTCGTGGCTGGTTCCGACTGCCGGTTTCTCGACGGCCTGCTTCGTACCGGGTTCAGCGGGTCACTCGTGGCAGAACGTGGCCGCGAGCGGGACGACCATCGGCAAGAAGGGCATGCATCTGGCGGCCAAAACACTGGCGGCTTCGGCCTGGGATTTATTCCAGGATCCCAAGTTGATCGATACAGCCAAGGAAGAACACGCCCGCCGGCTGGACGGCCGCAAGTATCTCTCGCTCATGGGCAAAGACCAACCACCGCCGCTGGACTACCGCAACCCGCCGAAGCGGTGAGGCAGCTAAAACCGCAGCATGATCGTCGTGAAGTAATCGAAGTCGTTGCGTTTCGAATCGCCCGGGTTGGTGTCGTAACGATCTTGAATGCCGATGCGGAGAGTCAGGCCCCATTCGGGGGCGACGATGATTTCGTAGGCCGCCCGCGCTCGCACCCGATATTGGCCGAAGTAGGCGAGACTGGGATAGACGTCAACCGCGGCAATGAAGCGTTGCCGATCGGTGAATTTATGGGTGCATTCCCAGCCCAGCAGACCTTCCGGCACCCAGCGGTCTTGCGGTCCGCCGATCTGACGAGCGGCACCAGCACCGACCCGAGCCTTCATCGTGGTCACATCATCATTGAAAATCGTGTAACCCACGCCGCCATAGATGCCGAGGCGGAATTCAACGTCGCGGAACTGGTCATATTCAAGTTGCGAGGAAGCGAAGAGCGTCCACGGGCTTTTGCCGAAGAGTATTTCGTCCCGCATGTTCCACAGGGCTCGATTCTGCGAGACGATCGAATTCTGATTCGAATAGCTGTAGTTCACGTTGGTCGTGAATAAGTTCGAGTCCGTCTTCCGTTCAAAGTCATTGCCCAAACGGAAGTTGAAGAGCGGGCTGTTCCCCTGGCTTCCATTCATACCCAATTCGAAACCGCCGCTCCAGATCTTGGGCGGTGGTGGAACTCCGTCGCCCGGCTCCGCGTCCAGCACCAGTGGCTTCGGCTTGCCGAGCATGCCATCATCGAAGCCCGCTTCTTTCTTGGGCGGCATGAACATTGCATCGGCGGGGTTCTGGGCGAGCGCGGCAGGAGCGGCAAAAAGGAGAATGAAGAATACTAGTTTCATGCCGGCCTCATTGAGATTTCTCGTGTATACGAGCGAACGAGATACCAAGGCCCGAAGAACTATCAAGATCATTTAATGTCGCTGAACACTTCGTGAAGCGAATGGGAATGAGATCTCTAGCTGACATTCTTATGCTTGTTAAATAGTCGCTTCGAGTGCGATTCCAACGGATAATTTGAATTTAACCAATATGATTTCACCGACTAGTTGAGCCGTCCCCTCATCGGGGAAGATCATGACTAAATTTGCGGAATGAGCTTTTCGGAGCTAAAATACAAAATGCCCCTGGAGATGGTGCGCCTCGAATCAGGCGCGTTTAGGATGACCGCATGTCGCTTGTCATTGAGAGCCACGCACAACCGATCGCCGGCTACCGCCTGATCGAGCGAATCGGCGGCGGCGGCTTCGGCGACGTTTGGAAGGCTGAAGCTCCAGGCGGGCTGCTCAAAGCAATCAAGATCATCCATGGCGATCTGCGCAATATCGACCCCGATGGCGCCCGTCATGCCGAGCAAGAGCTGAAGGCAATCAAGCGGGTCCAGGCGATCCGCCACCCCTTTCTCCTTTCCCTCGAACGATACGACATCATCGAAGGCCGCCTCCTGATCGTCATGGAGTTGGCCGATTGCAACCTATGGGATCGCTTCCGTGAATGCCGGGCACAGGGTCTGATTGGAATTCCGCGTGAAGAGCTCCTCGGCTACATGGAAGAATCCGCCGAAGTGCTCGACCTGATGAACAATCAGTTCGGGTTGCAGCACCTCGACGTCAAGCCTCAGAATCTCTTCCTGATCCACAATCATGTCAAGGTAGCTGACTTTGGACTGGTGAAGGATCTGGAAGGGGTGCGTGCCGCCATCACGGGTGGGGTGACTCCCGTCTATGCCGCCCCCGAGACCTTCGACGGTGTGGCAACGCGCTTTTGCGATCAATACAGTCTCTCCATCGTCTACCAGGAACTCTTGACCGGTGTGCGACCGCTGACTGGGAACAACGGGCAACAACTTCTGGTGGCCCATCTTCAGGGAATTCCCAACCTCACGCCGCTGCCGCCGGCCGATCGTGCCGCGGTCGGACGCTCGCTCTCCAAGAAGCCGGAAGATCGATTTCCGTCATGCATGCATTTCGTCAAGGCTCTTGAGGCGGCAACGAGCGACCAGATTGGCGGCACGTTGCCTGGCATTATAGTGCCGTCGCCGGCCGGCCGATTCGAAACACCAGGGACCAATCAAAATACCGTCGATGCCCACAACCGTTCGGTCGGCGGGCCATTCCCGCCCGTCGAGCCGCCGCCGGAAACTCCCAAGACCGAACTCCGCTTTAAGCGGGACGAGGCGCCAGGTTCGTCCCACCATGTTGAGGTTCAGTCTCCCGCGCGCGAAGCTCCTCCCGAGATTACCGGTCCTGGATCACTGGTTCCGACCGTCATCATCGGCATCGGCCAGATCGGCATCGACGTTGTTCGCAAGTTCCGCCGCCAAGTTATCGATCGCCACGGCAGTTTCGAGCGCCTCGCCCATCTGCGCCTGATCTGCATCGATACCGATCCCGATACGCTCCAGGCTGCTTCCGCGTCTGATTCCACGTCAGCGGTCGGGGGAAACGAAGTCATCCCGATGCGATTGAACCGCGCCAGCCACTACCTCAAACCTCGGCGCAATGGCCGCAGTCTGATCGAAGGATGGTTCGACCCGCAGACGCTCTATCGCATACCGCGCAACCCTCAGACGCTTGGCCTGCGTTGTCTTGGCCGGTTGGCGTTCTGCGACCATTACCGGACATTCGCAGCCAAGCTCCGCGAAGATCTAGAAAACTGCGCGACACCGGACGCCCTGGCGCAGGCCGACCGTTACACCAAGCTGGGGACACGCTCCAATCGGCCGCGCGTCTATGTCGTCGCCGGGTTGGCGGGCGCGACGGGGGGCGGCATGTTCATCGATGCCGCCTATGCGGCCCGATACCGCCTCAAAATGCTCGGTTACGCCAATCCCGAAGTGGTCGGCCTCTTCCTGTTGCCGATCTTCGATCGCACGGTCGTGAAGCCGCAAGCGATTGGCAACACCTTTGCCGCCCTCAAGGAACTGCATCACTATAGTTTGCCGGTCACCGTTTACACGGCCGCTCATGACGATCGCGACGGCAACATCAACGAGGCTGATGCCCCCTTCAGCCGGTTCTTCACGCTTCCGCTCGAACATCCCACCAAGCAAGCGGCTAGTTCAGCGGCTGCTGCGGAAGCCGATTCCGCATCCAGCCTCGCGGCTGATTTCCTGCGTCACGATCTGCTTAGCCCAATGGGCCGACGAATCGATGAGTCACGCCGCGAGATTGAAGAGATTCGTCAACCCGCTCCGATAACCACGTGCGTTTTCAATCAGGCGTCATTCATCTGGCCGAAGCAGATCATCCTCTCACAAGCTTCGCGCTGGCTCGGTGAGGCGCTGGTGACACGCTGGTTGAAGGCCGACATGATCGTGATCCGCGATCCGGTGCGTGCCTGGCTGAAGGATCGCTGGAATGCCGAGGAACTGGGTCCCGAACCGATCATCGCCCGGCTGCAACAGGCCTGCGAAAAGATTACGAATCAACCGCTAGACAACATGTTCGTCGCGGAAGCTCAGCCCTTCATCCCGCGCGGTTGGTTCGCCCGCGAACCAGATGCCACTCGTCTCTGGCAAGCGCATACCCGGTTGCTACAGCTTGTCGGCGTGCCGGATGAGAAGTCGATGCAGCGGCAAGTAGGCCAGATCGAGCACACCATCAGTGAGGCGGCCGACGTGTTGCTTCGCGATCTCGGTCCGCGCCTGACCCGCATGCCGCGCATGTTGCTCGAGCACTCGGACTATCGACTGACCGGCGCCGAAGAAGCAATCCTGCAACTCGAAAGCCTATTGACGCAACTGATGGAGCGGTACGAACCCCTGGCGAACGACATGTCGGCGAAGGCCGTCGAGGCGTACTATGTCGTGCAATCGTACCTGAACGCCGAGCGCGGGCACCGCAAACCCTCGGCGGCCGAATTGGCGGAGAGTCTGCGAAACTATCCCAAGTGGCGTTATCAAAGTCTCGTGATGCGCCAGGTGTGTCGCATCTACATGGTGCTGCGCGGCCAACTCGCCGATCTGGCCCGCGAGTTCCAGTTCTGCCGCCAACGCCTCGAAGACCTGATGACCCGCTTCCGGGCCATTCCGCTTGAGACCATCTCGCATCCGGAGACGACGCTCTTCCCGGCGGGTTGCACTTCGATCGAGGGTGCAGTCAAGGCCTTGCGCGATTCGATCCGGCCCGAGGAACTGCGGGCGCTCGACAAGAACTTGCAACGGCACATCGAGCAAGCCTATCAAGCGCTCTTCAGCGTCTGCATGAGTTCGATCAATATGCTTGGCAACTTGCAGGGGATCGTCGAGGAACAGACACGTTCGTTCCTCGCCAGCCGCCTGGGCGACAGCAACGTGGGGGCAATGTTCTTCGGCCGCTTCCCGGACAACGATGGGGCGATGAAGGCCGTCAAGCATATCCACGACCAGGCCGATTCGCCATCGAAGACAGGCCGGCCGGTCTCGCAGGAAATCTGCGCCCTCGCCGTCCCCGAGGGAGAAAAACAGGAAGCGTTCGAGCAGATCGCCCGGCAATCGCTGCCCGGCAAGGTGCTCGACTTCGTGCCCAGCTCGGAAGAGATTCTCGTCTATCGCGAGTGGCCGAAGTTTCCGCTCTCGGCCCTATCGCAGGTGAGCCCCCAGGCCGAGGATACGTACAATCAACTCCAGCAAACGAGCCAGGGGAACCCTCACACGCGGACCGATGTCCGTGAATGGTTCGATATCGATCCTTGAGCGAAATCGACATCCGGATGTCCTACCAGGTCGCACTCGACACGTTTCACGGCCCGCTGGATTTGCTGCTCTACCTCGTGAAACGCAACGAGGTGGACATCCGCGACATTCCGATCGCACCCATCGCGATGCAATTCTACGATTACCTTCAGTTGATGCAGGCGCTTGACGTGGAACTGGCCGGCGACTTTCTCGTCATGGCCGCCACGCTCATGGAGATCAAGAGCAAACTGCTGCTTCCGGGCGAAGAAGAGAAGACGGCCGAGGCCGAGGCCGACCCTCGCCGCGAACTCGTCAAGCAACTGATCGAATATCGTAAGTTCAAAGATACCGCCACCGCGCTCGAAGATCGGGCGGAGGGGCAGCAAGCACGGCTCGCGCGGGAGGCCCCCGACGAGCCCCCAGCCGCGGATGGCTCGACGCCCATTCGACGCGTTGAACTTTGGGACCTCGTCAGCGCCTTCGGCCGCCTGATGCGCGAAACGTTGGCCCTCCAGACAAAATCGATCATCGTCGACGATACCCCCATGCACGTCTATCAATCGCAGATTCGCCGACGGCTGCGCAACGAAGGCAAACTGTCGCTGATCGCCATTTTTACCCCGCCCTACTACAAGAGCCGGCTGATCGGCATCTTCCTGGCCATTCTGGAAATGATCAAGGGCCACGAGATCGAACTCGAACAACTGGAGCCGTTTGGCGAGATCTGGTTGTCGCTGATTGAAGAAGCGGTGCCGGTGGTCGAAGAGGCCGAGAGTTCGCCTTCCACCGATGAATCTCACGATCCTCTCGCATAAAACAGTTTTGCGTCTCTCCGTTTCACATTCAACAAGGATTTTGATCATGAATCTGCTTCGCGTTCTCGCCATCACGGGTTTCTTGGCTCTTCCCGCCACGTCGTCGGCCGCGGACAACTTCCTCGACCCCGCGGAATGGGAAGGCCTCATCAAGGAATACTGGACCGTCGAAGGGAACACCGTTATCGGCATGACCAAGGAAGCCCAGAAGTTCAACACCTTCCTGTGCAGCAAGAAGAAGTACAAGGACTTTGAACTCTCGTTCGATGTGCGTCTCAAGGGCGGCACCGGCAATAGCGGCATCCAGTTCCGCAGCGTGGTGACCGAGAACAAGAATTTCACGGTCGCCGGTCCGCAGGCCGACATCGGCGCCAACTACTGGGGCAGCCTGTACGGTGAGAAGTTCAGCAAGGAAGGCAAAGTGGGCGGCGGCCACATGATGCTGCAAGCCCCCGGTGATAAGGTCAACGAGAAACTCAAGAAGGACGACTTCAACGAGTACAAGATTGTCTGCAAAGGCAAGCATGTCTCGATCACGGTCAACGGCGTCAAGGCCGTCGACGCGGATTTCGAGATCCTCCCAGAAGACGGCATCATCGCTTTCCAAGTGCACGCCGGCCCCCCCATGGAAGTCACGTTCAAGAACATCAAGTTCACGGAATTGAAGTAATTCGAACGTGAAGCCGCGACGCGGAGGCTTTGCGCAGCGGAGCGCTCGAGGCGCCCGGGTGCTCAAAGCGCTCCGCTGCGCAAAGCCTCCGCGTCGCGGCTTCACGGGGGGTATTTTCATGGTTTTAGGTTACCATGTCATTTTCGGCGCCTACGGTTTCTGGTTGCCAAACGATCCACGTGGTTCGTGGTCAGATTATGTGGGTGCGTGGGAACTTCTGCGCTTTGGTCTCGCCACGAAGACGACTGAGACACGATCCCTCGCTAATCAGCAACATGATTTCAACATGCGTCAGGCTGCCAAGCAGCACTTGAAGCATCCCGCGGTTCAGTTCACTGGCCTTCAAGCACAAGCAGTTGGTCAGGGATTTGCGAACTATGTTCGCTCATCTGGATTACAAATCTGGGCATGCGCGATCTTGCCTGATCACGTTCATCTCGTCGTGGGTCGATTCCGCTTGAAGATCGAGAAAGTCGTCATTCAGTTGAAGGGCGAAGCGACACAAGAGTTGGTAAATAGAAACCTCCATCCGTTTGGCGACAAGCAATTGCCCAACACCCGGCCCCCAAAGTGCTTCGCACGCGGCCAGTGGGCGCCGTTCTTGGATAGCAATGAAGATGTCGAGCGAGCAATTCAATACGTCGAGCAGAATCCCAGGAAAGAAGGAAAGCCGCGTCAAATCTGGAAATTCGTCACCCCATTCAATCCAACGTGAAGCCGCGACGCGGAAGCTTTGCGCAGCGGAGCGCTCGAGGCGCCTGGGTGCTCAAAGCGCTCCGCTGCGCAAAGCTTCCGCGTCGCGGCTTCACAGGGCGGCCTTTCACGGAATTATCCATTTTCCCCCTTCAACCAGAATAATCCTCAAGTTCGGCATCTCCGGCAGCCGATAACGAGAGATGACGTAGCCCTTCGTCTCTTGACTGTGGAGAATGCGCATGGAAGCGCCGGATTTTTCGACTGTGACGCCCAACCGTCGGCGTGATTTTCGCCCCTTTGTCCTACTGGCGATCGGTCTGTACGTTTTCGCCACCTGGGTGGCGTTCACAGAACAGGAAGAGCCGGCGACGGTCTCGGCGGAGCCGGGGAAATACGGGCTTCAGGATACCCGTGATCCCCATTATTCCAGCGATCCGAGCGACCCGTTCCCCATGCCTCCCGAACTGGTCGGCATCAAACTGATGGAACAGTCGGTCGAGGTTCAACAAGCGAAGAGCACCAGCTGCATCGCCTGCCACGCGAACGTCGGCGACCCCCATTGCAAGCCGACACTGCGCATCGGTTGCACCGATTGCCATGGCGGCGACGCATCATGCAACGATAAAGCCAAGGCCCACGTCACGCCGCGCTATCCCCAGTTCTGGCCGACGGCCGCCAACCCGACGCGAACTTATACGCTCCTCAATCATGAATCGCCGGAGTTCATCCGCTTCATGAATCCAGGCGACTTGCGTGTCGCCCATATTTCGTGCGGCACCTCGGGCTGCCATCCGAAAGAAGTGCAGACCAACCGCAAGCAGATCATGGCGACCGGGGCGATGCTCTGGGGCGCCGCTCTTTACAACAACGGCTCCGTGCCTTTCAAACGAGCCCGCTATGGTGAAGCTTACAGCACAAACGGCGCCCCCCTCCGCATCATCTCGAACCCGCCCCCGAGCGAATTTGAACTGGTTCGCGGCGTTGTGCCGTTCCTTGATCCGCTCCCGCGTTATGAAATGTCGCAACCAGGCAACTTGCTCCGCATCTTCGAGCGCGGCGGCCGTTTCCGACCTGAAGTCGGCATCCCCGAACGAACGGAAGAACCGGGCCGACCACGCACCCGGCTTAGCGAACGCGGCATCGGCACCGATAACCGAACCGATCCCGTCTTCGTTTCGCTGAACAAGACTCGCCTCTTTGACCCGACGCTCAACTTCATGGGCACGAACGATCACCCGGGCGATTACCGCAACAGCGGTTGCACCGCCTGCCACGTCGTCTACGCCAATGACCGCTCGAAGGTCCACTCCGGACCGTACGCGAAGTACGGCAACGCAGGCCAGTCGCACTCGATGGATCCGACGATTTCCAAGACGGAATCGGGCCATCCGATCGAGCATCGCTTCACCAATTCGATCCCCACGAGCCAGTGCATTGTCTGCCATATTCACCCGGGCACGACGGTCATGAACTCGTTCCTGGGCACCATGTGGTGGGATCAAGACACGCACGCCCACCTCATGTTCCCGCACAAGCAAAAGTATCCGAAGGCAGAAGAGATCATCCGCGGGACAATGCTGAACCCCGAGGAATCCTCGATCCGCGGCAATTGGGGTGATCAAGAGTTCTTGAACAACATCACCCAACTTAACGCGGAAATGGACAAGACGCAGTTTGCCGACTTCCACGGCCACGGCTGGGTCTTCCGCAACGTCTACAAGCGCGATCGCCAGGGACGCTTCATCGATCGCGAAGGAAAAGTCATTGAGAAGGTGACTCCCGAACTCCTCAAGCAAGCGACTGACTTCCCGAACGTGGCCAAGGCCTTCCACAAGGAGACCGACCCGTTCCAATCGCCGCGAACGCTGAAGGGCAAGGAGACGGCGCAATTGGACCCGTGCCGCAAGGGCCAGCCCGTCCACATGATGGACATCCATCTTGAGAAGGGCATGCATTGCGTCGATTGCCACTTCGTGCAAGACGCACATGGCAACAACCGCCTGCACATGGAAGTTCGCGCCGCCTGCGAGATCCAGTGCATCGACTGCCACGGCAGCCCCGGCGAGTACGCCAAGTTGCGGACTTCCGGTCCGGCCTCGTACACCTCGGCCCCGAACCTGCAAGGCCGCGACCTGACGGCGATGAAGACCCCGTTCAAGAAGCCTCGCTTCGAGGTTCAGGAACTGCCGAACGGCAAAAAACGCGTCTTCCAGAACTCGATGGTTGAGGCCAATTTGAAGTGGGAGGTCGTGCAGACGGCTGACACGATCGACAAGAATCATCCTCGCTACAACGAGAAAGCGGCCCTCGCCAAAACCGTCCGCTTCGATGACAAGGGCGACTTGATCTGGGGCAGTATGCCCAAGCAGGGCGAAGGACCCTGTGCTCATGAAAACAAGAACATGAGTTGCATCGCTTGCCATAGCTCGTGGAACCCGAGTTGCTTCGGCTGTCATTTGCCCCAGCGAGCGAACGCCAAGATGCCGCAACTGCATGCCGATGGCGAAGTGTCGCGTAACTACACGCCGTACAACTTCCAGACGCTTCGTGACGACATCTACATGCTGGCCCGCGATGGCGACGCCACGGGCAATCGCATCGGGCCGGCCCGCTCGTCGTGTGCCGTCCACGTCGGTTCTTACAACAACAACCGCGAATCGATCTACGTCCAACAGCAGACGATTTCCGCGGAAGGGTTCGGCGGCACCGCCTTTAGCACCAACGTGCCGCATACGGTTCGCGGCGCCGGCGTCAAAGAGACCAAACAGTGCAGCGACTGTCACGTCTCGAAGAAGAACGACAACAACGCCTGGATGGCCCAGTTGTTGATGCACGGCACGAACTATATGAACTTGATCGGCCGTTATTGCTGGATCGCCTCCGGCGAACATGGCATCTGGTCGGTCGCAGTCACCGAGCGTGAGGAACCGCAAGCGGTCATCGGCAGCACGCTGCACCGCTTCGCCTATCCGGACTTCTTCAAGAAGCATCTGGAACACAAGCGGTTGCTCGAACATGCCCATGAGCACCCAGGCCGCGACATTGGCGATGCGTTGTTGCATCCCGGCAAGAAGTCGGAAGTGCTCTCCGTTCAGACCCGTGGCGAATACATGTACGCCGCCTGCGGTGAGGGAGGTCTACGCGTCTTCGACATTGCCTTC
>Ga0105047_10011578_pt1 | contig 14295 bp, 14 predicted proteins | sample MAT04_FD_78384 | JGI IMG/M metagenome (GOLD analysis project Ga0105047, IMG submission 78384) | Freshwater microbial communities from Lake Fryxell liftoff mats and glacier meltwater in Antarctica - MAT-04 (megahit assembly) | ecosystem: Environmental > Aquatic > Freshwater > Ice > Liftoff... | reverse complement strand
CAGTTCCTCCGACCGCACCGGAATTGGCATCCTTTCACTTAGCCTGTTGCTCTGGGTGGAAGTCTCGCTGCTGCTGCCCCTCTACCCGAGCATGGCTGAAGGTCACCGCCTGCTGCATTATGAGGATTCGAGCTACCACGAAATTCTGGTCACCGAAGACGTCGTGACGCAGCAGATCAAATACGATTCATCGGATAACAAGCTCATCGATTCGTATGTGCTTCTGCCGCGCAAAGTGTGGGCCCTGGAAGACGGCAAGCGGCCGTGGTACGTCTACGAAGTGAGGCGCTGGCTGAAGTTCAACGAGAACATTGAGAGCGGCATTTTTCCGTACCGCAATGAATACAAAAACGCAGTCACGTATACGGATCTGCTCCATTTGCCGGTGCTCTGGGTGAACGAACCCAAGCGCGTACTGGTTGTGGGCGGCGGCGGCGGCGTGATCCCTACGCAATATTACGACTGGTACGGCTCGCAGGTCGACGTGGCCGAAATTGATGGCGCGGTGATGCGCGTGGCAAAAACGTATTTCCAGGTTCCGGACGTTGCCGAGATCAATTTCAAAATCGGCGACGGACGCCAGATCGTGGTGGGAACGAAAGATGCTCCGTACGATATTATTTTCCTAGACGCGTATTCATCAGGCGGCCAGATTCCGTTCCATTTGATGACCTGGGAATTCCTCAAGGAAGTGAAGTCCAAACTCAAGCCGGGCGGCGTGCTGGTGACGAATATCATTTCCGGCGTGCAGAATCCCGGACGGCGGGGCACACCGCCGGCAGACTTGTTTCTTTCTGAATACAAAACGTTAAAGGCCAGTGCGGACGAAGCGATGTCGAAGAAGTACAAGGGCAGCGATCCGCTCTTCAAGCAGGTTTACGTCTTCCCCAAGATTCAGGAACGCCGTCCGATGGTGACGCCCGACGATTTTGCGGAGTACCGCAATGTCATTGTGATCGCGACCGACGAAGCCACGCCGCGCAGCCGCGAGCAGATGGAGAGCGACGTCAAGCGCCTCACCAGCGGCACCAACAAGGTGATTAAGGTTCCCGATTTACTCTGGCACGTGCGAAAGATGTATACCAAGGGTCCGACAAAAGCTGAGACCGACACAGTGCCCGTGCTGACCGACAACTACGCGCCGCTCGACACGATGTACCGCCCCGTCAAGCGCGACGAAAAATCCCGCCGCCTTTACATGTATTAAGCAAAAGGGGTAAACAGAAGCGAAGGTAGTGCAGAAGCAAAAGGTGAGCAGACATTCCTGTCTGCCAGGATCAAGCAGACAGGAATGTCTGCTCCACCTTAAGGAGTTTAAGCGAGTCCTATTATTTCCGCATCGGCGAACGTGCGTTCGCCGCTTCTCTCTCGAATGCGAATCCGCCCGAAATCATCCAGTCCTGCAAATGGCCCGCTGAAAAGCGGGCCGTTATCTGTCGCGGGTGAACGCAGCGAAATAGTGCGACCGCGCCAGGTTTGATTCAAAGTAATTTCAATCGCCGACCTGAGCGCGGGCAACGCGCTGCTCTCTTCCAGAAACACGAAGGCCTTTTCGATCTCCTCAAGCACCGCACTCAGAACCGCGCGGCGGTCGGAGTTCTGTCCAGTCTCCAGAAGCAGGCTGGTCGGCGGAGACTTGGGAATCTCCGGCAGGTGCGACGCGCGCTGGTTGATATTCAGGCCGATGCCAACGACGACAAACGTCTCGTCGCCAGTGCCCAGCACGCTCTCGCAGAGTATGCCGCCGAGCTTGCGCCAGCCGGGCTCGGCGGCGCTGGGAATAACCAGATCGTTGGGCCACTTCAGGCAGAGCTTCACCGGGGCACAGCGCTTCAGGCCATTGGCCGCGCCCAGTCCGGCGGCCAGCGGGATCCAGCCCAGCAGCATGGGATCGAGATTGCGCGGGCGAATCAGGATGCTGAACAGCAGCGATAGGCCGGGGGGCGATTCCCAGCTTCGTCCGCGCCGCCCGCGGCCGGCGTGCTGGACTTCAGCAAGAAAAACCTTTCCATGCGCGCCGCCATTCTTCCCGGCTTCCAGCGCCAGATCGTTCGTGGAGCTCGTACGATCGCGATAGTCGAAATTCCTGCCAATCGCGGTTGTCGGAATCTTCCAGACAAAATCGTCGAGTTCCTCTGGATTAAATAGAATCGGCGCAGGTTCACTCATGCACTGCCCTGCCGGTTTCTTGACCGGATGCATGGCGGCGGCGCGCGCGATCCTTCTGTTTTCTGATGCTGGCCTGTTTGCGCAGGCGTTCGCTGGTCTGCGGGCTGACACGCACTTCGATCTCGTCGACGAGTTCGCGCAGCGCCAGAAAGCGGTTGAGCGACCGGGTCCGCTCGCGGGTCCATTTTACAACGAGCTGCTCGCCGTTTAGCAGATAGCGCAACAGAACGCCGCTGGAGGTCTTATTCACTTTCTGTCCGCCGGGGCCGCTGCCTTTGACGGGCTGTTCGTCCACCGCGTCGAGCACGACAGCCAGTGCCGTAATGCGTGCGCGCAGAGCGTTGAGCTTGGCGGGTGTGACCGGGGCGTCGGCGGGAAATTTCATTTATGAGTCCAGCGTGTAAAGAAAGTTTGAAACGAATCCTTTTAAATTTTCTTCTCTTCTTTAACAACACTGGACTCATTCGGGCAGAGTCTGCCCCGGATTTAGAATCCAGGCGCGCGGGTGATGCTCGAATCCGATGTGCGGATAATACTCCGCGGCCAGCGGCGCCGAGAGCAGAACCAGCGAGGCCTGCTCGCCGGCCGCCTTCTGCGTCTGGCGGATCAACTCCTTGCCGATGCCTTGACGTTGATGGCTGTCGCGCACGACAAGGTCGGAGAGATATGTGACGTAGCAGAAATCGGAGAGCGCGCGCGAGATGCCCACCAGCGCAACGCCGTCCCAAGCCGTGACAATCAGATTGGCCTGCTCGATCATTTTCTGCATGCGGGAGCGATCGGCGATCGGCCGCCGCTCGCCCAGCGACGACGCACGGTAAAGGTCAATCACCTGATCCACATCGAGGTCGTTTCCAGCCCGGTATTCAATCATTGCTGCGCTCACAATCTGGGAGCAGGTGCAAGCGCCGTGGGTTCATTCACCCCTGCATCCGAAGGACGAACTTCGGTCGGCTGCTGATCCGGAGGCTGCGCTTTTGCGACGGCGCCAATGCCGAAGTAGAGATATCCCAGAGTCAGGAAGAAGCAGATCGGCCACCAGAACGGCATCTCGATATTGCCCACCCATAAAATGGTATCTAAAACGATCGCGGGCGTGAGTGCCATGGCTGCCAATCGCATCTGCGTACTGAAGTCCAGCTTTAGTTTGGCGGACGAGGCAAACGCGCCGGCTATCAAGGCGTAAAGAATCAATTGCAACAGTCGGTACACTATCGAGGTAACGAGGAATATTGGGAGCAAAACTATGACGATTATGGTTCCGGCGGATTCCAGCCAGCCCTGCAGCGTCTGCTGGTCTACTTTGAAATCGGGGAGCTGTGAGAGGTCGACCTCCTCCACTTTTCCCTGATTGCGTGTAATCATCTTCGTCTCTGTCACAAGCATTACGACCCCGGGATGATCGTCCAGGGACGTGGTCTGACCAGTGGTATCCAGAATAATCAGGGGCTTGTCTGATTCGGGTTCATTGACGATAAAAGGTTGCTCCACCTCAAACGCAATTTTTCCTTTCGTCAACTTCATCGTCGGAATTTTGGCCGCAATAGCTCTGCCTTCGCTATTCAACAATGCAGTGGTTGCAAAGTGCGCACGCACTGTGATCAGGCCCCATGTGATGATCAGGAGCATCAGCAGGTAAATTATCCCCGTGCCGGTCCAGTTGCGGGCCACATCGATGTAAAGATCTTTCGAAAAAAAAGATAGAACCGGTGGATGGAACAATCCGTATTTTCGCATAGAGATTTCCTTTTAAAATGCGGGCACAAAACGCCCGCGGTCCAAATACGTCTATGGTTAGTAGCTCTCGCTCATCAGTACACGCTGCGTGCTGGGCTTGCCGGTGAGAATACAGACTCCCGGCCCTTCGGCTCCGGCCGGCGCCTGGCCCGGTAGAGGGATATTGCGGATGCTGGTCTGATATTTCTTGGCCAGCGCTTCCTCGTCTTCGGCGCTGCCGGCCCAATGCACCCAGGCAAAGCCGCCACCCTCGTTCTTGAAAAACGCTTCGAACTCGGCCATGCTGTTGATCACGCGCGTGCGTTTATTGCGCGCAGCCAGCGCGCGCTCGAAGAGCTGCTTCTGCATCTCGTCGAGGATCGGCTTGATCTTCGTCAGCGCTTCAGCGCGGGGCAGAAATACTTTCTTCCGCGATCGCGTGGCCTTTTCGTCTTCTCCGGCGATTTCCAGCACGAAGCGGCGGGCGATACAAAGCGAACCGTTATCCAGATCCTTCGGCCCGATCTCCACGCGCAGCGGCACGCCCTTCATCTCCCAGTCGAAGTACTTCGCGCCCGGCGCCATGCCTTCGCGGCGGTCGACAGCGACGCCCAGTCCCTGTGCCTTGAGCTCGGCTTCGACTTTGTCGGCCTCGGCGTAAACGCGCGTCTTCTCTTCGTCGGTCTTGTAGATCGGCACGATGACCACGTGAATGCTGGCCAGGCGCGGCGGCAGGATCAGGCCCACGTCGTCGCTATGCGTCATGATCAGCGCACCGATCAGGCGCGTCGAGACGCCCCAGCTCGTGGCGTAAACGAGTTCGCGCTTGCCCTCCTTATTCTGGAAGGTGACATCGAAGGCTTTGGCAAAATTCTGACCGAGGTAATGGCTGGTGCCGGCTTGCAGCGCCTTGCCGTCCTGCATCATGGCCTCGATCGAATACGTCTCGATTGCGCCGGCGAACCGTTCGGCGGCCGTCTTCGCGCCGCAGATCACGGGCATGGCCATCACGTTTTCGGCGAAGTCGCGATAGACTTCGAGCATGCGGAGCGTCTCTTCGATGGCTTCGGCTTCGGTGGCGTGAGCGGTGTGGCCTTCCTGCCAGAGGAACTCGGCGGTGCGCAGGAAGAGTCGCGTGCGCATCTCCCAGCGGACCACGTTGGCCCACTGGTTGATCAGCAGCGGCAGGTCTCGGTAGCTCTGAATCCACTCCTTATAAGTGCTCCAGATGATCGTCTCGCTGGTGGGGCGGACGATCAGCGGCTCTTCGAGTTTGCTGGTGGGGTCAACTTCGACACCTTTGCCATCCTGCGTTGCGCGCAAGCGATGGTGGGTGACGACCGCACATTCCTTGGCGAAACCTTCTACATGCTGTGCCTCTTTGCTGAGAAAGCTCACCGGAATGAAAAGCGGAAAGTACGCGTTCTGATGCCCCGTGGCTTTGAAGCGATCGTCGAGCTCGCGCTGCATCCGTTCCCAGATGGCATAACCGTAGGGCCTGATGACCATGCATCCGCGGACCGCGCTGTGGTCGGCGAGCTGGGCCTCTTTGACAATGTCCAGGTACCAGCGCGAGTAATCGTCGGCGCGCGAGGTAATGCGGCGATCGTCCTTGCCGCCTTTTGCCTGAGCTTGATTTTTCTGGCCTGGATTGTGCGATGTAGGCTTCCCGCTGGAGGGCGGATTGGATTCTACGGACATACTAACATCTCTCCTTACGGCGAATTTCGAAGACGGTGCTCGATCAAGAATGGGAATATATAAAGACCGCGCCGTTTGGACAGTCCTGAAAGACATTGGTTTCGTGCGCACGCTGCAGATAATCTTTGGAGTGACGTAATCCTGCAGTTCATTCCACCCCGCAATCAGTTCGAGAGAGGCAAGGGCCACATGCGTATACTTATTCCCATCATTCTCTGTGTCACTTCGATGGCAGCTTTTTCAGCTACTCAAGTAAGCGAGCGGCAGGCGATACTTGTGGGCGTCAAGGGCGCACCGCTGAATATTGCGAAGATATGTCGAGACCTGGTCGCGAAGGACCTGGGCGAAGCTGGTTGGAATAAGTTCCTCGAAAAGGCGCAGACGCGCTTCGATGAATGGTCCTTTGAATACGGCACGTTTGACAAGAAACGATTCCTCGACGACAAGCTGATAACTCTTGCGCCGCGTGTCACATCCGGAAAAGGCGAGGCGCTCCGCGAATTCTGCTCATGGCTGGCGCTGTATGACCAGTACCAGGAACAATTGCCGCGCTACATCCGGGAAATCCGCGAAGAAGATAAAGAGTGGATCACCTCGCAGCTCTCACGATTCGACTGGAACAGCGCTGCGCAGAAGATCAAAGAGAAGGCCTCTCGCTAAACTTGCCCGAGCTGGCAATGCTCGGCGATGGAGCCGGGCCAACGTCGTCTGCCACAGGGTTCGCGCGAACCCTGTGGCCGTGTAGTTTTCCGGACGGCGCTGTCCGAGTATCGATCAGCAGCGGCAGATGCTAGGCGCTCAGGTCTTGGAATTAGTGTTGAGCTTGGAGCGGACGAATTCAGCGCGGCGGATATCGCGTTCGGTCGCCTCAAGCGCCTTGCCGGTCAGCTTCTGAAGATGCGCGGGCTGAGTGAAGATGAAGAGTTCGTTGACAGTGCGCAGATCCAGATCTTTGATCAGGCCCAGATGCACACCCATGCGCACGGCCGAGAGCAGCATCATCGCTTCGTCGCTGGGCAGAAGCTGTGCGTACTTCAGCATTCCGTAAGCGCGCCAGACGCGATCTTCCAGGCGGCGGCGGTCTTTGGAGAGCAGCGTCTGCCGCGCGTTGTGTTCGTAACGCACGATCGTGGGAATGACGTGCTCCACGTTCTTGACGATTTCGTCTTCAGTGCGGCCCAGCGTCACCTGATTTGAAATCTGGTAGAAGTGCCCGCTGGCCTCGGTGCCTTCGCCATACAGACCGCGCACGGCCAAGTTGATCTTGCCGACGGCCTGGAAGACTTTTTCGATATGCCGCGTGAGTACCAGCGCCGGGAGGTGGAGCATCACCGAGACGCGCATGCCGGTGCCGACGTTGGTCGGGCAGGCGGTGAGGTAGCCAAGCTGCGGCGAGAATGAATAATCGAGGCGCTGCTCGAGTTCGTCGTCGATGCGGTTGCAGATATTCCACGCTTCGTTGAGCTGAAAACCCGATTGCAGAACCTGGAGGCGGATGTGGTCTTCTTCGTTGACCATGATGGCGATGGCTTCGTTCTCGCCGATGGCCACGCCGCGGTGGTGCTGGGCGTCTTCGTGTTCCTTTGAGATCAGATGGCGCTCGACGAGAAATTTGCGGTCGGTGGCCTCTGCTTTATGCAGGGGAATGTATCCGCCGCTCTGGGTGATTTTGGCGTCGACGATCTGCTGCTGGATCAGCGCCTCGCACGCGCCGCGCTCGGCGGCATCCATCTTCGTGATGAAGCGAAAGCCGCGGATGTTGCGGGCCAGCCGTACGCGGCTGGAGATCACAATCTCGGCTTCGGTGCCAGTGCCGCGCATCCATTCGCCCGAAGACTTGATCATTTCGTTAATCGTCGTTTCGTAACTCTTCATTTTAGTCGATGCATTCCGGGCGCTACTTCTTCTCTCCGTCAGACTTCTTTTCGCCGCCCTCAGATTTCTTTTTGTGCGGAGGTGCCTTCGCTGGCTTTTCGGGTGCCGCTTCGATCTCCGTCGGCTTCAGTTTTGATTCCATCTGCTTGACCTGGTCGCGGAGAGCCGCTGCTTTTTCATAATCTTCGCGGCGAATGGCTCGGTCCAAATCGATCTTGAGTTGCCGGATATCCTTCTGGATCGAGATATCCTGGGAGACACGCTTGGGCACCTTGCCCACGTGCTGCGAGGAATCGTGAATCTTCTCGACCAGGCTCTGCACGTCATCCTTAAAAGTGACGTAGCAATCCGGGCAGCCGAAACGCCCGGAGGACTGGAATTGAGAGAGCGTCGTCGTGCAGACCGGGCAGGCCGCCTCTTTGCCCCGTTTAGCTTTCTGGGCTTGAGCCTGGGCCTGGCTGGCGATTCCGGCGAGCAAATCGGAGATTGAGAAGTGTGCTTTTCCGGGCAGACCTTTTTCCGCGGCGCAGCGTTCGCACAGATGCATCTCGTGCTTTTTGCCTTCACGGATTTCAGTCAAATGAACGGTCGCTTCGTTATCACAGCTATCGACTTCGCACTTCATTCCCATTTATCAACCTCGTACGCCGCCTGCTGCATGTACTTATGAATTCTTTGCGGTCCCATCGATTAACTTCTTTAAGCGCTCCGGCCGGCCGGTGACAATTCCATCCACGCGCAGGTCAATCAACTGCTGCAGGTCGGATTCTTCGTTGGCGAAGTGAGCGAGCACTTGAATGTTCTTCGCATGCGCCTGGCGAACCAGTACCGAGTCCACCTGGGCTCGATGGGGGCGTACAAACTTCAACCCCATCTTCTCGGCTTTTTCAATGTATATCCAGCCATCGACTTTTTCACCTAGCGCCAGTGCGTAGGAGAAATCCTTGGCCAGCTCGCGGAACGATTTCAAGCTTTCGGAGTCGCTGAAGAGGAGCACATCCTCTGACTCAGCTTTGCGTCCCTTCAATGCCGCCAGAAGATTCTCCGCCCAGGGCGTTCCGGAGCGGGTTTCTGGAAGTAGCAGCATCAAGCGCGTTTTGCCGGCGGCCTTCACGGCCTGTGCCAGCGTCGGCACGCGCGTGCCTTCAAATTCATGGTTGAACCAGGATCCCGCGTCCAGCGCGCAAATCTCGTCGGCCGTCATGCGGGCAACGCGGCCGCTGCCGTTGGTCGTGCGATCAAGGCTGACATCCGCGAACACAAGCGGCTGGTTATCCTTCGATTTTTGAACTTCAAGTGCCAGCATATCCACTCCGGCTTCGATGGCTTTCTGGATGGCTGGAACGGTGTTTTCCGGCGCGACCTGCGAGGCGCCACGGTGAGCAATAGTCAAGACTGTAGCCAAAACGAATTCATCTCCCTAACAAAAACCCAGCCCCCTCGATTACCGGGCTATCCACTTACTATAGCAGCTTCCGCAAAAACACAAAAGAGAAAGGGGGAGGGGGACGAAAGTCTTCAGACTTTTGCAGTGCGAGAGCCTGAAACGTCAGGCTCTCAAGACTCTGTAAGCTAACGTCGAATGCCTGTTTTATTACTTTCGCCCGAAGAGGTATGTGTCGAAATGTTTCACTGCGGTCAGCGCCAGGTTCGCGATCGACTCCATTCCCGCGGTGTTGTATTCGTTCGCTTCGTAGAATTTGACTTCGCCTTTGACGGCCACGTTGGGATCGATAAAAGGGACGCCCATGTCAATGCACAGATTGCTGACCATATTGTTGAACGGATCGACCTTGGCTTTGTCGTTGGCGGGCGCTAGGCAGACCACTGGTACGACGCCCGATTGCACCGCTCGAGAGAGGATCACTTTCAGTGATTCGCCCGGCGACTTGGCGCTCTTTGTGACGTCGGAATAGTTGAGCATCAGGATCGCCAGTTCGGCGTCGGTCTTCTGCAGATTGTATTGCAGAAGCATGCGCATTTCTTCGAGGCCGCTGATGGGCGCGCTCTCAGGATTGGTGCTAGACACAAACGCGAATCCGGTCAGCTTTCCTTTGGTCGCCGCAGCGGTCAAGTCCTTGGTCAGTTCCGCGGAGTCGGCCGGCCGAGCGCCCATGACCAGCACGGTGCGCTGCTTCCTTTTCTTCGCGGCGGTCTTGATCGCCGATCTCATTTCGTCCTGAAAACGGATGTTGTATGTGAAGCCGTCCTTCGCCGCGGTACGCATAATGGCAGTCGTTTCGCGGCGCGCGTTGGCAATTTTAGGCAATATCGCATTTGGCAGCACGCCGTTGCCTGTCACGATGACGTCATCGATAAAAACGCGAATGTATTTGGAATTCAGGCGCGGCCGAAACTTGATTTCGATGATCGAGACGACGTGCTTGGCATCCGCGCGCACATTCTTATTTCGGAACTCACCGTACTTAAAGGTAACAGGAGTCCACTGTTTTTCCTTATTCAGCCGGAATGAGTCCGTGTAGTCGCCGTCGCCATCTTTGTCTTTGTACTTGATCGTCACTTCGACGGTGCCCGAATCTTCGGCATAGATATTAAACTGGAGATTGATTGAATTGGGGGCCATGCCGTCAGGGAACTTGAGAGGCGACTTGTTGATCTGGACTTCCGTCCAGACCCATTTGTCCTTGTCGTCCTTCTTGCCCAATTCGTAGCAATGAGATCCCGGTGGCCCGATAAGCTTTTCGTCAGCCAACAGAAGAATCTTGCCTTTGTCGAAGACCGGGTTGGGCAATTCGAAATCTTCATAGATGAGCACTTCGGGAACATCCGGGATCGGCCGGAACGGCTTTGCGGGCACCGCAGGCGGGTCATCGGCAGCCATGGCCGCGAAACAGACCAGAGCGAAAACGGGAAGCATTGTTTTGTTCATATGCTTATTCATCCCCAATAGGTTTGCCCACGCCAGTCGCCGGTGCATCGGGCTTGACCCGGCAAAAAACAAATTTCTCAAGCAGATCAACGAGCATTGCCGAACGGCGCGCGACCAGCGGGCCGCTCTTGAGATCGATCATGGGAAATTGACCTTCCGCAGCAGCAATCATGGCGTTACGCAGGTCATCCTTGCCTTCACCCCCAACGGCGGGCGGCAGAAAGAAAACCGGTATGGCACCCATGCGCAGCGATATCTTGGCCAAGTCTTCCCAATCGTACTTCTCAGTCGAGCCCGGCTTGCGGGCCGTCGTCAGTTCCGAGACGAAGAAGACGACCTCAGGTTTGTCCTTGGAGAGATGCTCCGGCAGGATACTCAGCATCGCGCGGGGATTGGCCAGCGGGCCCAAGAATTCCTTTGCGGTCGTGACGCGCGTCCACTTTTCGGGGAGCTTGCTTTCGAGATCCTTGAGCGGCATGCCGGGGCCGACCATGCTCAGCGTGTTCGCCACGGCACCTTTCACCAGCGCCTTCTGCAACGCCAGAGCGATATCCGGCCCGAAGGCAATTCCATTTTCTTCGAGCGCCTTTTTCGGCGCCTTGCCAGCTACGGCTTCATTGCTGCCTGCACCCGCTACGCTTGCCGGAGTGGTTCCGGTCTTGGGCTTGGTGCGCGGCGCTTTGGGATCAGGGTCGAGTTCGATCGTGAAATTGTCGAAGTACACTTCCACGGCGACAAGGTCGGCGCGCAGGAAACATTCGACTTTGGTCGCGTCCTTATCGATCGCCGCGATGACTTCTGTCTCAGTCCACTCGGGCTTGTTGGGCTCTATGTGAGCGCTGGAATAAATGGGCTCTTTTTTGTCTTTGATGCTGACGACTATCTGTAGCAGCGGACGGGCCCAGATCTTGTCCGGAATGGGTGTGTAATTTCCAGGAAACTTCGTCGATGCCGAGACGCGGATGCTATGCCCTTTTACCTTGTTGACGTCGAGCGACGTGCCAAGTGCAGGGTACAGGTCCTTGCCTTTTCCGGTGATCTTTAAAATCTTTCCTTTTCCGGCCTCATCGATGATCGACAGGTCGGCGAAACTGCTGATGGTGAACCCCGCAGGCGGAGCCTTTAAATCGAGCTTCTCGAAATCTTCGAGGATCAGCATCTCCCCGGCGATAGCGAAGGGCGCAAGCAAAAGGGTGGCAAGAAGTATGGCAAGGCGGACAGTCAAAACATTTCTCCTACAAAGCTGACGTGCGACTGACCGATATTCTTCAACCGCGCGTATCGGATACCGCCGGAATGCACGAGTGTACCGCAGGGACAAATTTCCTGCAATTCGAAGAAAGTTCGTACTGTTGTTCTCCCCTCTCCCCTTCGGGGAGAGGGAAAGGCAGTCACTCGATTTAACTTCGTTGACGGCAAAGATGCGTGGAAAACTGCACGGACTTCCTGCAACCGTGTTATTCGCTGGGTGCGTCATTGCCAATGGCTTCGACGGGGCATTCTTCAAGGGCCTGCTGGCAGAGAGTCCGTTCATCATCGGTCTGGGGCTGGCGGGAGACGAAGGAGTATCCGCCCGTGCCGTTGCGAGAGAAAAAATCCGGAGCGGTCTGGCGGCACAGATCGCAATCGATGCACTGCGTATCGGTGTAAAAGGCGCCCGCAATGTTATCGGGGTATTTGTCTGTTGCGCTTGCCACGACTTTCTCCTTAAAGGAACAGCGACTGCCGCACTTGCAGGCAGGATGCCTGCGCTACGACTTCTTCTGCTGCAGCTCGCGGTAATCCTCTTCCAATTCGGTCAGCGCGCGCCGTACCATCAGACGGCTGGCCATGCCCAGATGCTTGATGAACAGCACGCCGTCAAGGTGGTCGGTCTCATGCTGGAAGACTCTACCCAGCAGGTCGTCGGCGTGGATCGACACTGCTTCGCCCTTGAGGTCTACCCCGTCGAGCTGCAGTTCGTTTGAGCGTTTCACTTTCGCCCGCACGCGCGGAATGGAGAGGCAGCCTTCCTCTTCGACAATCGTGCCGCGCATCTTGCTGAGCACCGGATTGATGACGATCTGGGGTTCATTGCGATCGGGCGAGATGTCGTAGACGAAGAGTCGCAAGCCCTCTCCGACCTGCGGCGCGGCCAGCCCAATGCCTTCGGCGGCGTACATCGTGGCGCTCATCCGCGCGAAGAGCTCTCCCAGATTCCACTTCCCGGCGACGCCGCTTTTGATCTCGTCAGGCGTGACGAACCGGCACTTCTTGTTTAAGAAAGGATCGGGGTAAAGCACAATTTCCATGGTTGGCACCGACGGAGTCTTTGCCGCCGGTCGCTTCTTTTCAGGCTCTGTCATAGACTTATCTTATTGAGTCCAGTGTTGTTAATGAAGGGAAAAAATTGAAACGATTGGCAGTGAGTGGGTTGCATCTTCTGTTGCCATTGTTCTCCCCTCTCCCCGGAGGGAAGAGGGAAAATCATCAGTCAGATATATCCTCAAGCGTCAACCCCAAACGAGTCTCTTCTTTCGGCGAACTTAAAATCACGCTGGTGCGCGTGGAGACGACGCCGTCGAGCGGGCGCAGGTCGCCTGAGATGAGGGACTCCAGAGCGCGCGTGGAGCGCGTGCGGACTTTCAATAAGTAGTCCATCTCGCCGGTGACGTGGTAACATTCGAGCACATCTTCGAGCTCGTGGATGCGCTGCAGAAAGGCTTTGGCGTGGATGGGTTTATCGAGCGAGACGGCGATGAATGCGGTAATCGGGCGGTTGACTTTGTCAGGGTCGAGTAGCGCCACGTAGCGGCGAATGATGCCGTTGCCTTCCAATTTCTTGACGCGCTCCCCGACCGAGGGCGCCGAAAGGCCGACCAACTTGGCAATTTCAGAGTGGCTCGTGCGGCCATCCTTTTGAAGGATATCTACAATTTTTAGGTCGATCGCATCCATTTTAGCGCCCTATTAAGGAGTTTAGCTTTCATATTAACGGCAAAAACATCGCCGCACTTTATCTTTTAAGGAGTGTAAGCGATGTCGCAAAATCCCGCCATTGCAAAGCGGAGGCAGGCGGTACATTGTTGCCCGGGTCAACAAGGAACCAATTCATGCCAGTGACCGAACCTCTTTTTTTTGCTCCAATTCTGATGGACCGCGTCTGGGGCGGGACGCGGCTGGCCGATGTTTTCGGCAAGAAGGGAGCGCAGGGGCGGACCATTGGCGAGAGCTGGGAGCTCGTTGATCGTCCCGAGGCGCAGAGCGTTGTCTCCGGCGGAACGTACGCGGGACGGACGCTGGAACAACTCTTGAAGGAGCATCCGGACATCTGGGGAGAATTGGCGCCGCCGGATCGTTTTCCGCTGCTGATAAAATACGTCGACGCCGGCGCGCCGCTCTCGGTCCAGGTTCATCCCGACGATGAGCAGGCCAAAGCGTTCAACGATCGCGGCAAGAGCGAGTGCTGGGTTGTCGTCCACTCCGAGCCCGGCGCTGAGGTGATCCGCGGACTGAAGCCTGGCACGACGCGCGAGCGCTTCGACGCTGCGCTCGCCGCCGAACGGATCGAGGACGTGCTGCATTCGTTTCACCCAAAGGCCGGAGACATCATCGCGCTGCCGGCGGGAATGGTTCATGCCATCGGTTCGGGTTTGCTGGTCGCCGAAGTGCAGCAGAATTCGGATCTGACCTTCCGCGTCTACGATTACAAACGCATGGGCCTCGACGGCAAGCCGCGCCAGCTTCACGTAAAGGAAGCGCTCTCGGTGATCCGCTTCGATAAGCCGCTCCAGCATTTCAGCGGAGACTTGAACGCCGACACCGTCGCGCCGCTCTCGCGCGAACGGTGTGGCGACGCGATATTTGAGCACGTGCTGGAAGGCCGCTACTTCTGGATGGATCGCTGGACGTTTGAAGCTAAAGGAAGCGAGCTGTTGAATGTTTGGCCGAAAGCGCCACGCGTG